>Ga0181395_1000773_pt1 | contig 13353 bp, 5 predicted proteins | sample 18SPOviralmetaG_FD_130124 | JGI IMG/M metagenome (GOLD analysis project Ga0181395, IMG submission 130124) | Marine viral communities from the oligotrophic San Pedro Time Series (SPOT) site, San Pedro Channel, CA, USA - 18 SPOT_SRF_2010-12-16 | ecosystem: Environmental > Aquatic > Marine > Strait...
CGTGCTAGGTGATAAACTTGTTAAGGCAGACGCGGTTGAATACAACCCACCATCTTCTAAAACGGCTGGGTTTGTAGACGCGTTTAAGCCTATGGGATCAGCGGATCGCCAACGGGAAATACTCAGCTTCTTCGATGTAGAGGGTCTTGAGTTGCACCAATTCGTCGTGTGCATGGGGCTGGGGTCTATACTGATGCCGTTGACAGGGTTGTTTAGTTTTGCTGCGCATTTATATGGTGGGTCTGGCGTTGGTAAAACCACTGCACTTTATTGTAACACAGCTATATGGGGTGACCCTCACTTCCTAACTTTAGGGCAACGTGATACATCTAACTCTCGTATGGCACGGGGCGAAGTGTACAAAAACATATCACTAAACTCTGATGAAATGTCTAACATGACCCCGTTCGTAGCTTCTGACTACTGCTATCAATTCGCTGAAGGTAAACAACGTAACAGGTTACAAGGAAGCGCCAACACGGAGCGGTGGCGGGGCAAGCCGTGGAGGATGATGGGTTGTTCGTCAGGCAACATAAGCATCTACGAATTGCTGAGTAAACTCAAAGCTGACCCAGAGGCAGAGATGCAACGGATATTGGAGTTTACTGTTGATCCAAACCTCAAAGCCATAATCGACAAAGACAAGACCGATGCGCTTTATAGGGATATCCAAACGAATTACGGGCATTTCTCCGTGCCGTATATACAATATGTTATACAGAACCGTGATCAGATAGCGAAACTCTACGCAGGTATAAAAGAGCGGTTGGATAAAGCGGCTAACTTAACAGCGGTCAACCGTTTCTTCTCGGCAGGTTGCACCAACGTGCTTGTGGCGGCTACTATAGGAAACAAGCTAGGCATAGTAGGTTATGACGTGCGCCGTTTGTTTGACTGGATTGTGGTTGAGCTGAAGCGTGTAAAGGCTGTAATCAGCGACACTGGGCCAGACACAAACTCTATAATAGCAGATTTTGCTCGGGATAACTGGGGTAGCATACTTAAAATTAAAAGCACTGATGACAATAGGGATGATGTGGTGGATCTTGTAATCCCAGAAAACATGCCAAAGAATAAACTCATTGGGCGCTACGAGACGGATACGAAACTGATGTTTATCCCGATAAAAGAGTTTAAGAAATATCTTGTAGACCAATACATAAACTATGCGTCTACGGTCAAAAGCCTAAAAGAAGAGATGGGCGCAACTTCAAAAGTGGTTAGAATTACAAAAGGCACGAGCCTTAACTTACCCTCTCAACGTTGCATAGTTGTAAAGATGGAAGGGTTAGATGAAACCACTTAGGTTAGATGATTTAGATCCTGATGGGGTGAAAATTATCGTGAAGTGGGATAAGATGGTGGTTGGTGCTTCAGTGTTTATACCCTGCATCAACACAGAAAAGGCGAAAAAACAGCTTAAACGTGTTGCAGCTATGAAACAATATGAAACAACCATTCATATTTGCATCGAAAACGGGCAGTGGGGGGTTCGCATGTGGAGACTGCTATGATATGTAGTGGTTAACAGCATGGTCCACACTACCTGTTGTTCTCCTCCCTGTCACTGGCCCTCACTTCGGTGGGGGCTATTTTTATGTTAAATCTTGGAACGCCGCTCCTAGCTCCATCATAGGTGATCTGTATATGGGGCTGAGTGTTACGCCATGATACATTCCACCAGAGGTACGCATGTGCTGCTTCAATGACCGCTTTAAGGTATCTGAAGTTATAGATGCTTCTGGGTGACGCGCATTAAATTTCTGTATTTTTCTAAGCGCATCTGCATGCCCCTCTACATCGTTTTCGCGCAGCGTTATATAATAATCCCTGTTTAGTTTTGTGCGAGTGTTGTTCACGGCCTTATCTATTTTCTTCATCACACGGGTCTTATCGCCAGTCTGCGTCTCACCCAAAGAGCTAATACCTATGGTCTTGAACAAATAGTCTGCGCCTGACATGTCTCCGTATATAACGTCATTCCTACGGCTTTTTACACCCTCATCACGGGGATAACGTACCAGACCTTTATACGCGTTCGCTACGGCGGTTGGCATGAGGTTCTCTACCCCACGTTCTATCTGCCCGTTACCCAAGTCTTGGACACCACGCTGAATACGTTTAACGGTAGAGAGTGCGGGGCCACCAAGATAGAATCCAAGGTTTTCTTCTAATGATGCGCTCGGGTTGTACTTGTTTTCTTGGATCAATAGACCAGTCAGAGCGGTGCGTGATGCAGTATCCATGCCAGTCGCTGCAACCAATGGGCCTTTAAACCAACCTTCTTTAATATTTGTACGTACTATGGTGTCAAAATCTTCTTCATCATCTTCTAAGAACGCGTCAAACAGAAGGCGTATAGCTCCGTAAAGCGGCAAGCCCGATACTCCAGAGAAGAACATTGCACTGCCGTGAATGCCCACTAAAATTCTGCGTGCTTCTTTACGTTCTTCTGGGGATAGATCCCGATCAAAGGATCGTTTTGCTTGCTTGAGCATACTGTAATACATCTGCAGCCCGTAGCTCTTATACATCAGGGCCACGCGTCCAAGGCTTTCACGTGCAAGGCTCGGCCCTGTTTCTAGGTACGCACCACCGTTGGCCTCTTGCGTCATGTATATGGCTTCAGCGGCGGCAGCTTCTTGCATTTCTGCTAGGCTCATGGTCACGTTTGGATCGTCTTGGAGCTTCTTCATATGTAGATTGTACGCTGCGATCATTGTGTTCTGGCGATTGAACTTCTCTGCATGGTTAAACATGTATGCAGATATTCCTGACGCATAGTCAGCTAGGTTGCCAACAGACAGCTTGTTACGCTTCGCTCTTGATGCTTCATCGAGACCCATGCTCTCGGCTATATACCCCTGACTTATTAACTGTCCTCTTTCAGACGCATGTTTTACGAGCGGCATGATGTTGGTCAATTCTTGCTTCATGGCATCAGACATTTTGGAGTCTGGTTTAATAGATATGTTGCCGTCAAGGTCAATGTTGTAGAAGTCGCGCAAAGAGTTTTTGGCGTTCATTGTTAAGCTACCCGCCTGTTTGATAGCGGTCATTGTTTCTGCATATCCATATTTACCACCCAGATAGGGCATAACAAACAGGGGTATCTGTGATAGGTTAACCAGAGCAGACGAGACGTTAAATCCAATGGTGTAAATAAATGCAAACTGGTTGAGCCTACGACCTACATCCTCAATAGATTTATTCTTTGCGCCTTGACGTGCAAACTGTGCTCTACTCAAAAGCTCTGCCTTGGTATCCTCAAACGCTCTTTCGGATACGCCCTCGGGCTGTTGCTGGTCTGCGATTTCTTTTTCAACTGCGCGAATATTGGATGCAGCACCAAGTTTCTGCGACTGCACGGCAATGTCGTAGCCCTTAGTTCTTAGGGCGTGCATGCTGTCTTCCTTATAACCGGGCGTGCCTTTACGCTTTTGCAGTGACTTAGCAAAGGATGTCTCTGGCAGCGTGGCTACGAACAATCGCATAACCTCTTCGATAGCTTGTGCAGGAACCTTATTTCCGTCTTTGTCTTTTATACTGGATAATTTATTTACAACGTCAAACACAAACGAGGTAGGTGGCGCACTCTGGTAATCTTCTATAGTCATATCGCCTTGTGATGCATTAACGTTTTCGTAAAGAGGGTCAGCCTCTACTTCTTTCAACACCGCATCACGTTCTGCCCGTGTTTCAAACATCTCAACGATATACTCTGAACGCGTGTCTGGAGCATTTTTAACTGCGTAAGATAGTTTGAAGTTGCCCTCACGCACCAACGGGAAATAGACTTCCAACGTATTGGTCTCAAACAGTTTGTTGTATATGTCTTTCTGCACTTTCTTGGCTATTTCAGGATCACCCGCCTCTGTGCCAAGGGCGTCTATCTCTTTCAATACAATGGACCGAGCGCGTTCGTACTGATCTTTATAGTGATCACGCATTACGGTGTACGCACGTTTGCCGTCTGACCCTATAGCTCGCACGTTAGCGCGTTGGTCTTCCCAAATATCTAGCAGGGTTTTGTTGGGGTCTGTGCTTTGTTTGTCTTTGTACCGCTTCACAGCTTCCGACTTACTTAGGAATGGGTCCACCTGATAAATGGTAGCGCCGAAGTCTGCGCTGTAGATAAGTTCGTCGAGCTTAGCAACTTTAGCATCGCCCATACGTTTGAATATGCCCTGCACTTCCTCAACTACGTTCTTTGTGTTTTCGGTTGCAGTTGTTATTGAACCGCGCTGCTTCAGGATGGCGTTGTCTAGGTCAAACCCTAACTTGTTAAACCCATACGCAGACGCAACATCCGCCAAACCTTGGCTGGCAAGAAGTTTTAAGAACGTCTTACGTGGCGCTGCTTTGGCGTTATTTAAGAAATCAGTGGATTGATACTTAAATTGCTCTTTATCAAAACTTTTGACCAGTTTGCGTTGCACTTCGCCAACCTTCTTAGCGGCTTCTTGTACATCGTTTCTACTGCCCAAAGAATACATCCCCTCACCTTTATATTCAGGATCAGGTCTTAGGACGGCCTCCAGTAGACCGTTCATCCTATCGTCAAGTTTTACTTCTATCGGTTTGCCTACTAGCACACGCAGTATTTCTTTAAACCTACCCAAAAGAGTTTTATCTTTTCGCCCTAAAAGCCTAACCAGTTTTTCCCTGAACTCTTGGTTGCTCATGCTCTCGGATGCGAACTCTGCCAAGTTAGCAAGGCCGGGGTAGGTGGAAATATCAGTTTTATCTTCTTGCAATGCGCCAAATGCTTCATTGTAAAGCGTCACTAACTCTTTTTGAGCTTTCTTTTCTAAGTTGGTTAGCTTGCTTTTTGGCTCTGTAGCAATTTTAAGTGTTAGCGCATGCGCCACTTCGTGCAGCAATGTGTGAGCGTCCATACCCTTTTTACTGTCTATAAATATAGTTTTTGCAGGTGCGTCATACAGCCCTTGCACAGATTCACCCAACTCGTTTGTTAAGTTATTTTTAACTTTTAAAGTTACGGGGTATTTCTTCAAACCCGCTTTAAACTTTTGTGCCATATTACGAATGAACACGTCTTTTGATTTGCTTAACAAACCGAGCGCACCGTCTAAATCCCCCGCTTTGATTGCATCATTAAGTAGAGGTGCGTTAGACACTAATATTTTTACGTACTCTTCAGCTTTCCGTTGACCGTATAACGTGTCTTCTATTGTTCTGTTGCTTTCTATATTGGCTCTAGCAACATCAGCTTTGCGCTTTAACTCTTCCAGCACTTTCTTGTCACTGGCAGCAGAGTTTTTATTAACAAACTTAATTATTTCTTTTGCGACTGCGGGAGCCACTTTTAACTGGTCAGGGCTACTGACTTCGGCATCAACATAGGCATCGGCTATAGCAGCTTCAGGATTTGCATAAGCCTCAAAATACTTCCTAAAGCCTTCTAACTTTTCTCCCTGTTCTAACCGCTCAAATATAGCTTTGTTTAACTTGTTAGACAGACGGTTTTCTTCAGATACAGTCCCACCCGTGCCTTCTTTTCTACGAGCTTCTTGCACGACCTCAGACTTTTCAGTCTTACGCTTTTCATTCCAACGCTTGCGGATCTTTTGACCAAAGTTTTCTTCGCGTGTTTCTTGAGTTGCGTCGCGCCTCTTTACAGCTTTTGGCTTTTCATCAGCCTTGCCAAGCACGTTTAAGTTCCCAAGCTCACGTTCTCTTTGCCCTATTAGTACGCGGCGTTTGGCTTTATCAGTTTCACCTTCAAGCAGTTTTGCGTATTTGCGTGTGATCACATCTCTATTAGCACGCTCAGACTTTGATAATTCAAAAGGCTTTGCGGATTCTTTTGAACCTTGTTCTGGTTTAAACGTAGGTTCGATACGATCAACTGGTGTGTCCAACGCCTCTTTAACAAAGCTGTAAACATCGGCATCAATTTGTTCTGCATATTCTGGGAACATATCTTTCAGATTGCGTTTCGCATCTTCGGCTGGTCTAGCTCCTATGTCTTGGACCGCACCTAACTCTGTAGCTGTTCTATCTATTTCTTTAACTGCTTGCACCATTTCAGCATCACCCAAGGCTTCTGCTTCTTTAAGTGCCTCCACAAAATCTTGCCCGCCCCATTTTGCACTAGGGGTTCTTCGATGTGGTAGCCCGTTAACGTCTGGACGAATGCCGTATTTCTGGTCGTAATTTGCAGTAGCGCGTTTATAATAGTTTTCCGCTAGTTTTAATTCTCCGCTCTCATCTTTTAAATCTGAAAGCGTGACAGGCGCACCCGTGAACGGATTATCAGTGTTTTTCATCCACTGCTGTACTTTTGCAGCGGTAGCAAAATCTAGTGTAGTTGGCTCTCCTCCTTCTGCAGGATCAGCACGCTCAGCATCATTCCTGCCACTTCCCACTCCTTCGCCGTCAGGTGCTTCAGACTCCTCGGTGCCAGTATCCTGTCGCTGTCCTTCTCCCAAGCCTGATTGATCACCCGAAATGCCTTCTCCAAGTCCTGCATCGTCAGGTGCGGCGGCAGGTGAAATTCCTCCAGTGGGTCCAGCATCAGTTCTCTCCACTTCATTTTCAGTTTTAAAGGTTGGTTCTGCTTCAGTTAGAGGTTCTGCAGCTTTAGCTTCTAGCTTTTTTAGTTCTTCGCGTAGTTTATTTTCTCTGGCTTTACGTACTTTTGCGTTTGCTTCGCGTGCTACATCCTGATCTATTACATCTTCAATATCAGTCTGTGCGCCTTCAGGATTACGTAGACTAGGCTGTGCCCCTTGGATATTTGTGCTTCTATCAGGGTCTAATACTTCTTCCGGTTTGGTCGAATCTCGCAATAACTGTGTTAGCGCATCAATTTGAGGGACTTGAGGCGTTTTTGGGGGTAGTGGTGGAGGAGTTCCCAACAAACTACCTTCTACTGCCATAGGAAATAACTCTTGTTGGTCTTGACCTAACGCCTGTTGCGCGGCCTGATTAGCACGAGCTAATTTTTCTTCCACGCGTTTTCGTAACGCTTCTGCCGCAATACCCCCACTCGCTTCTGCTTCGGGACTTATACCTAACTCTTTAGCTGCTTCTAATTTTAACTTTGTTTTTAACTGTAGCTGTTGTGCGTTTTCTACATCCCTAGCGGAATCGGACAGCACCTCACCTTCTTCGGTTATTAGAGCGGGTATCCCAGCTTGTGCACGTGCAGCCGCCGCTTTTAATCTATCAGGATCTTGTGCCTCAAGAGGTTGTGTTGAAGCTCCCTCCTGCATTGCTTGATTAAGTTGTTCAGTTGTTACAGGGGTTGGTGTTGTGTCAGAAGCTACGGGGTCTACAATCTTTGCGGCTTCTTCTGCGAGTATTTTTTCTGCTTGTTGGGAAGTTAGACCTTCTATCTCGCCAAGTTGAGTAATTAACTCTGCAGGTAGCGCACCGCCTGTCTTTGGTAGTTCCTCCGCTAATAAGGCACGGGCCTCTTCTTCTGCGGCGGTTACACGAACCTCTTCTTCTGCGGCGGTTACTGGTGGCGTAGCAGGTCCAGTTTTGCGGCTGTTTGTAAATGCGTCCACGAGGAATTGAATGGTGGCTCCTGCACCGCCACCGTATAGCGCAGATTCACCCGTACCACCAAACAGGTCACGCTCTGGGTTGTACCCTTGCTCCACAAGGTTTTGCACAATTTCAGATGTAGCTTCCTGTGCACCCTCTGCGCCACCTGTAACGGCTGCGCTTGTTACACGTTGACCTATGGTCTCTACGGTTTCTGGTCCAAGCTGTTCGATCAACTTGTTAATTAGCGGTACGTCAACAGAGCGCATGAACCGTCCAAGAGGGGCTACCTCTAATATACCAACAGGTGCGGCTTGGCGCACGGCACGGGTACGCTCTTCTTCTGTAGCACCTGCAGCGCGGGCACGTTCACTAGCTTCACCTGCGGCGGCGCTCACACCTAACAGGGCACCTATACCTGTACCTGCAACAGTGGTGGGGATTGCAGCGGGGGCTAGGGCAGCGGTAGCGGCAATGGGTGCGGCAAACCCAGCGATAGAACCAAAGGTTTGACCAATTTTGTAAGATATATCGTCTTCGCCACCAGCTTTTGGCGACACTGAATCCGCAATACTTTGTATTCTACTACGGGCTGCGAGTTCTTTTTCTTCGTCAAGTAGGGTGGCTAACCCTAATGCAGCCATTTCACCTGTACCTACGGCACCAGCTTGAAAACCACGGCGCAGATTACTCATTATACCCGTGTCTTCTGGCTCAGGCTCAGGTGCTGGAATAGCTGCAGCTTCCGCCGCTCTGCGTTCTTCAGCACTCGCTAAATCACGTTGCGCCCGTTCAAACGAAGACACTCTTGTACCTTCACCACGTTTTATCTTGGCGACTAACTCTTCCTGAGAAGCGTCCTTGGTACCTTCTATTTCAAAAACAGAGCCATCTTCAAACGTGAATGTATGTATGCCCATGCGTTTTACTCTTCTGTAAAGCTACTGTCGGTAACGTCGCCTAATGGGGCACCGCCCTGTTCTCCTAATTGACCTTGTACCAACGGAGTTAACTGGTCAAGACGATCTAACATCAGTTTTCCTACACCACCCGGTAGCGCATCACTTGCAAACAGCGCGTTGGCTTTGTTAGTAGCCATACCATTGATAAGAGCGGCATTGTTTCGTTGCGCAGTTTTTTCAGAAATTTGAACATCTATTGCTGCTTTTTTATCTGCATCGGGTTCAAGAGTTTTGCTACTTCTAAGAGCTTCAATTTCTGCGTCTAGCTGCGCTTCTATGCTTGTTACAAATGCGGCTGTAGTTTGTAAAATTGTAGAACTAATACTGCTCCATTCTTCTAACTGCGCTTTGTCTAATGCACGTTGCGCAGCTTGTACACGCGCTGCCTCTGCATTATTTTCTTTTAACGTCTGTAGTTCTATTTGTGCGGCGTTAGTATCTGCGTTTTTCTGCTGCGTATCTGCGTTTTGCTGTAAAATAGCGGTCCGTTGGTCATCGGTAAACTGCGAGGCTTCTAGTTTTGATTGTTCCACTAACGCTGACAGTTCTGCTTTTTTATAGCCCGCTGCTATTTGTTGCGCAGTACGGTTGTTTGCTTGTAACTCGCCAAATACTGTAGTGCCTAAACGTAACGCCTCGCCGCCAAGAGTAGCGTCTACACTCATAGCCGTAGTTTCAAGTTCAAACCGTTTAGCCATACGTGCCATCGCATCAGCGTTTTGTTTTGCTTTTGTTGCTTGGCTTGCATCAACAGCGCCTTTGGCAAGGCCACCCAGCGTTGTAGTACCTGCACCGCCCGTAAGAAACTTAGAAAGGCGATCCCTTTGTTGTGATTCTGGGCTGAACAGTTCAGCCTCTTTAGCACGAGATTCTTCTAACATCTCTGCAAAACGTGCAGCCTTATCGGAACGCCCAAGGATATCGTCAGCCGCTGAAGCTGAACTCTGTAACACGCTAGCTAGATCACCAACACCACCTCCACCAGCGGAAGGTGCACCACTTGTGCGCTTAAACTTTTCAAGTGCAGCGGGTATGCCAGTAGTGTTTTCAGGTGCTCCTTTTTCAGGGGATTGAGCTACGCTTGCTTGTGCAGGGGCGGCTGCATTTGGACTTGGAGGCACAAGAGGTTGATCTGTGCTAAGAGCTACGCTGGGTAGTTCTGGTTGGGCAAACGCATCCGCAGGCATGTCAAACTGACCCCTACCGCTATCTAACGCGTTACCAACGTCAAAACCCGCGCCCATCGCTTTAGGATCGGGTAACATAGGAAGAGGCGCTCCCGTTTCAAGTGTAGACCCCTGAACTGGAGCATCAGAATCACTTAAATTTAACCCAGATAACCCTTTACTAAGTAGAGAACGAGGGTCTTCCCCTAAATTTTCTTGGGCAACCGCATCTGTGTCTGTGCGACCCTTAGAGCCTCCGTAGGGAGTAGGATCAAACCCTGTCTGGCGACGGCGTTTTGCTAACTCTTCTCTGACTGCGCGGTATTTCGCTGGGTTTTCGCTACGTAAAGCCGCTAGTGTAGCAGGAGTAACATTTCGTAAGTCTGCTTCTGTAAGCGTTACTTCACGACCTTCAGCGAAAGCTACAATACCACCGCCAGCCATTCGGATTGGACCACCTTGTTGTGCAGCCTGCATCATACGAGCATTTGCAACGCCTTGGGCTTGAGGAGGCGTTCTACGTGGTGAAGCAGGTGACATACCTGCAAGGCCGGGAAGACCCGCGATACCAGCAGGTTTACGAGGTTGTGCCTTTGCTAGTTGCTGCATGTTTTTCTGCTGCATGCGCTGCTTTTGGTCTAACGTGCCTTTTGTACGGCCTGCCAAATCACCAAGCGTGCCGCCCATCTCTTGTTTTGTTAGCTGTAAGGCTTCTTGTTCACGTTGTTGAGCTATAGTTCCCGGCTGCTGCTGCTGCTTCATCTGCATATCACGTGCCACAGCTTGTTTTTCAGACGTAAGTTTTTGCAGCGCTAAAAGGTCCAGAAGCTCTTTGTTGGCTCCGTAGCGTTGTTGTAACTTCTGAGGGTCGCCTCTGTAGGCATCCATGCGTTGTTCTACTTGTGCGTCTAAACCGCCGTCACCTATAGCCATTATGCGTCAGCCTTATCTTTTTTACCGTACAGTATATCGTACAAATCTGTTATACCGCCTGCTCCAGCTAATGTCTCAGACAAGAAACTAGGTTTAGAGTAAGAATAATTTTGCGCAGATATCGGCAACCCGCTTAATAAAGACTGCATGTACTGCACTTGTTTGAATGGGAAGTCACGCTCTTCTTCAAACTGCAACCTGTCTGCGGTAATACCTTCAGATTCAATTGCACGTTGCGCTGCGCCTGCGTCTGACTGTCGAGCTAGAGCACTTAATCCATACGTGTTTGCCGCATCCTGCGCCGTTTGCTGCCGCCCCTGTTCCACGTTAAACTGGTTCATAGCCTGCGTATATGCGTCTGAGTAACCTTGACCTGTTATAGCTGCAAGGTTTTGACCTAAGTTACGTGCGCCTTCTGCTTCCATTATAGCCTGTCGAGGGCCACCATATGCACCTGCCTGTGTAAGGCGTGAAGCATCCTGCACGCGTTGTATCTCCGCTTGACGGCGAGCCTCATCTAATTGTGGCTGCAGCCCCGCCATAAGATATGGGTTCATGTATTGTTGCGCTGTGTCAGCCGTAAAGGTCTGCGGTGTGAATGCCCCCATCTGATCAGTAGGAACTGTTAAACCTCCAATACCACCAAATGCTACGTCTTGCAGCTCAGAAGTACCCGCTGTTAACGGCCCCATATAACCTTGGTAGTCTTGGCTACCTAGAGCCTGCCCTTTGCCCAGCATTTCAGTGACATAATCACCTGCCCAGTTAGAGAGGGATGATTCACCGCCAGTTGTAGCTCCTGCGGGTGCTGATGTATCTTCTGCCATAACCTACCTCACGCTGGTATGAATTTTTTAGGGTCTATCTCTTTACCCTGTTTTTCGTTTCCTGTACGGGCTTTACGCACACGGCGCATCATGTCTTCAAGAACTTTAGCTCCCGCATCAGAGTTCCCGTTACCCAAATGACTTACTACGTCTGCGGGTATAACAAATTCACCATCACTAAGCCGCGCTTCCTGCACCCCGTCAATGTTTGCAGGTACTTTATCGGCCATACCATCGCTTGCGCCATCAAGGTATTTACCCTTTTTTAGCTGCGCTATGCCTCCCGCTGCCATAGTTTGCACGGGGTTTCTAGGTTGTTGCGCGGGGTTTGCTCTGTTTAGTGCAGCCAAACCTTCTGCTTCCGCTGCAGCCGCCATTTGAACCGCTGAGTTGTCTTCGCCTTTAGGGGCGTACTTCATGCTTGTAAGATATCTTTGACCGCCACTACCGGGACGGCGATTGGGGTCATATGTTTGTGGTACAGCTTGTTGAACTGCTTCGTACTCAGGTATTTTACCTTGGTAGCCTAAACGTTCAGTGCTGCCTTGGCCCAAACCACTGAAAGCTAAAAGAGCACCGCCCCCAAGCGCTCCTGCTAACTGAGTAGCCTTGTCTGTTTTTGGATCAAGAAAATCAATGTCAGGAACATCAACCCCAGCTTTTCCCATAAGGTCTGTAAACCAACTCATTTTAACTCTCCAAGCATCTTCAGTAGCATATCATTTTCATCCTCGACCTGTCCACCCTGTGCAAAGTTACCAAAACCACTCATTGGATTTAAGGCTTGTTGAGCAGCATTAGCTTGTGTGCCCCCAAAAGGACTTACGTATCGACCAGCTTGTGCAGTATCTCTAAATATAGTTTGCCAATCATACGGCGTTATGTTGCCTACAGGGTCAGGATTGCTAACAGTAACGCGCTGCCCACCTATATCTTCAGATTGCCCTAATAACTGCATGAGATTATTTACGTTCTGTTGTTCTTGCCCTACGTCTATTTGTGTAGCTAGCTGAGAAGTTAGGTTTGTGATAAGGTCTTGCGTAGTTTGCTGCTGTTGCTGTTGTTGCTGTTGCTGCTGCTTTGCATTATTATCTATTGCTGCATACAACCCCGTTGCAGGAGTAAACATAGATGTATTCGCAAGGGTAACGTCACCACCCTGTAACGCAAGATTTAACAGGTCTTGATCACTGCTGTCAAGAATGCCATCTCCAGTAACATCATACTGTGCGATCAACTCTTGGCTGACATTTTCCTGTGCCAGCAAATCAACTACAAAATCTACATCTGCCTGTGTAACATCTTTTGCGGGCTTACCAACAAAGCCTGCCACAGCGTCTATATCTGCACCGAGGGCGGCTATGTCTACAGATACACCACTTAAACCTTCTGCAAACTCTGCTTGTAATGCTTCGGTAGTAGTGCCAAGTTCCGCAAGGATATCTGCTTCGGTGGTGCCCAGACTAGACGCCAGTTCAGCCAGCGCTGTGTCTACATCTCCAGCATTCTCGTTTATCAACGCAGTTAAATCTGTTTCTAAGGTGGTTAAACCTTCGGCAAACTCTGCTTGTAATGCTTCGGTAGTAGTACCAAGTTCCGCAAGGATACCTGCTTCGGTGGTGCCCAGACTAGACGCCAGTTCAGCCAGCGCTGCATCCACATCTCCAGCATTCTCGTTTATCAACGCAGTTAAATCTGTTTCTAAGGTGGTTAAACCTTCGGCTAAAGTGCTTATAGCGCTGTCTACAACACCCTGCACATCATCCGTAGACAGGTTGTTCATATCAGCAAGAGCGTTGGTTATAGCTGTGTCTACATCTGCAGAAGATATATTTTCCAATCCAGATATAGCATCGTTTATAGCTGTGCTAACATCTTCAGGTGAAGCCGTGTCAGGCAACCCTGCTATAGCTGTATCTACAATATTCTGAACATCGTCTGTAGACA
>Ga0181395_1000784_pt1 | contig 13264 bp, 12 predicted proteins | sample 18SPOviralmetaG_FD_130124 | JGI IMG/M metagenome (GOLD analysis project Ga0181395, IMG submission 130124) | Marine viral communities from the oligotrophic San Pedro Time Series (SPOT) site, San Pedro Channel, CA, USA - 18 SPOT_SRF_2010-12-16 | ecosystem: Environmental > Aquatic > Marine > Strait...
ACTATTATAGATAAATATCTTAAACCTGCTTCTGAAATTAATTCTATTAAGCATTGTATTACAGTATCTAAAATAATTAAATATTTAATAAATAATATTATATTTGGTACTGGACTAAGAGAATGGGTGCTAGACAATGACTCTCAAATGCCAAGTACACACTCAAGTCCGCAAAAAATTTTCGTTATAACATTAGGTTGTATTAGACAATATTTATTAACTGGAGATGAATATTTTAATAAACAAATTAAACTCGGTTTAGATGCCTATTCTGGAATTTGTCAGGCTTTATATGACCAGAAGTTTTCTTCTATTAAAAAAATAAACCCTGGCGACACACTGCTTCTCGATCCAGATATAGAAAAAAATGAAGATTTCTATAAAACTTATTCTGAAGTTATGATGTATTACTATAATTCTATTAATAAATTATACATCAATACTAAATTATGCCGAGAAAAGATGAAGCAATTTTCACAAAATTCTCTGTAAAATTATCCAAATTCAGAACCCTTTTTCTCAAAATAGATATTATTTTTTTCTCAGTCTATATTAATATGGACATAGATGATATTCAAGCTATAAAAAAGGAAAAGAATAGAATCTACCAACGAGCTTACTATAAAAAAAATAAATCATATCATATATTGTACAATTTAAGAAAAAGATTAATTACTAATATTAATGAAGAAATGATGCAAATGATAGATATCAGAGAATATGCTAAATTAAAGAAAAATGAGGTTGAGATCATTAGAAGGAAACAACTAAATAATGATGGACTTAAAAAAATTAAGGCTGGACCAGGCGAAAAGATATTAGTTTATTTTGATTAATTATTAAAGAAAAATTTTATTTAAAGATTATATGTATAAATGATATTATAAATAAAAACACTATAATGGAAGAAACTAATAAAACACAAACAGTCATTCTAACAGTAGATATTACTAGAGATGAAATTAAAAATTTATTATTAAAAAGACGCCCTGGATTAGGTGCTGCTAGTTTAAAATGCTATGTTGCTAGTCTATATAATATTAATAGAGTTGATAAAAAAACTAATAAACAAAAATATGATTTAAATTTGGACAATACTGTAGAAGTTATACAAATTATTAATTCTATACAAAGGAAAAGCGTTACTGCTTTATATAGTGCCCTTGATGCTATTACTGGAATTAAAATATATAGAGATTTACAAAATGATGAAATAAATAAAACTCATCTATTACAATTAGAACAAATTAAATCACAAGACACTGCTTCTAACTGGATAGATTTTAAAATTATAAAAGAGATATATGATGAAGTTAATGATGATAAATGGAAAATTGTAGAAAAGTTTTATAATAACAAAATGCCTGAAAAACTAAAAACTAAAAAATTTGAAGAATTAAAAAGATTTATAGCCTTCATTTGTTGTTCTGGAGTTTTTATTCCACCACGAAGAAATTTAGATTGGATAAAAATGCTATGGGAAAAACCAGAAAATGAAGAGGAATCTAAAAATTATAATTATATAGATTTTGAAACTAACCAATTTATTTTTAATGTTTATAAAACTAAACATTATTATGGAACTCAAAAAGTAGAAATTCCAGAACAATTAGTTATTTGGTTAAAACACTATAAAACTATTAAGAAAAATAACATTTTTCTTCCTACTAAAATTTACTATGAACATTTTACCAGTGATGCTTTTTCTAAGCATATACAAAATTTCTTTAGTATTGATTTATCTGAAAACCACGAAGCTTATAATAAAAAAATATCTACTAAATTGTTTAGACAAATATATCTGACTAACTTATATAAAGATGTTCCAAAACTTAAAGATATGACTAAAACTGCTAATGATATGGGACATAGTGTTAAAACCGCTTTTGAATACTATGTTAAACATACTGGTTTATATGAATTATTACCAAAAACTAAACAAGAACCAAATAATTTAGATTAGACACCTACTACTAAATCACTATCATTATCCGACATACTAATTTGACTTGCTGTCCTGTTCATTGTAGGACTTTTAACTTTTCTATGTATTTCCATCCCCCAACATTTAATTAGTGTGCATTTAGATAATCTCATTCCAGCACAAAATCCTGCTAATAGCCCACCTATTGCTCCAATTAATATAACTATATCTTGAGTAGTTTCTATAACAGCCATTTAAATAAATAAAATATTTTAAAAAAACATTAAAATATTATATTTTTTTTTCTAATATATTATATATATTAAGAAAAATGAGTTATGAAGGAGATTCCCAAACACTAGATGTACCAGCTAATCTATCTAATATAGTTCAGCCACCAACATCATACGACCGTGCTCTATTAAGCCGTGACGAAGTTAGGTTTAATTCCCAACAAATTAGCTACAATAATGTAGCGAGAGATATTACTATTAGAATGAACAGTAGTGGCTATTGTGATACAGCCTGTACTTACCTATATGCTGACCTTAAAGTTAAACATTCTAACTGCCAAATTTTAGAAGAAGGATTATTCGGAATTTTAGGCCAGGCGACCCTCTCGGTAGCTGGTAAAATTATAGAGCGTATAGAAGATGTATCTAGCCTACTTCCACTCCTAAAACATTCGTGCACTCAAGAATGGCTACAAACAGAAGGGCGATTGGGAGGACAATATAGATATGTAAAGAGTTCTGGTTTCCAAACTACTATCCAAAATACTGACGCTGTTGATGATAAAGATAATACTCAAAATATATCTATATTTACTAAAACAGGCACAGATAGACTGGTTAAAATGCCTATTAAAGGTGGAACTGGATCAGTAACTATTGGACAAAACACAACTAATCTAATTTATGCTGGTCAAACTGTTCGCCATAATGCTATGAATACTTGTGGAAAAGGTATTGGTTCAAACTTACTCTGGTCAGGACTTCCAGAAGGCACTAATAAAGCGGACGATACAGCTAGAACTCTATGTATGCCACTCAGTCTGATTTTTGGCTTATTTAGGCAACATAACACCTACTTACCAGTAAGAAATATGCCGTTAGAAATCAAACTAACATTAAAACCTTATGCTGAAGCTTTTATCCACGTTCCTCCTTGCGTTTCTGGTAATATACAAGGCAGAGCTGTACCTATGGTAGCTGATAACGCAAGTGCTACTGACGCAGTACTTCCAGTAACTGGAACTACTATTGCTCCTATAATTACCGATCTTAATGATAATAATTTTGCCGACTATTCTCTTACAAATGTCCATGTCTTAACTGATATTCTTACACCAGCCCCTGCGCTTGTATCTAAAATTGACTCTATGGCTGCTGGTAATACTGGTATTTCTATGATTATAGATACATACAATATTAATAAAACACCATGCCAATATAGCGAAAATATTAATCTTGTATCTACCAGGTCATATTCTCACCTTAAAGATGTATTTACTACCTTCAAACCCGCCGCATTAGAAACTAATTTATTTTTACAAAAAACCGATACTTATTATGGTTCTTTAGTAGAATCTGTTTCTACACAAATTGGCTCTAAAGTTATGCCTTCGACCAACCCCGCCGACTCTATTAATGAAATATTTATAAATCTTCGTAAATGTCTAGGCATACAAAATAATATAGGTAATAGCAGAGGCGTAGTTTCAGCAGCTAGTTTTGAGGGAAAACCTGATGCTCCAGTAGCTAATTGCCAAAAATTACCTTATAGTCACGGTTTTATTCCTGATTTAGAGATCGCCAAAGGAGGTTCATCAGGTAATAAAGATAAAAGATTATTTTATGCTCATTTGCTACCATCTCAAGTTCATAGCCAATTTGTAATTGGAACAAATACCCAGCGTGTTTTAGCTAGTTCTAGTCTTTCTGGTCTTAACTCTATTGGAACCTCATATACCTGTACAACTAAAGTTAAATTTAAGAGAAATAACCAACAAGCTATAACTGAAGTTACTTCTAGTGCTAATAATGCCTCCCTAGATAATTGTTGGGGAGACGAAGATCTTATTGCAACCCAAATTATGCACTCTGATGTGCTTATCTCGGTAAGCAATGGTTTAGTATCAGTTCTTGAATAAAAAAAATAAGTTAAAGATTTTAATATATTTTTTTTATTTACATTATATAATATATTATGCCCCAAAAAGTACATAAATTAATTTTATCTACTCAAGATAAATTAGATCACGAATCCCATTCTGATTGTCTAATACATTTACACGCACCAATTAATAATGCTACTGGCTTCAGGGTTTGCTCGTCACATATTCCAGTAGATGCTGGAACCTTCACTTTTTATGAAAATACCATGGAATACCAACTATCATCAAACTATACATTTCCTAATATAAAAAAAATACAATTTAAGGTTTTTAATACAGATGCTAATACTTTAGATATAAATGCCACCGTCGAACTACCTAATGCTACCTATACAAACTCCCAATTAAACACGCTTTTTACTAATAATTTTAATTATGCTGGTATTAATGCTTGGACTGTAACATCTAATACAATTACCGCCGATTTTAATGCTGCTAGTTATAATAGAACTGCCGAACTTATCGCTTATAATCATAAAGATGAAAAAACAAACCACGATTTTATAAATATAGATTATACTCCCAAGGTTTTACCTAAAGCAGAAACATTTAATAGCACTAATAACAAATTTAATTATGTTTTTGAAGAAATGTTTAGCTTTCCACAAATTAGACGAATAGTTTGTAAATACGATGAACCTATTTCAGGAAATCAATTAAACGCCACTTTAGACCTAAACGACCAAATACCTGTTTTTAATATTACTCAGTTTATAGCTATGCTTAATCAAGCATTTGCTACGCCCCTTTTAGCTACATTTAGTTCTACACATATAGCTTCTACAAACCTAGATACAATTGTTTTAACTGGTACTGGTTCTGATAATACTAGAAATAGAATTATAAATTTTACTGCATATGACCAAAATTTTAGTAAAATAGAACAAGATGGTCATCTTAATTTAAAATCTACTGATATATATGTTCCAGCTGGAACTGTAATGCCTGCTACTACTATTACTACTCAAACCAATCCTGCTGGTAAGTTATCATTTGATTTTTCAGTATTAAATAAGGTTGATTTTAATCTAAATCAGGTATATACATCTCAACAAATTGTAGATCAATTAAATACTCTAGATGAACCAGCCAATACTGCAATTACCTTTACTAAAACTGGAAATACTTTAAGCATAGATAATGATACACCTAATCTAGCAAAAACATTTTTATATATTAAAAAAATAGAATTACAAATTAGCACAAAATCAAAATCTACTATACAAATTTTAAATTTTGATAATATTCCAGATGACCTTAGTGCTGACTCTCTTGTAGTTTATCTAGACATGTATCTAACTGGAAATACTTTAGCTGGCTCTCAACCAGGTCAAACTCTATCTTATGATATTACTGGTAACACTTTAAGTGTAGTTCCAGCTTCCTATCACGAGGAGAGAGTTTTTAAATATACGGCTTATGATGACAATGACCAAATTACTACAACATCTGGATTAAACTTTTCTGGTAATGAATTTGAAATAGCTGCTAATAGCACTTCAGCTGTTAATATTACTACTAATATTTTATTTACATCTACCTCAGGCATAGCTGATACCTATGCTAACACAACCCTTACTCCACGTGGTAAAATGAGTTATCATCTAAATGATACTTTAGGTTTTGTTAAAGGTGGTGTAGTTATAAATACTGGCAATGTTAAAGTGGCTGATAAAGCTATAACTTTAGCTAACAATTCTGATGTAGATATTAATTTTACAAGAACTATGGATATATCATCTAAGACTACTTTTAATAATGTTATTTCTAAAATTAACTTTGATCCATATGAAACATATACAGAAACATCGCTATTAACATTCTTAAATGCTAACTTTTCCAACTTTACTTGGTCTTTTGATAGCCATAGACTTAAGGTGGTTAGCTCTAACGCTAATATATTAAGATTATTTAAAAATGAAAAACTTGGTATAGTTTTTAAAAAAACTAGTAATAGCTTTGTTGATATTCCAGCCAGTGGCACTTATACTGCAGAAGCAGTTTTAAATGGTTCTACCCATATTATGTGCTATCTGGGTTTAAGTATATATAATGATTCGATTTGTTCTACAAAAAGTAACCAAGCCCATGCATCTGATATTGTAGCCACACTCCACAACCGATCAAGAATGACCTATGGCGACTATTTAGAACAAAATAATGAATCTACTGATATAATTCCAATTAATACTTCACAATTTCAATCAATTAGAATTAGGTCTTATAATCCCAACTTCCATTTAATACCTAATCAACATTTACCCACCCACGTAGAATTAAATGTATATACCCAAGATTACTAAATTTAAAGAATTAATTAAAAAAAAAATAAATTAATAATTTATATGACTAAAAAAGATAATAAAAAAAAAAAACCTAAACCCAAGCCTAAACCTAAACCTAAACCTAAACCTAGCTATACCGCATCTTTTACAGACCCTAAAGGACAACTTGGTAAGCATATTATGAATATAGCTGGTGCAACTTTACCAGTATTTTTAAATTATATGTCATCTGGAAGAGTTAATCTTCCCCACGTAAGTTTTAAATAAACCATAGGTATGTTTTGCTAATTATCAACGGATGCTAATTTATAGCACCTCTTAATAATTATATAAATGTATAATAAAAAATCAAAAAAATATCATAAAAAGTGGAAGAATATCATAGAAGCGATAATAGTTCAGTGGATTTATAGGCACAGGAATTTAATACTTGAACCATACCCAACCACCGATATAATATAAGATTTTATTTTTAAGTATTTTCTTTAAACTAAAATTCTTTTATTCCAATGTTTTGGAAAATGTTGTTTTTTAGGTGGGTTATATTTTTTTAAATTACTATGTAATGCACCATAATTAATCTCATTTAATGTTCCATCTGAATTATATGGTTGTTTCGTTGGGACTGTTTTCGGGGGTATCACTACTGTCGCGAGTGTGTGCTTTGGCACGGTATATAACCGACTCTCCCAAGCGCTCAAAGAAGGTCCTTTTTTCTGCTTCATTTTTAAATAAATTATTAAAAGATTTTTTTTTTTTTAAATTTAATTGACTTTCCATATATAATTCTCTAATTTCTATTTCTTTAACTATAAAATTATATTCTTCTTCATCTATATCTTTTCTAGCATATTTAGATTCACATACATATCGTAGGTCATCACAATTTTTTTTAAATTCTTTATAGGTATTTAGAAATAATTGCATTGGTGTTATTTGTGGTATAGTATTTAAAAAATCAAATTTTTGCCATATCTTATAATCACGAAATACACCAAAAACTGGTAGTTTATGAAGTTCTGGGTCTCCTAAATGTTTTTCAAGACCACTATAAGCTTCATTTTTTAGTTTTTCAAAATATTCTCTCTGTTCTGTAGAATTAAAAGGTAATCCACTCTTAGTTTTAAATTCCATTTATATAATAACATAAAAAAAAAAAAAAATAATAATTTATTATATATATATATATAAATGAGTGATATTTCTAGCACAGATGCACAACCTGAAATGTTAAACCTTAAGCAAAATCGTATAGATTTAAATATTAAAAAAAAACCACCTAGACCTCAAACAGAAGCACAAAAGGCAAATATACAAAAAGCACTAGCTGCTAGACAAAAAAAAATAGAAGAAAGAAAATCTAAAAAAATAGCTGATGAAAAAGTTAAACCAGATGTATGCTTCGCTAATGAAGTTGTAGAAGAAAAACCAATTGAAGATGACCCTATAGAACCACCGCCACCACCTCCTCCATCAACACCAGAAAAACCTAAATCAGAAAAAATTGATGAAAGTGTTAATCCAGAATATAAAATTATGAAAAAGAAAATTAAAAAATTAGAATTAGAAGAGTTAGTACAGGAGAGAATTAATAATGCCCTAGACGACTACAAGGAATATAACCAACAACAAAAGGAAATAAAAAGACTAAAAAAATTAGAACAAAGACTAGAAGAAGAAAAGGCTAAAGACCCATATAGAAATATTAAATTTAAGACTGTGGATGGAATTATATTTTAATTTAAAGCAGCTTTAGGTCTCAATTTGTTTTATAGAAAAAAAAATTTGATTTAATTTATATAAAGATATTCTGATAAATATATTAAAAAACAGATGACGACGACTAAATACAAAGAAGGAATAGAACAAATTCAATCTATTATTGATGAAAAAAAGGAGAATATTAATAGTGAAGCATATAGAAAATTATGTGATTATTTACAAAAAGAATATGACCAAAAAACAAAAATTTGGGTGAAAGCTTACTACACTAAAATTAAAATTAAATCAAAAGGGGAAAATGGAATAACAGAGAAAAAGAAAACCTTTATAGCCCATATTTCTCCACACTTATATAAATTTATTAAAGATAAAATTTACGAAGGAAATAATTCTATTGGGGCAAAAGACCTTTTATCTTACATTAATAATACTATTCATATATGTTCTCTTAAAAATGAGGAATGTCTTATAACTTGTCATGGCTATCTTGATTTTTGTAGATTTTCAAGTTGTAATATTTATAGTTGGTTAGGGGGGAGTGAAGATGATATAAAATATTATTCCTTAAATAAAATTGAAGAATATATTGATAGTGATTAGAATAATCTAAATTATAAGCGAAGCATACTATGTTAATTATTATTTTTTTAAAAAAATTTGATTTATAATGACTTAAAAGTAAGTCTCTATAAATTAAATATATAAAAAAAAAAAAGAATGTCAAATGTGAATGAATGCACGGGGGAGCTGGCACTCCCCACAAATACTAATGCTGAGTTAGCTTTAAGTGAATATATTACTACAAGTAATTCTGAAATAAAATATAATGATAATATAAATATGGGTGCTATTGAATTTAGAGAAATTACCAATTTAAAAAATGTAAAATATTTATTAAGTATAGATGCTGAAGAATTTAAAAATTCATTTGGTATTAGAGACCCTAAAACAAAAAAAAAATATACTGTCGCAGACAAGAAAAAAATGTATTATACCTATATAGAAATTTTGAATAAAATTCACGACGAAGTTGAGCCTATATATAAAAAATATAATCAATCTTATACTTGTTATAGAAAATATGTTAAAAATAAGGGAGTACAACAACTACCTTGTGATATTAGAAATTTTGTATGTTGTGATTTATATGATTATGATATGGTTAATTGCCATCCAACTATATTCTATGCCCTTTGTAAAAAAGAAAAATTAAGTAGTCCTTGTCTAGGAAATTATATTAAAAATAGAGATATGTTTTTAGTAGAAATTAATAAAACTAAACTAGAATTGCTACAACTATTTAATATAGATAATTATAAACCAACCGAAAATTACCAACTAAATCATTTAATAAATGAAGTGAGTTTAAATAAAAAAATACTAATTAATAAGTATAATAATTTAATTTTACCAAACAATACAACTAGTAAAAATCCTACTAGTAGTAAAATGTGCTGTATTTTAATGTATTTTGAAAATATGTTATTAGAAAGAGTTATTGAAAAATATAAGACAATTGTATCCATTCCAATGTATGATGGTTTAATGACTACAGAAATGATTAATATTGAAGATTTAAATAATTTAACTAAAGATTTTGGTATAGTATGGAAAAATAAACCATTATTAACTAGTTTTGAATTTGATGAAAGTGTTCCATTAATTCAAGATAATTATTATATTACAAAAAAAAGATTTGAGAAAGAGTTAAAATTTATAGATTTTCCACAGTGTTATAAATATATTAATTATGAAAAAAATATAGTTCAAACCTATCCGCACAAAACAAACATAGAAATTGCTTATAAAAATTGGGGATTATTTGTTGATCCTGATAGTCCATTACAAAAAATAAGTTTCTTAGACAGATATATAAAAGATCCTAATAGAAAAAATTATAATACATTTGATTTTGTTCCATATTTGAAAGAAAATCCCTGCTCTAATGATATTTTTAATACTTTTATGGGTTTTTATAATAAACCATTAGACGACCCAAATAAAGATTTTGAAAAATGGTTTATAGATGATTATTTAAATAAAATTTTTATCAATTCTACAATTGTAGATTATATATTAAATTTTATAGCACATTTAGTACAATATCCAAATATTAATCCAGCTGTTGCTATTGTTTTAAAATCCTACGAGGGCTGTGGTAAAGACTCGTTAATATGTTTTTTAGAATCTTTAATAGGTGCCATGTATATAGAAAAAGCTAAAGGTTGCGAGCACTTTTTTGGACAATATAATTCCCACGTGGCTAATAAATTAGTAGTTTGTTGTAATGAAACTTCTGGAACTGAAGGTAGTAAATATGAAAATGAATTAAAAGAACAATTAACCAAAGATACACTAAACATTCGTGAAAAATTTGTTAGTTCATACACAGTCGGCTATTACTGGAGGGTATTTATATTTTCAAATTCAGATGTGCCTATACAATATAGTCCTACTGATAGAAGATATTTGGTTGTTAAATTATCTGAAAATTTAATGGGAAATACTGTATTTTGGAATAATTTTTATAAAAATATTAAAGATAAAACTATGATGAGTAGAGCATTTAAATATTTTATGGAAAAAGATATAAAAGACTTCCATCCTAGAAATAGTATTCCTTGTACTAATGAAATGAAAGAACTAGCTACTTTGAGAATTAATCCAGTTTTTATATATTTATATAAACTACTACAAAAATATAATTTTGATGAAAACAATGAAAAACAAATAGACCCTATTAATATATCTTCTAGTATTATTAATAAAGCTGGTAAAAATATAGCTACTTATATAATGGATTTACAATATTATTCTAAAAAAACTACAGGAATAATGTTATCTAAAAAAAATGATTATATTACTAGGAAACAAATATGTGGAATACAAACATATACTATTAATGATCCAAAATCTTTATTTGACCATTTAAAAAGACTGGACTGTAAAAATTATGATGAAAACCAACTAGATTTTAGTATATTAACAGAAGATATGCTTAGTTTAAAAACAGAAGAAACAGAAAATAAAAATGACCCTAGTGATGATGATGATGAATGTGTAGATGAAAAAAAATCACAGGCTTCAACTACATCTCTTTAACTAATGTAAGCCCCCTGTAATAATATAGACATTCAACTTGGCTTAGAAGTATTTTTTTTGAAAAGAAGTAAAATATTTTAAAAAGAAGTAAAATATTTTTTGACCCCCTATATTTTACTTCTTTTACCTTTTAGGAGGTTTTGTCCTTATTTATATTATATTATTTTATTTTTTAACCTTAAAAAATACAAAAGAAGTAAAAAAGTAAAATATATTATATAAAGTAGTAAAGTTTGAAAAATTTTTTTTGTTTTAGTAAATTTTTTTTTTATTAGTACCGATTGAAAACCTCAAAAAAATCACTTCTTCCAAATTTGAATGCCTATTATAGACACAGGGGCCTAGTGGTTTTACCATTAATTAAGGTATTTTTTTAGAGAAGTAAAAAAAATCACAAAAAATATTTTAAAAATATTCTAAAAATATTTTACTTCTTTTTACTTTTTTTTACTTTTTTTTAATTTATATATTTATTATATTTAGTTTAAATTTCTATTAATATTTATATCTAATTATATTATATGGAGTACAAAGTTAGAAAACTATCAATTAATGATATTAAGAATCTGAATAGTATATATTTATATTTAGAAAATCACCCAAAATGTTTAAAATCCTTATTTGAGAATACAAGAGGACAATGCAACCATCACGCTACGAAGATTGGAGCTTTAGACCAACGAGAAGCACGAGGTTCTACAGCTGGAACAGTTATATGGAGAGGGCAACAAAAATTATCTAAATTGAGTATAGAACACCCGAACATTGATGTTTTATTGCATAGTTTTATGACTGAACATAATCCAGAATTTAACTATAAAAGTGTATATATAACAAAAAACTGCAAATCCAAACCTCATAAGGATAGTGGTAATTCTACTTCTTCTATTATAGTTTCTATGGGAGACCACGAAGGTGGAGCACTGTGTATAGATGAAGGTGATGGACGAAACCAAGTATTTACTATAAGAAAATACAGTTTAGAGTTTGACGGTAGAAAATATCTTCATTGGACTCAAGACTTTGTAGGCACCAGATATTCTTTAATTTATTTTAATTAAAATCTTATAATATTAATATGAATAAGTTTTTAATAGAGTTCCCACTCAGAGAAAAAAGATTAGATGACATGATACAGAATGGATTAGTTTATACCCATAAGTATTTAAATATTAAAAATAAAAAAAATATAAATAAAATATATAACAAGAGTAGTAGCCATGCCAAAAATCGACCTAAATTCGTTCGGTCTCTCGATTGATGACCATACTAACAAAAGTAGAAATAAATTTTTTAATCTAACACCTAGTTCTCAAGGTGTTGGACTCGATATAGAATTCCAAAACAGTCTTCATAATTCTGATTATGAATATAGAAAGGACCCACAAGATAGTATATCTGGAGAAATTGAGAGAGAAAAAGCTAGAGTAACATTAAGATACAAGGATAGAAGAGCATTAAAAAATAATATGGGATTTACAGCTCCTAGTTTAAAAGATGTAGTAGAAAATGTAAGAAGGGCTGCAGACGAAAATTATATGGCTATCGTTGATGACCAGATAGATAATGAAAGATTTGAGCAAAATATACAAAAATATTTTAATTTGACTGGTATGGAACAAATGGACCAAAATATGGGAGTTTTAATGGGTCAATTACAAAAATTTGGTGTTATTTTAGAAGACGAAAGACAACGTATAGAAACTATGATAAGAAACGCTGATATAACAATATTAAAAGATGAAACAGTAGTTCAAAAAACAGTTCAAGATCCAGATTTAATTCAATGGTTAAAGAATTTTATTAAATATTTTTATATAGCAAAAGATGCTTATAAAAAAGGTCAGCGTGCAGCTACTATTACAATTAAATTTGTAAAAAAAATAATGGATTATTTAAGAGCTATGAGAAAACCAATACCAAGAGAATTTACTGATTTTACAGGTGGTGGTCCTGGAGGTGGTGGCGGACCAGGTGGCGGACCAGGTGGCGGTCCAGGTGGCGGTCCAGGTGGAGGTTATGGACCAGGTGGAAGCGGACAAGGAGGTAGCGGAC
>Ga0181395_1000791_pt1 | contig 13218 bp, 25 predicted proteins | sample 18SPOviralmetaG_FD_130124 | JGI IMG/M metagenome (GOLD analysis project Ga0181395, IMG submission 130124) | Marine viral communities from the oligotrophic San Pedro Time Series (SPOT) site, San Pedro Channel, CA, USA - 18 SPOT_SRF_2010-12-16 | ecosystem: Environmental > Aquatic > Marine > Strait...
AAGTGGTAGGCAGGTATTGTGAGTAAGTCTTTATCCGCAGACCAGATGACGGTTGTATTATCTGCACTGCCTAAGATACCAAGGAGGTCATCGGCTTCTAGCTTGTCTTCAACCTTGCCGTTATAGTTATCGCTTAAATATTTTTTAGCAAAATTGAGCAGCATAGGTTTGCGTGTGCCTTTACGGTTAGCCTTGTAGTAAGGCGCTACGTCTTTGCGGTACAGCTTGTCACCAGAGAGACAGGTAATAACTTTGTTACACCCAGACTGTTCTATGATTGTCTCCATAAATTTCTCCATAGAGATAATGACATCTTTCTCGTGTGCGTGAAGTGTCCATAGTCCGTCACCCCAATCTATAGGAGTCTCTGCTACGGTAGCTGCTTTGTAAGCAACGATGTCCCCGTCTACTAATAAGGTTCTAGTCTTCATCTTCGTCCTCCTTAAACATTCGATCAATATCTTCTTGTGTTAGCTTCGACATCTGCAAGCCTTGTTGTGCTAAGGCATACTCAATAAGTGTTTGTGAAATCCACTTAACGCCAAGAGCTATACTGACAAAAGCAAAGCTTGCTACGAGTACGATATTAAGTTGTGTGCATTCCATATTAATCCCTGTGTTTCATTAGCCGTAGCTTTCGTGTGTTTGGGTTGAAGAGGATAAACTGTACGCCTAGTTCTTTTTGTAAGTCTGTGCGCTTGCTTGTGCCGTTTGATCTACGTGCTGTCTTTACATCAAACAAGTAAACCTCTTCGTCCTTGATGCCTACAATGTCGATAGCTCCACTAGAGCCTGCATTGTAAAAGACTTCAAAGCCTTGATCCCATAACCATGTCATTGCATAGAGTTCAGCTAAGTCACCTAACCTGCTAGGGCTAGTGAGTGTCTGCCCAACTGCTTCCGACTTGGAACTCTGAGTCGAGAGGACATTTGAAGTTGTACTCTCGCTCTGTTTCTTTAATGGCTTCTTTAGTGATTGCACCGACTTCATCCTCCAAACCTTTCTTAACTATGATTTGAACTTCATCGTGAACAAAGGCTACAATCGCCACCTGATTGTGGTTGTACCCTCTCTCTCTTATCATCCGTTCAATAAGCGAGTACCACTTCTTACAAATGATAGCCCCTGCTGATTGGAGTAATGTGTTGAGAGCAGCGTGTGAATGTCGTATGGGGATGCGTCTTCCATCTAGCCCATTGATAAACTTATCACCATGCTGTTGTTCTAATCTATTGTTGATTGCCTCTGTTAATTTCTTTAGTGCGGGTGTCTTAGCGAGAAAGCGTTTCTTAATCAGTGAGCCTTCTCTTGCACCTTTGCCTATGATCTCGCCTATCTTCTCATTACCAGCTCCATAAAGAAACCCGTAGATAAACGTCTTCGCTTGTGGTCGTGTTGCTAGTCCTGCCGCTTGTTGGTTAGCGGTGTGGATGTCACCACTCAATATCTCTTTACCATAAGCTCCACCATCATAGCGGTTCATGTAGTGTGCTAGACACCGCAGCTCAAGCCCACTTGCATCCGCTCCAAGCAGGGAATATCCTTCGGGGGCATAGAACAACTCCCGACAATCTTTTCCAAAAGCTGCTCCTGTTGACGGGACTTGAGCCACATTTGGGTCGCTATGAGTACAGCGAGAAGTAACAGCACCCATGTGATTAACACGACCGTGTATCTTCCCGTTCTTCTCAAGCTTAAGCCATGCTTGTTTTCCATTTCCTAATTGTCCTAACCTTTTGTTGAGCATTAAAAACTCAGTTAACAACTTAGCTTCAGGCATCGCTATCCCTGCTAAGATTTTTTCGTCAACTTTTGGTTCACCACTAGGAGTAAACTCCGTTGGCTTCCACCCCTTCTTCTGTAGTCTGTCTGCTATCTGTTGACGTGATGCAGGGTTGAAGGGAATTACTTTTGTCTTGGTCTTTAGTTCGACTATGGTGGGGTCTATCGTAGCGACTAGCTCTGTCTCTATCTCTAGCTTGCGTGTGGATAGATCAGTGTAGAGTTGCTGTGCTTTCTTAACATGGAAGGGAAAGCCCATGCGTTCTTGTGTGAGGAGTAAGTCATTCATCTCATGCTCAAGTCGCATAGGTTCTTGAGGGTAGTCCTTCTCTTTGATCAACTGATACAACTTAACATTGAGGGCTACATCCTGAGCGCAATACTCAAGCATCTCTGGCGTGTACTGATCCCATGCTTCTTCCTGCTCACCGTAGTCACCCTTGTTAAACTTGAGCCTCTGTCCCCATGCCTTGAGCGAGTGTGAGCCAATCATCTTGTTCTCGACTGTACGCTTCAGAATGTCCTTCTCTTTCAGGTTAGGCCAGATTAACCTTGAGGCAACTAGGGTGTCGAAGACTTCACCTTTGTACTCGTAGCCAAAGATTTTCTTGAGGACAGGTAAGTCGTAAGCCATGACGTTGTGACCGCCTATGGCTTCAGCATCACTGAGTACATCGAGTGCTACATCTAGTTGCGTGGGGTCGTATCTCCACACACGGTTAGTATTGGTGTCTTGAATACATATACAATGTACTGTGGTTACATCGGGTAGTAGGTTGTCTGCTTCTATATCAAATATTAACATCTCATCATCTCGCTGGATTGATTAAAATTCTACGGAGTAGTCTTCAGACATCCGACCTGTTTGTTTATTGTAAATTAGTTTACCCGCTATACCTGTCTCACCACTCCATCTGTTCTTTAGGATACGAACAGTAGTTGTGTCTGAAGTCTCAGCATCTTGTTGGTTTCTCTCTAACCCTATGACTATATCACTAAGCTGTCCAATAGCGGCACTGCCTCGTAGCTGTGAGAGAGAAGTGATGATACCTTCCTCGTGTCCTCTATCACCTGATGGTCGTCTTAGGTGTGATACTACTATCATGCCTATACCTAACTCCTCAGTGATAGAGCGAAGGCGTGTCATGAGGTTATCAATGGTACGTCTTTCATCGCCACCTTCCATGCCACTCACTACTATGGAGATGTGGTCAAGGATAATGTACTGGCAGTTACAACCACGCGCCAGATAGCGTATCTTACCAAGGAGGTTGTCGCTTTCTGTTGATCCCCAGTGATCGTACATAAACACTCTGCCTGTACCCATGGTAGCATCAAAGGCTTCCTTCAGTTCTTCTTTAGGTATCTCGTTGAGGTGCACAAGTTTGTTGAGGTGAAGTGACATCAAGCCCTGTGCTGTTCTCTTACTTGACTCCTCAAGGGCTACATAACCTATGGTAGCTCCTTGATTAAGTAAGTGATAAGCAAACTCTCGTGTGAGTTGTGACTTACCAAGACCTGATCCTGCTGTTACCGTCACTATTTCACCTAGCCTGCATCCACCAATCTTTTCATTGATACCTTTGTATGGGTAAGGGACTGAGTGCACTTCTTTATCTGTCGATACTTCTTCCCACAAGTCAGCACCATTAATGATACCGTCAGGTTGGAAACTCTTAGCTCCCCAGAAAGCATCTATCAGTTCAGGCTGTCTGCCTTGCTGTAACATATCACTGGCATCTTTAAGGGGCAGTCTTGCTATCTTTGCTTTGCGAGGTGAGAGTAGAGCTGCACATTCAACAACAGCTTTCTGTCCTGCTTCGTCCTGATCAAACATAAAGACGACTGACTCAAACTTCTCTAACCATTCTATTGCTTGTTTAATATCTTTCTTTGCTCCTGCCGCCCCTGTCTTAACGGAGACTACAGGCCACTTGAGGTCGAGGGCTTGTGACATAGACAAAGCATCTAGCTCTCCTTCAACGATGGTGATTGCTTTACCTCCATCTCGCCATAGCCATTGTCCGTAGAGTCCTGCTTCTTTAAGTGAACCTCTAACACTAAATTCTTTTCCTGCTGTTCTAATCTTTTGCCCCACGGTTTTACCGTCTGGGGTCTTGTGATTTGCAACCTGCGTTGTCTTACCATGTAGCTCCCCTATTTGATAATCCCAAAACTTAGTTGTCTTCTCAGTTATCTTTCTCTTAGCAAGCGGTTCGTGCCTACCTGTCAAAAGCTCAGTAGGTTTAAACTCTACCACCTGTACCTCCTCATCATTGTGTTTATAATTTTCACAAGAGAAGCAATAGGTGTGTCCATCGGTATATAGGCTGTTTGCGTCCGATGACCCACACTTCTCGCAAGGTGTGTGCATCACGAATTCGCTATCCGTTGATCCACTCATCTGGGATGATCCCCTCTGCATATATAAAATTGTGACGTTCTGCCCACTCAGCACAAGTCATCTTCGTTCCGTCTTTACGTCGCTTCGCACCTTGCACAGTGCTTGAATTTTTTTGGAATAAAAAGCGGATGTCTAGCTCAGGGTGTTGTTCCTTCATGTTACGCATCTTACGTTGCGCGTCTTGTCGGAAGTAACCTTTGATCTCGATAAACATATCCCCAATCTTTAGATCAGGGACATAGTTTCTCTCTACCACATAGGGCAACTTACAAGGTTCATACTCATAAGTTACCCCACGCTTATCGAGGTTCTGCTGAACACGCTCTTCTAAGGTAGACCTAGAAGTCGGTGGCATCAGCGAACACCTCATCGTCAGTGGTATTTGGGATGGCGGTTGTTGCGGAGGGGGCAACGTAACCATCCTCTTCGTCAAATACGGATGTTGTCGATGTTCCGTATTCAACTAACTCTAACACTTGTACTGCCTTGAGTCGGAGTGATACACCTACTTGCTTGGTGGCTGCCATCGCATAGGTGATAGGTTCAAATGCAACCTTCACTCGAGAACCATTGCCAATAAGGGCACTCTTGTCCATTGGTTTTACTTTAGAATCAAACACCGCAGGGGATTGCTCGTACACCGAACCATCACGCTTCTTGATCTTGGCTTTTAACTTGAATTTGAATTCAACATTACCAGTGTCATCACCAGTGTCTCGATCAAAGACAGGTTGGCAAGAAGGTCGAGTGGTCAGTTGGTTCTTAAGGCGTGGGTCTTCTTTGACAGCCTCGTTGAACTTAGCTTGAACTAGAGCATCTAGTTTCTCACTCATTTCTATGGAGTCAGCGACAGGCATTTGAATGTTAATGCTGTAGTCACCATCGGGGTTGAACTTTGTGTCTGGTTCAAAGACCTTAGCCCACATTGCTGTGCCTTCGATCACAGGTGTTTTAGATTTAGCCATTTTAGTTTCCTATAGTTAATGTTGAAGAGTGCGTTAGGCACAATAGGTACTTTAGAAAATTAAGCGAAAAAGTAATCACTTTGCAGTACCTCCTGTATATCTAAATCACCCTTGGTTGGTGGGGGTGGCACATCCACTCCCTCTGGTAACGAAGCTACTGCGGTATCGTAGAGATTTTGCAGCACATCGTTCTTCTCATACATGGACACAAACTCCTCTCGCAATACCTTGTTGAGCAAAGGCATATTGGGGGAGTGTGTTCCATATGAGTCGTGTACCATCGCAAAGTCTGTGATCCCTAACTCAACACAGTGGTTGACAGTCAGGGTCAAAGCAGCAGCATCTAAACTATGAATGAAGTTTGGAGAGCTACCTGAGATGGTCTTTCTTGTATTGATAGTGCGATCCACTTTCTCATTGTAGTTGAGCTTGAGCAGTGAGCCGTTAAGGTGTGTCTTGATACGCCTTGACTTGACTTCAGCGTAGTTCTGTACGATCAGTAGACCTGTAGGTGTTGTCCATTGAAGGGGTATGTCAGCTTCAACATAGAGCTGGGCAATGCTTTTGATGTAAGACATCACGATGGATGCAGATTTAATCACTTCAGCAATAGCCTGCCAAACAAAACCAGCGAGGTAATTTGACGCTTGGAACAAGCTATCGCCAAAGGGATTAAAATCAGAACACTTTTCTGCCAGAGCTTCTTGTATGTAACTCCGACAAGCGTGGCGTGTACCGCTATAAGGAACTATCATCACGCTACGTTTGCATATCTTACGACATATTCCCACACGAAGCAACTGCCTAGCTACTTCAGTGTCTTGTTGTTCTAAAAACTTTGTAGTTCTCTCTGCTACATCAGTATAAATATCTTGAGGCTCATCGGAAGGTGTGAGATTTACACTTCGCCCACCCTCAGAGTCCCTGAGCATCGCTGATAAGTGTTGTAAGCCATTACATGAGCCATCACTAGCACAAGGGAGGCGTGTCTCGTAGAACTCCCCCATGCCTCTGAGGCGTACCTCGTTATACTCTGCCCATTCCTTACACCAAGCGAGTGCCTGCCAAGGTTTGTCTGCTTCTTGCCACCACTTGCAACCAAGCGGGTCGTTGTAGACTGCTACTGCATTCTCAACATTCAGGTATGCCCACATCTCTCTGTCTTCAAGGCTGACCTTATCAACACCGAACACATTAGCGCCATGTATGGCTAACCATTGTGCATCGCCATCGTCTTTAATAAAAACAGGGTTGGAAAATTCCAGTAGAGCTTTGCTGTAATCAGCATTCTGTGGCGAGAGGAAACTCTCCACTGGATATTTCCTACCCCTAAAATCTAACTGCCACACATAAAAGAACTTCTCGATGCTTCTATATTCCTCGGCTAGCTGGAGAGTACGTTCAACTTGTATACGCCTAGACATACTTCGACAATTTGCATTGTGTATAGCACCTCTGCGTATCTTAAAGTCTTTGAATTCTTTTTTCTGTTCTTCGGTAAACTGTGATGGGTCTATGTCAAAAGGATATTCAGGTAGCGGTGTGTTCTCTCGTGGTGGTAAGCCTACATACTGCTGACCACTATCCCATGCCGCTCTGATGACATCACAAACAAACCCATTGATCTGCCATGGAGTCTTTTGTATTGAGTTGACACAAGCATACTCGATTGAGAGATCAAGTGTCTCTAACTTCTCAACGTATTCTGCTACTGACTTTCTCATCCGTGTACTCGCATGAAGGATAGATCATGTACGTAGTTACTGTGGTAGCCACCACCGTAGAAACCTGTCCAGTCCTTTGGTTCAATAATACAAGGTGCATACCTTGGTGAAGCTTTCTCATGTGTCTCGTTGAACGCTCTGATCCACTCGAGTGTATCTTCAGTTGCCGCAAGGTAGTTTACAGTGTGCCTTCTATGTGCCCTGCGTTCTAACTTTACGATACCTGTTCGTTCTATGATGATGTTGATTAGCTTTAGTCCGACATGGATGCGTTCTTCGTTAGTCCATGACGGTACTTCTACTTTATCTTTCTTGATCTTAAAGTTTAGGCCGTGTCTCTTGTGGTCGTAGCCACTATCAGACTTTTGGTTAGCCATTTTTATTAGGTTAGAGGCAGTCTCCCGATCTGCCTTGAGCCAAGCATCTAGTCTTAGCTGAGTCTCTATCATGATGCCGACTCTACCCGCTGATCTTATTAGTGTAGACCAGTTTGAGATTGTGTCAACTACTCCGATCAAAGAAAGTAATGCTACGGTGTTACAATTACACCCCTTAAGGAGCTTTACAGTATTACGGTTAGATGTTTTCTGTTTAAGGAGGTCACGAATACCATCGGCAACAGGCTCTACTACACCTGCGATGATAGTCCTACCATGCAATGTCTTACTACTAAGCGTCTTTTGTTCGAGGTCATCCCTCTGCTTATTGTATCTGTCGATACCACTTTGCACCATGTTCAATTCAAGTTCAATCTGCTCGCTGAGAGTAGCCATTTCTTCTCCAGTTGGGACACTAATTAATAAGGTGGTGTCCTTACTCATAACTACCTACGTTAGCGTAGCAAAGGACTATGTGGATTGTGTTCAGAATACCTCGCTAGTTTTAAATGTTGTTACGGATGTGTAGTAAGGTTGAATCGGCTTTTAAGTCCTTTGTGTCTACCATTCCACCACGAGGCCATGACAGTTTTCTGCCATTTATTGTTAGACTCGTGTGTGAAACGGGACACTTTAGGACACATTGAGACACCACTAATCCTCCAATAAATCAACACCATGAACTAGGTGTTGTGGCGCTAATTTAACATATTTTAAAGTAGTTGCAATGTTTTCGTGACCCATCCAGTCTTTAACTTTGGCTATGTCCATGCCTCTTTGCAGTAGACGAGTAGCACAAGTGTGTCGCCATGTGTGCCAGCACTTAGGCTTCAGCTCCAGCTCATCTCGTAGCCTATCCCACACCCTGCGGTGCTTAGGACTTGTTACGATTTCGTTGAAACTACGGAGTCGGAGTATTTCTTCAGTCCTCTTGGTCGTTGGTACGATTAAAGGCTTGCTGTTCTTACGCTGAGAGACCATCACCCCATAAACTGGACTGCCGTCTGCTCTAGTCTGCGATAGAGGTACAAGATTAGGGTTACATTTGACTACCTCACTAGCCCTCATGCCTGTATCAACGGCTACGACTGCATAATCATGTAGGTAATCCTGCTTCCATTCCTTTAGGGTCTTTAGGATTAAAGCTTCTTCTTCTTCACTGAAGTATTCTAACCGCTCGCTACCCTTCTCGCTCATACGCTCAACATGGGGCATTCTAGTTAATAGATCATTTCTGAAAGCCCACTTTAGTGTCTTACTAATAACAGCTAAGCGTCTGTTGATGGTGCTGTTCTTGAGTCCTTCTTGTTGCATCTCTGAGACATAGTTATCTACCGTGCTGGTAGTAATCTCATTAATAGGTAGCTTCCTGCTCCATCGCTTGAGGATAATGTTCATCAAGTAAATAACCTGCTTCTCGTTCTTTGATCCAGCCCAATACTTGTCGTAAGTCTTGTCCATAGCTTCGCCAAAGGTAATCCCTGATGCCGTACCAGTGCGCTTGTTGACCTGCATGGTCATCGGGTCTTCTCCGATGGCTATAGCGTGTCTCCATTTAGCCTCCAGTAACGTGGCATCTTCTTTAGTGGAGCAAGTTTGTCTAAACTTCTTGCCTTTGTGGGTGACATATACCTGCCAACCCTGTCCTCGCTGTTTAACGCTCATAGTCCCTCCAGTTTCTTTGCAAGTTGTTTACCTTGCTTCGTTAGTTTAATGAATTTCTCAATTCTTTTATCAGGGTTCTCGTATAGCTCGATCAAGTCATGCTTAACTAGCCATGCCATGTTGCGACTAGCGCTGGCACTTGTAGTGTCCATCTCAATACCTACATCCATTACCCTTAAATCTTCAGCACTAAAGTAAGTACGCTGAGCTATGTATAGGAATGCAAACATAGTCTGCGCTCCAACATAAGCATCATACTTCCTAAAGCTTTCGATTAACTTTATTTTCGATTCTAATCCTCGACCAGACAACACATCCCCCTAACCAAGATACAAAGAGATCAAACCCGTATCTTGTCTTTTGAAATAAAATCCTTGGTATCTTAAACCTGTCTACTAGGCACTTATAACAAGCGATCTCATTATGCTTCGTACAAAATAGCATTCTCTCTCCTCTGTCAATAGTTATTACGAAAGCGTAGTAATCTATAGGGTTTTTGGTGTCAACCGAATCCAAGATTTATTCACTGTTTTTATTTAACAGTAAATATTGCTCGTATAATCTGTCCTCATCTAAATAGTCAGGGATACTGCTAGGTTCCTTAACCTTGGGTAGTAGATGGCCATACTTCTCATTGTAAGCCCGTATGGCGGCATCTGGGATAACTATCTTACTGCTCATCGTACCACTGCTCCTCTCTGGCATCGTCAGGGTCAGCGTAGGAAGTGAAGCGCACATTGCCATCAACATCTGCAATGAATTCTATCGCCTCATTGTAGTCGTCAAAGGTTGTCTCTTGCACTCCCTCGGCATTACTCCACGTTACTAAGTATCTACCCATGAGACTTACGCTTGTTGACTTTCTTAATCTTCCAGACTCGTAAATACTTACCTTCCTTACGTCTGGTAGAGCCGTGGCCAAACCTGTTGCATACATCTCGGAAAGACTTGGCTTGGTTTGCAGACTCGACCAAGAAAGAGTCGCCTACATCCATTTGATGGTAAAGGCTTAACCACTTGCCACGGTAGCCAGTTAAGGGCATTGGTATATTCTTTTCTATTCTGATTTTCATAAGTTATCCTCGCTGTTCAGCGTAAAGTTTAAGTTCGTCAAAGTTAGTAAACATATAAGACTTGTCAGGAGCATCTAGCCACAAAATGCCATGGATAAAAGTACATCGACCTAGGTTACGTTCCTCAACCCATGTGACTAGCTTCTTGCGTTGCTTATCGGTGTACGTTGGTATGCGCTTAATCATTGTCGTAAATCTCCCAGATCACATAGCAACTAGCCAAGAATACTAGAAGGTTTATTGTCATTGGTTCCATGCCGAGCCTCCCTGTAGATTTCTATCTGGCACTGTTGCCTTGCTCGGTGTACCTCAATGCGAGTTAAAGAAGGCGCTAGGACTTCTAGCGTAGTTATATACTGTTGCGCTCGGTGCTCGTCAGGCTCTTTAAAATAGCCCTTCATAGCCTCAACAAACAGATTGTAGTTATTCATGAGCTGACCCCTTGAGGCTGATGACTACTTCGAGCTTCTCGCTGTAATCATACTTCATGACTTCTTTAATCGGTGCAGGACAATCAGCCAGCCATAGGTATAAGGCTCGCTGTTGTGCGCTCATGCTTGCGAATGTTTTACTGTCAACAAGTTTCATTTTCTCACCTCGTTTAAGACTGTAATCTTATTGAGTACCATCGAGTCGAGCTTGTGGTATTCAATGCCAGTTATCACGCTGTTGCGCTTTAGGTTTTCCATTGCTAGCGATAGCTCAAGAAGTTTCTCTTGGCTATCAAGGTCAATGATCTGTCGTACTAGGTATCTGTAAGGGCTTGGCATTATTGGTTACCTCGCTGTTAGTTAAAGTTTATGTTTTAATTCTTTCAAAACACTGGCTATGATTTCATCGTTAGTGGCATCGGCATCTTCTCGCATTGCCTCGATGAATTCATCCAATGGTTCGCATATGATGTCGTTTTCTAATTCACAAATGATGTCGTCTTTGTTCACTGTTATACCCTCCGCAGGTTAATGTCCGTAATTGCATCCGATAACCCATTTGTTACCAGATAGATCAATATAATTGGATTCAAACTCACCACAACAGCCTTGCTTTCTACGGTGAAAGAATTGACTTTTTAAAAATCCATCATTTACACGATATGCTCTATAGTTATCAGCATATTCTAAATCGTAACGGCCTGCTTCATAATCGATGGCTTCTATTATTTCTGTAGGAATTTCCATTGTATAACCTCGCTGTTAATATCGTTTAGTTACTTTTGGGCAAACTTGTTTTAAGGCAGTGTATAAATGGCTATCGGTATAGTTGCCTATGATGTCGCCTTGTATGCCTATGCCGTCACCTATTTTAATACGGCTAGCGTGGAATAGATCAAAGCAGAATCTTTTTTGCAAGTCTTTAACCTTTTCACTTCTAGTAAAGCGGCCAGTTTCATACCATTCAGGCGCGTTAGGGTTGTTAGTTAAAACCCTGTCAATGCCACCTTTTAAGATGGCTAGGTGTTCTTGAGTAAATTTCATGATATAACCTCGCTGTAGTTTTGGTTTAGTGTGGGTGTTAGGCGGCTACTTCGCTCTCATCGGCATAATGTGCTTCTAGCTCATCGTAATTAATGACGGCTAAATCAATGAAATCTTGCCACATTGTAGGAATGTTAGCTTGCTCAAATAACTCATCGACTAGAGCTATAATGTCATCAGCGTTAATGTTAGGTTCAAAGCTATCACCAAGCCATAAATTAATTAACCATGTTTCTCTGTTAGTCCAACCGTTGTATGTATTGTCAGTCATTGGTAGTACCTCGCTGTTTGTGTTGTTGAATGGCTATGATGCCATAGGTTAATGTTTAGGTTTGTTAAGGTTTTGTAATAATCACACTGGTAAACCCTAGCTAGTGCTAAGACTTACCGATTTGATTACTAGCTATGGTTAAGCCTCCCTCTTCAATTGTGTGTCTAAATAATGATAGAAACGGCACAAAATTTCTTGCTTCCATGGTGAATTTTCTAGGTTGTAATTAAGATTATCAAGATGGCCGCCCCAGTAATCGTTCTCTTCATCACTATGACGCATGCCAAAAGATATAAACCTTAATGACTCATATCTGTCAAACAGCATATATAGATCAACTGTATGGTATTCGCCTTTAAATGCGTCTGTTTTGTGTTCGCCTAAGTAAACAAAATTTGGGCTATCTGTATATGGGTTTTGGTATTTCATTGGTATATCCTCGCTGTAAGTTTAAATTAGATTGCTAGTGCCATCATAGCGCCAATAGCGCCTGCCATTGTTAAGACTAATATTCCAGAGATGATTTCTTTTAGTAGTTCATTTCTGCGGTGTATCTTTAGTGTGTGGTTGCGTACTGCGTGACGGTATTTCATTGGGTGACCTCGCTGGTTTGTGTCTTAAGTAATTGGTTAAATTTGCCCGCCGGTACTTTTTGACCTGAGCAGAATTCACGCTCACCCACATAAGCCCAAGAACGATCAGTTATGCCTTCAGCTTCAGAGCCTACAGTTCTAACTATACAAAATTGACGTTTATTGGTGTAACCTTTTATAAACCTTGATGGATAAATATCTGATAGTTTATCTGCAAAGTCAGTGTCTAAAATATCGCCGTATTCATCGACATATTCACAACAATATTCGTAAGTAATCTTTTTAATTTCATCTTGGTGTTTCATTGAGTGACCTCGCTTAATTGGCTGTTTAATTCTTCTAGCTGTTCCTTAGTGTATATGAATTGCTCATCTATTAACGCCATCAAAAAGCGTTTATCTTCGCGCTCATTATAAAAATATTCGTCATTCATTACATTGAGAGCTAATTCTTGATCGCTGTAGGCTGTTAAGTCTTTTCTATAGTCAAACATTGGTGTTACCTCGCTGATTGTGTTGCTGGTTAATAAATAACTACAATGGCAGACACTCCGAAGAGTGCCTACTATGTGGCTACTTGTTAAGTACTACTTGCTCCCATGGTGCTAAATGGACATCACCTTGTAAACCCCTTGGGCATTCTAAAATCTTGGCGATGTCGTGATAATTCCCTTTTCTGCTAGAATCTTCTGTTTTTACCATTAAGGTTTTTTCGTACATTTCTACATGATAGAAAGTATCGCCAATGTTTAAATCTGAGAATTTTAAAGTTTTCATGTGTGTAACCTCGCTGATTGATTAGTGATGAGATGGAGCTTAACTGAGGATTATGTGTCTTGCAAGGTATCCGACATTACAATTAGTTAATGAACGAAAAAAATTAATAAAA
>Ga0181395_1000793_pt1 | contig 13190 bp, 13 predicted proteins | sample 18SPOviralmetaG_FD_130124 | JGI IMG/M metagenome (GOLD analysis project Ga0181395, IMG submission 130124) | Marine viral communities from the oligotrophic San Pedro Time Series (SPOT) site, San Pedro Channel, CA, USA - 18 SPOT_SRF_2010-12-16 | ecosystem: Environmental > Aquatic > Marine > Strait...
ACGTGCAGAGAGCGAATCGTAGAGATTATCTTCGATTGCTTCCTCGGTAATACTGAAGCCCATAGCCACGGTCTCGTGCGTATAACGAGCAGTGAATGCTTCTTGTGCGTTGTCGTACTCAATCGCAGCACCTTCGTCTTTGACGGGGGCAGCAGAGAATCCTGACAACTTAGTTTCTTCTTCAAAAGAACGGTCAGAGGTTTCTGATTCAAAAATCTCCGAGTGCTCTTCACCGTACTTAGCATACTCCATTCCGAACAAAGCGTTCAGTCCGGGCAGGAGTTCTTTAAGTAATTGCGCTCTTGAAATAGCCATTTTACCTTACTCCCTATGTACCAGTGGTGTTGCTAAATTGATGCCCTGCGTTCCACTTAACATACGCTTCCGTAAATCCGCCAGAAGAATTCTTGGTTTCTTCAACCAAGGCAACAATGCGGAAAGGGAGTGTATTAGTAGAAGCAGACGTGTCTAAAATAGCACCAGCGGAATTACCTGTTACGGAACTTCCAGTGTTGTCTACTCCAGCCACGTTAGCGCCAATGTCAGTGATAGCTAAATCACCAACGGTGGTGCCAGACGACACAACCACGGCTTTGAACAATACATCCGTAGCGTCACACACATATGCTTGAATATCTGAAGCAGCGGTGCTGGCTGGATAGTTTTGTCGGAAAGTCACTTGGGAAGTGCTTGGATCGGTGTAAGTTACACCCATGAAAACTCCGATAGGAGTCATAGCAGCATCGAACGTATCACGCTCGACAGTGCCACCAGCAACTAACTTAACAGCGTCACCATAGAAGATACTCGTCGCATAGCCACTAGCTATGCCGTATTGACGAGTTGTACCTACGTATGGAACACCACTAAGCAGCTTCACCGGCTTTAGCCCATAGGGGGCATCGACTGTTGGATAAGCCATGATGTTAACCTCTTAACAAAAAGTTTAATTACCTTTACCAAAATTGGTAACTTTTGTAGTGCGCTCGTTAAACAAAGGCATACGAGGATCGTTTTCGCGCATCAGGTTGTTGTCTACAGAATGCATCTGCGACCTAGTTTGGTTTTCGTAATAATCATTACGCTCCTTGACTAGCTCTGTCGGAGCCTTACAAAGCAATAGGCCACCCTGCAATATATTACCTTCAAATCTTTCGTCTTTGTCGGTTAATGCAAACTCTGGGTGATCTTCAGCCTTAACTGGCTCCCAACCTTCACGTAATTTTGAGGAAACATTAGTGGCGTCTGTTTGACCTTGAGTAGATACACGCACCCAACGGAACTCATAACCATCCTGCGGCTCTGGCGAAGGTAATACCTCTGGCCGTTGCCACGAACGCTTGCGAGTAGTCGTATCGCGGGTCTCGCTATCTCTCTTAATTCTGTTTTCAGCCATTATCCATTCCTCATTTCTTGTGCAACCTGTCTGGCGTATTCCTCAAGTGGGACTCCAAGTCTTTTTGCGAGAGCTACCTGTGTATGCGTTAGTGTCACCTTTTTGGGTGCTGTGCTCCGCGTAGCGGGGGCAACCACATTCGACTGTCGCTTTGGCTTAGATTCCTCAACTGTCAGATCCTCGAAATTTTCGGGGAATATCTGTCGCATACGAACGTCAATGCGCTCGTAGTATTCGTCACTCGTAGGGCTTACGCCCTCTGCTACAAGTTTGTGGTGCAAACCTACAGCTAAACTCGTCATTTCCGGGTCACTATCGAACCAAGGGTTATTATCCCTCCACTCTTCTGCGCGAGTGTCACGAGGTATAGGTTCAGCAACTTCTCCGTTTTGTACCTCAATCTCGTCTTCCTGTAAAGAAGGCACTTTGAAGTTGTTTAGTTTGTCTGTTTTTAGTTTGGCGCTAGTTAGATCTTCTTGCGCTTCTACAACGCGATCCGCGTCACCTGCTTCGTATGCCTCTTTATACATACGTTTTGCTTGCTCAAGATCTGCTGTCGCATTTTTCTTAGCTTGCTCAAGCAGTGCGGTTTGGTTTTTGTTGACGTTACCTTTCAGTTCCTTGTTCTCATCAACAAGCTTCTGCGTTAAGCGTTCTAATTCTTCTCGCTCTCTTTGCGCCGTTTCTTTAGCGCGGCGTTCGTCATGGTAGCCTTTACTGAAGTGTTTAATTCGCTGACGTACTTTTTCAGAGTAATTTTCCAACTCCTCATCTGTAACTTCAGCCGGTGGCTCAGATGGCTTACGGTTACGGTCAGCCTTTGGGGTATCGTCAACGACTTCAATATCAATCTCTTTCGCTGAAGACTCCACTTCTGCGTCAGATTTGTCAGAAGTATCTGCGTAGTCGTCGGCGGTTTTGCTACCTGATATGTCGATTTCAATGGCATTAGAATTCTCCACATCTAAAATATCATCTTTTTCTTGGTCATCAGGGAAATCAAACTCTACTTTTTGGAACGGCATGTTCTACTCCTTATGCTCGTGATACGCCACGGGGGTCTGCTACAACAGCTTCGACAGAGTCATCGTTCATCAAACGATACTCTAAGCCATCAACCTTGAACCTTGTGCCAGAATTAGCACGAAACATTACATAGTCACCTTGCTTACACCAAGGGCCAGTAGGGAATCGTTCAGCGTCGCCGTAGGCTTGGTCACCCATATCCACTACAAGTCCAATAATGGACATGACGTGTTCTTGGTTTTTTTGCGTATCCGTCTTTAGCAAGTCAGTACCGTCAAAAGTTTCCTCCACTTGCGGTAATGCAATCAACACTCTATACCCAACAGGCACGGGTAGTTGTGCTTCTGCTACTTCCTCTTCCGTAGTTATTGCTTTTGCAATATCAGTCATCTCCATACTCCACATTACGCGAGAGGTCTTCTACATAGCCCAGACAGGTTTCGAGACCCCGAATTAAACCTGTGGTTTCCTTGTACATGGAGAAGTCTTTAGCTCCCCCACCACCTAGAAATTGTAGTGCAGAGGCTCTATCAGCCTCGATTTTTTCTCTTAGCACGTCAAAGACGGTTTTAGCCATTATTGGCCTCTGTTGTTATTAGAATCTTTTATGGTTTTTAGTAAGTCGAGGTCTAGCTTCGTACTGTCTTTGCGACGGTCTGCGGCTAGCTTCGCTCCTATTTTTTGTGCATCAAGCTGTAGCTCTTGCTGCTCAATCTTTAGCTGCTCTGCGTCTATTAGCGCGTCTGCTTGGTTCTTCTGCGCCTTTAGTTGTAGCTCTTGTTGCTTGTACTGAGCATCTGCTTGGTCTTTAGCCGCCTTACGCTGCGCCTCTTGCTGCTTGATCTGTAGTTCAGCTTGTTGCATTTGCACGACGGGGTCTTGCGCCTTCTGTTGTGCTTGTTGTTGTGCGGCTTGTTGTTGATGTTGTTGAGTAAGCTGCTTACCCGCGTCAGCTACCAGCCTAGCCAGTTGCACTTCTACCTGTTCTGGTAGTTCTTCGTTCGGTGCGGGAAGCGGTACACCCAGTTTCTCTTCCATTTGCTTGCGGTAGCGGAAGCCAATGTGTTCTGCGATATGCGCCTGTAATGCCGCCATAATCGGCTTCGCTTGGGGGTTTTGCCCAATAGATTGCATAATCATTGGATCTTGCATAAACGCCATGTGAGCAGCTATGTGGGCCTCGTGGTCTTGATAGATAAACGCCTTCATTGGTTTGCCAATAAGAGCGTCCATGTTTTCGCTGACCGGATCGGTAGGCTTCGCATCGCTGTCTATCGGCACGAGCTTGTCTGCGTTCTTGACGCCCAACACTTCAATCATCTGCCTGTGTAGTTGTGGCAGGTCATATATCTGTGGGGCTGACTGCGACATCTGCAACACCGCTTGGTACTGCACAACACGCTGGGCCATCGTAGAACTGTTCGGATCACTGACAGGGATTACGTCCACCATCATGTAATCTGCTACACGGGCGGTTACTTCGCCCCGTAACGGCTCATACGCATACTCAGCGGGGGCATACTCAGCCATAATCGCTTTGAGCAGCTTGAACTCCTGCTTCATAGCGTAGTGAACACGCGCCTGTACCGCAGCCATTGGCTTTAACGTGCGCTCTAGTATGGCTAGAGTCGTTCCTACAGGAGCGTTAGAGGACATGTCACTAACATTCATGTCGCTGATAGCGCCTAGCCTACGGCCTTCTGTGGTGATCTGGTTGAGTAAAGCAAGCAGGGTCTGGCTTGGCTCCTTGTATGGGAGCGTCATAATGTTGTCGCGGATACTGCCTGACGGCACATCTACATCCTTGAACTCTCCCGGCTCTATCGGTACATCATCACCCTTGATGCGTAGCCCACGAGCTTTCAGACCGCCCGGAAGGTTAGACAGCGTGCCAGCGTCTACAAGCTGCCGTATGATGGATGTACCTGCTTTAGCGTACCCCCCTATTATGTGAATCAAACCTAGTCCGTAAAAGCCAAATCCCGGCACGTATGCGTAATGCACGAAGTGCTGTCGCTTCAACATCAGCGAGTCTTCTTCGTTCCAATTACGACGGATAGCCAATACTTCCTGCGAGCCACGTTCAACGGTGACGACGTAAGGTTTAGCTATCTGGCTCTCTTCATCGCCGTCTTCTTCATCTACACCGTCAATCACTAAGTCAGCGTGAATCTCGTACACAGCGTAGCGGTCATCGTCAGTTATTGAGTAGCCACCCTCTTCAGCTTTACGCTCTTCTATATCTGTGTGGTACGGCTGTGGGTCGCCAAGCTCTACGTCTCGGTAGAACCCCGCTGCCTGTAGCTTTTTAATGTCGTTCTTAGTCTTACGCATGATGTGCGTAACACGTTCTGCGCTCTCTATATTAGACGCGCCATACGGCACAACTACATCTTCTGCTGGTATATACAGGGCTACCTGCCTACCAAGGTTGGGATCAAAATAAACTTTCTTGAACGCACTACCAGCCAAGCCAAGGCTGTATAACAGGCGTTCATGTTCGGGCCTGTACTCCACCATGCGCTCGGTGAGTTCGTAGTTCATATCGGCTTTTACGCGCTGTGCAGCTTCTTCCTTGTCCTTAGTTTCTTCTCCAAGGACTTTTACCTTTACAGGGCCAGCGGCGGGAAACGTCTCAGACATAGTTTCCGCTTGAAAGCGTATGGCTGCTTCAGCAAGAACTGTAGAGTACACACCACACGCGCCCTCCCACGGCTCAGTGCGCTCTTCATACTTAAAACCCAGCACATCAAGACCCTTGACGAAAGTATCTGCCCAGTCCTTGCGGCTGTGTATGTCGGCTTCAATCATACCGATGAGGTCATCAGCTAGCCCGTTGAGATCGCTCTCCTCCATCGCTTCAGCAATGTTGTCGCTAAACTCAATCATATCGGACTCAGTAGCGTCAGGAACCAGCGTAATTTCTACGCTACCGTCGCTCATTGTCACCATCTCTGGATCTACAATCTCAATCTCAAGCGCACTTTCTCTTGCGGCCTCTTCTTCGATGCCTTCGGGCGCTGCATACAAACCTTTTTCAATAGCCATAATAAATCTCTAGTAGTAACCGCTTCCGCGTCTCTTAAAGTACCGCTGTTCTTCAGGCTCGTCTGTCGGTAAGCGTATGAACCCTCCCTGTCTAAAGCGCATAAGCGCCATGACCGTGGAGTCAACTAAGTCATCGTGGCTCATAAATGGAAATCCCGCGATTTCTTCGACTACCTCTTCTGCCCACCTCGTTTCAGGAACCCAGCATATACCACTTGCTACAATATCTGCTACCGAGTTTAGTCGTGCTAATTTGTCTCCTGACCCCCTGTGCGGCGTGTACTCAGATACGGGTAAACCCATACGACGCATCTCTTGATACAGCGCCGTGCCTGCTGACTTCTTCTCCACTATGAACGCATCTGGCTCCCACTCAGCGTACTCCTCCATTGCCAAATCTTTTAGCTCTGGAAACTCTAGGCGCTTCTTTATACTGTTGAGCAACACGATGTTGTACGCCTCTACGTCCTCATTCATAAACACACCCCACGTAGTGAGTGCTGTGTAGTCAGCGCGGTTGTGTGTCTCTGCTGCTGCGTCCAAGGACATAATTATGTACTCGCACTGGGGCGGCTCTTCGCGCTCCCACACCTGCCACCAATCTCGTTTTATGAGTGCGGCCTCTTCTGCGGTAGGTTCTTGCTGATACTGAGCGTTCCACTGAAATGTGGGCATGGACGCTTTGGTTCGCAGTAGGGCGTCTAGCCCAAAGAACTCAGGCCATAGCGGTTTTTGTGTGTATTCGCCTGATTCTTCGTCCTCTATGTCCAAAATTGCAGGAAATTCTACAATATTGTACTGATCTGCTAACTCGTTATGGCCCATATCCTTGGTTACGCGCCCAGTTAGGTCATCCATGTGCCATCTGGTCTGGATTATTGCAACACGACCCCCCGGCATGAGACGAGTACGCGCTCCAAACGTGAACCAGTCGTAGGCTTTGGCAAAAACTTCAAAATTACCGTTGATTACGTCTTGTTCTGAGTGCGGGTCGTCCACTAAAAGCAAGTCCGCGCCCCGTCCTGCGATTGACGAGCCAATTCCACAGGCGTAATATTCGCCACCAGCGTTTGTGTTCCACCGTCCTGCTGATTTTGAGTCTATCGCCAGCTTCACGGTGGGGAATATCGACAGGTACTCGTCCGTTGCGATCAAGTTTCGCACCTTTCGGCCAAAATCTACCGCTAGGTCGGTGGTGTGGGACACCATCATCACTTTTTTGTTCGGATTTCGCCCTAAAAACCACGCGGGGTACATAATCGAAACTAGGTTCGACTTTCCGTGCCGTGGTGGGATGTTTACGCATATCCGGTCTTCGTCTCCGCGCTCAATAGCCATGAGCATGTCGGCTAATATCCTGTGATGCTTGCCAACTATAAAGTCTGGCTGCATCCGTTTACAAAATTCTATGAGATCGTTGTAAGCAGCCGTGTTCTGCCTACGTGTAGATAGCTCATCTACTATACGATTGATTTCGACAACCTCATCAGCGGAGAAATTGTCAAGATTGTCCAGCATCTGCTGCACTTCGTCTTCGGTAAAGTCGGGAACGGCCTCAATCATCTAGGCCCAACTCTTCACGCACGTCCACGTCGCCGTCAATGTACTCAACGTCTTCAATATCGTGGTCAGGGTTTACCAATTTCTCTAGCTTGGAGCGTAGTTTATCACGTAAATCATCAGAAGATTGGTGCGTTACAGTTACTTCGGACTTTTCTGCGAACAATCCTACGTCTGAGATCTTACCTAGAAGCTCTAATGCGCGTATGCGTATACGTGGGTCAGCGTTCTCTGACTCCAACAGCAGCTTGTTTGTTACTAGGTGACGGATTTGGACAGCGCTATCGACCACAGACTGCCCGAACTCTTGCAGTATATGGTTCGTAAGTACGAGTGAGGCGGGGGTCAGCTTCGCTATGTTTTTAGCAGAAGCCTTCTTGGACGTTTTTTCTGGGTCATCCGCGTAAGCGACAGCAAGTCTTGCCGCCACATCTTCGTCCTCGGCGCTTGGCTCTAAGTCCAGCCCGTGCTCGGCAAGTTCTAGTGCCGTATTACATGCGGCTTGTGCGCGTTCCTTCAGATCCACATTAGGTATGTCATCAGAAAAAGAAACGCCGATTTCAGGCTCTACAAATAAAGTCATAGATTGTGTGCAGACTAAGAGTCGTTGGCGCGAATATACACCAAATACCACAGTACACAAAAAATTTTACAGTACAGGGACTTAAATTTTTAGGGTGGGGGGTGTTCTGTGTGTAGGGGTATTAGGGAACGGCCTCAAAAAAGTGCTCCATTTTCGTAGAAATACGATTTATTTGAGTAAATTAGTAATACATAGCCTAACAGTAAACATAAGTGGCGAGCGCGGCCATAGGGGGAGGGTGGTATAGGATACAACCAAAAACCACCAGATACTTGACCAAAACACGTTACACGCTATAATGGTAGCCAAGCCAAGCCAATACCGGCGCGGCTTAATCTACATCTCACTGAGATGTACTTTTTAATTAACGAAAGGAAAAGACGTTATGTCTAAGTTTGTAAACATCACTACCCGCATCACTTCGTACGTGCAAGGTATGGAGTCTGCTCTAGGTAGCATCAAATGGTTGTCGGGTTACCGCGAGAACGAACGCACAGGTGAGTGGACATTACCCAAAAACGCGAAAGCTCGCCTGACCTCCGACGATTGCCGCGCACCAGCGAAGGATGTGGAACCGACTAGGCTATATCTAGCCGTACGCCAGAGTGTAGTTGAAGCCAAGTCTACTCATGCCAAGTACGACGGTTTCACAATGGATCAGATCTTGAACACGGTAGATGCTGCCGCGTACAAACTGAAACTATGCGATGGCAACACTGGCAAGAAACGCACAGCCGCACAGGTAAAACGTGTTAAGGCATTCTCGGCTGCCAAGGTCAAAGCCGCCGGTGACCTAGGCAAGTACATGGGCAACCTGCGCCGCGATCTGGACACCGCCCAAGGTATTGTTAAGTCGCAAAAAGACGGCAAGCAAAAAACGGCAGGTGGCACAGGCAGCTCGACCGGCAATGTCGCCGACCGCGAGGTCGAGTCTGGCACGACGCCAGAGGCCAAGGGATCAGCAGTCCCCCACGCGATACAGCATCCCACGCTGATCGAACTGGTGAACAGGCTGGCACAGCTCAGTGAGGTTCAGCAAAAAACATTGGCTGACCATGTGGTTGTCAAAGGAATGCTAAAAGCATTAACGGCAATCAAGTAACCCAACCGGCCCCGTTCGCGGGGCCATTCTTTCCCACCTAACAGGTAACATGTTATGCACTCGACTTTACTCTTAACCATCTATCTATTCGCTGGCATGGTCTTAATCGGCGCTGGCCTTTTACTGACCGGCTTCTACTACTTCAACCCTCACGTCGAACTGCCATCGGTATTCGCTTGGGTGTCCCCGCTTATGATCCCTATCGGATTCGGCATAATTGTAGTAGGCGACAGGGAGGCCCGATAATGCTTTATAAACCATCGAAAGCCCAGATCGAAAAATCAGTAGTCAGCCCCATCGTAATGCAGCAGCTGGATCAATTGGAAAACGACCGCGACAATTACAAACGACTGGCTGAAACCTACGCCAAGCGAAACAGAATTCTCTCTCGCGAGATTGAGAAGGTGCAAAAATTGCTCGACGTGGAACGCAAGGTGACTCACAACCTGACCGACCCTGACCGCTACATCTAAACATTACCCCGCTTCGGCGGGGTTTTTTTTGGCTTCAATTTTTGAAGCCAGTGCCTTGAAACCAGTTCCACCGTAGCGTTGCGTCTTGCGTAGCGTTGCGCCACCACGTAACAACACAAGACCAGTTCCCTCGTAGCGTTGCGCCACGCGACGGCATAGACTACATCTCAGTGAGATGTAATAACACGTTACACCATCAGACGAATGTTCGTTTTTTGCAAAGGGTAATATTCGCAATGTTACCGCAATATTCCTGCTTTCTTCGTTTTTTTAAGGCCAAAAAGTAACAATTAAAACGTGGTATCTCGTGGTATCTGGCGTTCCCCCGCAATACTGCATACCCAGATAAAGACTATATTTATATAATTTTACTTTTCTATAAATATATATATATACGGGTAGATTCTAGCCCCCTCTTTACCTAATGTTCGCTTTCTCCCCCACACAAGCTCCCCCCTATTCAAATTCCCCAAAAAGCGAAGAAACGAAGTTTACTTATTTATCAAACACATACAGACCTACGCTAACGAAGATTACGGAAGATTATCGTAGAAACCACCAAACACCACCAGACACCACCCCTTGACATAACATGTTATATGTGAGATAATATGCCTTGTCGGTGGGGAGACTCCTTACCGACGACCCCAAAAAACTACATCTCATTGAGATGCACATAACAAGACAGGAGGTTCCTATGGAACAAGCAAACAACATTCAGCAACTAGCAGCAGCGCCAGCCATCAGCAACATACCCAGCATCAGTTCATCTGCCATGCTGGTCGAGTTCGGGTTCTCTATCTGGGGCACAAAAAAGCAGGACAAAACAGCTACCAAGGCAATCGCCAGCAGTACAGGTGCTGATGCTGAGTCCGTCGAAGGTCGTAAGGACATAATGCGTTCTGACAAACTCACTGCGATACGCAAGTTCGCAGCCAACACACGCAACCAAATACATTACAGGCTCACACTACCGTGGTCTGACATGGGGCTGCGCTTACTACCTACCGCTGGGCTGTTCGACTATCAGCAAGCGATGTCCGAGGCCGAGCAAGAATACTGGAAGCTCGTGGAGGATTTCTTGAGCGACTACGATTTCGATGTGTCGCAGCGACAGGCCGAGGCCGAGAATCTTGGCACCCTGTTCAACAGCAGAGACTACCCACCCACTGACGTGTTACGTGAGAAGTTCGGCTGGCGTTGCATCATGTCGCACATACCTGAGGTCGGTGACTTCCGCTTGGATCTACAGACCGAGGCAGTGGATGCGATCAAGCAGCAGTACGAAGACTTCTACACCAGCAGCATTGATGCAGCGATGGGCGAGCTATGGCGTAAGGTACGCGACAACCTAGAGACCATCACGCGGCAGCTTTCGCCCAAGGATGAAGTCGATGACAACGGCGACCAGAAGTACAACAAGCTGTATCAGAGTGTGTTCGACACATCGCTGGAGTTGATCGGCATGATGCGCGACTGCAACCTGACGGGTGATACGCAGATGGCCGCTGTTACCAGCCAGCTAGAAGATGCGCTGTACGGTGTCAGCACCGACATGCTCAAGCACAACGAGACTGCGCGACTCGACAAGCACCGCGAGGTGCAGAAGATCTTGGACAACCTACCTTCCCTCGGTATGTAGGGTGTCTGGGTACTTTGACATAACACGTAGTGTCCTGTATAATGGTCATGTGATACGGGATACTACTAACTACAACCAACTGACCAAAACTACATCTCATTGAGATGCAAACAACATAACAAAACAGGAGCAAGCCATGAGCTATGCACAAAACATGTACGCACTGAGCCTCGACCAATCCGAGGCACTCATCAAAGCAACCGGACATCACCGCACTGTCTTACTTCAAGGGCCGATGGGTTCGGGTAAGTCAACGCTACTCAAGTCACTCGCCGCTAGCCTACCGAATCACATACCGTGCTACTTCGATTGCACGACCAAGGACTTGGGTGACATCACCATACCTAACATCGCCAAGATGGACGATGGCTCAGGTTACGTGACATACCTGACCAACGAGGAGCTTGGCGTTCACAACAACAAGCCCATCGTTCTGATGGTTGATGAGCTAGGCAAGTCTAACCCCGCCGTCAAGAATGCGCTGATGCGTCCGATGCTGGAGCGCAAGATCGGCAGCTACACGCTGCACAAAGACTCTATCGTGTTCGCCACGACTAACCTTGGGGCCGAGGGTGTGGGTGACTTGTTACTAGCACACCAGTTAAACCGCCTGACAGTCGTCGAGTTGAAGAAGCCCGATGCAGTCGGGTGGGTCGAGTGGGGTATCAGCAACGGTATCGACCACACCATACTCGGCTGGGTCAAGGACACACCGCAGGTCATGCAGGACTTCCGCGACGTGAAGAACCCCGATGACAACCAGTACATCTTTCACCCACAGGCGGTAGGTCGGACTGCGTTTTGTACACCACGTTCACTGCACGCAGCGAGCGACATCCTGAAGAATCGTAGTGGTCTTGACGATGACACGTTAACAGCAGCACTCATGGGGACTATCGGTGCCCGCGCCGCTATGGACTTCATGGCATTCCTCAAGCTGGCTGACCAGCTACCGTCACTGGAGTCGATCAAGACTGACCCCGATACCGCTACGGTGCCAACGTCCGCGTCGGCTACTTGCATGGTGGTGTTCCGTGCTCTGTCTGTGATTGAGCGTGACTGGATGGATGCGTGGATGACTTACATGCTGCGCCTTGGCACTGAATATCAGAGCTTGTTCGCCAACGGTGTGCGTTCCAACAAGTACGATCCCAAGAAGCAGTCTATGGTCATGCAGAACAAGCAGTTCACTACATGGGCTATGGACAACAACTACATGTTCTCAGCGGACAAGGTGTAAGGAGGTAACATGTTTGCACTACGACAACAACTAACGGCGGAACAGCGCATCTCGAAAGCTATCGTGGACATCACGGCACACGAGAGATACATCGCACTGGCTGGTGTTCTTATGATTGGTGACAAGACTGTCAGCGATGACATACCCACCGCATGTACCAATGGACGCGACGTGGAGTTCGGGCGAGCGTTCGTTGATTCACTGACTGACCCAGAGCTACGGTTCTTGGTACTGCACGAGGAGGAAGGTCATAAGCTGTTACGTCATCTGACAACGTACAGGTGGATGCACGACATTGACCCGCGTCTGACGAATCAAGCGTGTGACTACTACATCAACGGTGTGATTGTGGATGACAACAAAGACGATGGCTTTGCCACCATGCCCATCTGCAAGGACGGTGAGCACAAGGGCGAGATCATAGGTCTCTATGATGAGCGGTTCCGCAAAGCTGACGGTTCATGGATGGACTCGGCTGCTATCTTCCACATACTCAAGCAGGAGCAGGGTGAAGCAGATGAGCCGCCGACAGGCACCGGCAAGCCACCCACTGGCGGCAATCCAGTTCCACCTAACAAGTCAGGTGGTAGTAACCCACAAGGTACGTCTCGCGCCCAACCCAAAGGTTTCGACGACCACGACTGGGAAGGTGCTAAGAAGTTATCTGATGATGAGGTCAAGGAGCTTGAGAAAGAGATCGACATTGCCATACGTCAGGGCAGCATGATCGCTGGCAAGATGGGCAGCAATGGTAGCCGCAGGTTTGAGGAGCTTATGCAACCGCAGGTCGATTGGCGTGCGGCACTGCGCGAGTTTGTTCAGACTCATTGTGCAGGTAACGACTACTCCACATGGCGGCGTCCCAACCGCAGGTACATTGGTGCCAACGTGTACTTGCCCAGCGGTATCAGCGAGAAGATTGATGAGCTAGTCATTGCCGTTGATACGTCAGGGTCTATTGATGATCGTGATGTGGCTACGTTCCTGTCAGAAGTTCAGTCGATCTGCACTACCGTCAAGCCCGACAAGCTGCGCCTACTGTACTGGGGGCACCGCGTTGTGGGTGACGAGTCATACGCTCCTCACGAGCTAGATACGCTGGTCAAGTCTACTAGGGTCA
>Ga0181395_1000794_pt1 | contig 13175 bp, 4 predicted proteins | sample 18SPOviralmetaG_FD_130124 | JGI IMG/M metagenome (GOLD analysis project Ga0181395, IMG submission 130124) | Marine viral communities from the oligotrophic San Pedro Time Series (SPOT) site, San Pedro Channel, CA, USA - 18 SPOT_SRF_2010-12-16 | ecosystem: Environmental > Aquatic > Marine > Strait...
ATTAATAACAGTTTCAGTTGGCATCAAAGTAATTCTTTGTGTGTTTGTGCCATTCACCATACTTCTAATTAATAAAGCACCATCTTCTGTTCCATCAGAAACATCTGAGGTGTATAATTGTATGGCTGAATAAACTACATCTTGTGAATTATCATTCCTACCTTCAAAATCTATTGCACCAATTAAATCATTGTCAGCTGGTGAACTGGTATTTCTGTACAACCTTAAGTTTGGCCCAGCATTTGCATCAGCATCAGTTGATGTTAATGTAAGTGTGTCGGTGTTATCATTAGTTAGAATAACAGTTGAACCTGAAACATTAAATACACCCCCTAAATCAGAAGATGCTTTTATGTTTACATGGTCGTTAGCAGCATCAACAAATAGCATATGAGTATCACCATTAGATTCTACTCGGAAGTCTCGGTCTACACTATCGTCATTATAAACAACTTCAGTATGTGCCATATTAACTATGTTATTGCCAGTAGCATCTTTAATAACAAGGTCAGCTTTTTCAGCACCATCAGCAACATCTAATATTCTTGATAAAATTCTTATATAGTTGTGAGCTTCACCCGCATTATTATTACCTTGAAAATCCATAGCTCCTAAAAAGTCATTGTTTGCTGGGCTATTTGAATTTCTATTAAATAATAAATTTGGAGCAACATTAGAACCTGGTTCTGTTGATTGTAACTCAAGGTTATCTGAGGTATCAGAAGTTACACTTACAATTTTTCCAGCCACATTAAAAGTACCACCTAAATCAGTAGCAGTACCAATGTTTACATGATTATTACCACCATCTACAAATATTTGATTAGCATTACCATCAGATTCTACTCGGAAGTCTAGGTCTACTGAACCTTCGTTGAATACAGTTTCAGTTGGAGTAAATTCCATTCTACTAGTTCCAGTACCAGCAACCATTGTATTAATATAAAATCTGCCATCTTCACTACCGTTTGAAGCATCCGCTATTTGAACATTTGCTTCAGCAAAAGTAGTTAACTCTGTAGCATCATTATAACCACGGTGAAGAATAGCTGATAAAAAATCAGCATCTTCTCCAGCTTGTCCAGGATTACGAATAAAATCTAATCTTGGACCAGAATTAGCATCTGTGTCAGTAGATGTTAAGGTAAGTTGAGCTGTGTTATCAGCAGTGGTAATTATCATACCATCAGAGGTTGTAATTACACCATCAACTTGAAGTGTACTTGCCATATCAACCGCACCATCTATGTCTACGACATCAAGGTTAGTAGTACCATCAATATCTACATCGCCAGAAATATCTAAATTTGTAAATACAGATGTACCTACAGCAGTTATTTTATCGTTAAATGTTGCTGCCCCAGCAGCAGACATATCTAAAGTTAAGGCAGTAACAGCAGCACCTCCATCATTACCTTTAACAATAAAATCTTTATCTTGAGCCGTTGGTCTAATAACAAGGTCAGAGCTAGAATCAGTTATTTGACCAAAATTAGTACCACCATTTTGTAGAAATATATCTCCACCATCAGCGTCTAAGTAAATGTCACCATCAGTATCTATTGTTAAATCACCAGCACGAGATATTGTGCTTCCGTTTAATGTAATATCATCTACCGTTAAAGCAGTTAGAGTTCCTAGTGAAGTAATATTTGTTTGAGCAGCAGTTGCTAAAGTTCCTGTAATTGTTCCTGCTGATACGATTGTACCGCTAACATCTAAGTTTCCATTAACATCTATTGTAGTTGCATTGATTTCAATTTCTGTATCTGAAACTAAATCTAAAACACCATCAGCAGATTGATGAATATATGTGCCACTATCACCAAATTGTAATTGGTCAGTAGCGGATAAAAGTAATCCTGTATCAGCGACATGAGTTAAAGTTACATCTTGGTCATTACCAAATTGAATTGTACCACCATCTGCAAGAAATAAGTCTGACCATTCTAACGAAGCGGTACCTAAAGAATCTCCATCAGCACTAGGAGGATTAGTTCCTCCAACTGCCCAAGATAGTACACCAGAACCATCAGTTGTTAATTGTTGACCTGAAGAACCATCAGCGTTTGGTAGTTGATATGCAACTGAAGCAGTAAGATTGCCTACTGTAAATCCTGAATAGTGAGAACCATTATCTGTATCTTCGTAAATTCTAATTTGTACAGCAGCAGTTGCATTACCACCGACACTTACAAAGTTACCATCATTGATTTCAAATACTTTATTACCATCAAATTGTTGAAAGATAATGTCTTTAGCGTCAACCATTGGTTTAAGAACGGTATCACCAGAAGAACTTAATATTTTTAAATGATCTGCATTTGCAATTTTAATATCTATCTGATCGTCTGTATCTGCTGAAATTGATGTATCAGCATCAGCGTCTAATATTAACTCAACACCATTTAAATCTACAGCGGCAGAAAAATCTGCTAGTTTAGCAGAAGTAATTGATCCATCTACAATTCCCGTTGTTCCTGATATTCTTGATAATGCCATGTTTTTATGTTCCTTTTAGACTATTTATAATACTTATCCTAATGCAGCTGCCATTGCCAGGGCAAATCCATCAGTAGCAGCATTTGCTGTTGTTAATACTGTACCTGAACTATTAGGTAATGTAAGTGTTCTATCTGCTGTTGGATCCGTGACTGTAAGTGTTGTTTCGTGATCATCAGCAGTCGCACCTTCAAATACAATAGAACTATCAGATAAGGTTAATGTTGTTGCAGTTGCACTTACAATTGTTGGTGAATTAATTGTAGGACTTGTTAAAGTCTTATTTAATAATGTTTGTGTACCTGTTAAGGTTACTACATCTGAATTAATTGCAAAAGTAACTGTATTACCAGATCCAGTAGTTGTAATACCAGAACCACCAGTAAATGTCATAGATTCACTATTTAAATCAATACTTAACGCACCCCCACTATCTGCCGAGAAATCTAAGTCTTGAGCAGTAATTTGGGCATCAACATATGCCTTGATTGATTGTTGAGAAGCAAGTTTAGTTGCACTATTAGAATTCATATCATCTTCATCTAAAAATGCAGTACCTGAAACAGCAGTATTCAAAACACCACTTGTAATTGTTGGTGTAGTTAATGTTTTGCTTGTTAATGTTTGAGTTGCGTCTTTTTGTACCACAGTTCCATCAATTGCAAAAGTTACTGTATTACCTGAACCTACACTTCCAATACCAGTGCCACCAGCAAGTGTTAATGTTTCTGAATCTAAATCAATAGATAATGCACCACCACTATCTCCTTGAAAGTCTAGATCAACAGCAGTTGCAACAGAGTCAACATATGCTTTAATAGATTGTTGCGAAGCAAGTTTTGTTGCACTATTAGACGCCATGTTATCTTCATCTAAAAATGCAGTACCTGAAAGAGCGGTATTTAACACAGGACTTGTAAGTACAGGACTTGTTAAAGTTTTATTTGTAAATGTTTCAGTAGCAGTTGTAGTTGCGACAGTACCACTTGCGTCTGGAAAAGTAATAGTACGATCAGCAGTAGGATCTGTAATCGCTAAAATTGTTTCATGGTCATCAGCAGTTGCACCTTCAAAAGTAATTTTAGTTTCAAATACTGCTGTACCATTTTTAATTGCAGTAACCTCAGTATTCATAGCATTAACTGCTTCAACAATATCAGTTGACGAAGCGATTATGCCACTAGCACTTAGTAAATCTGCAATATCACCTACATCACCCGCTGTCGAGTTAAATGTGGTTCTTAGTGTATCTAAGGTATCCGTTGTTGCTACTGATCTATCTGCCATATTTCTATCCCATTGCCATGACCATACTAAATAAAAATGCTTTAGTATCTCTTGGATTTGTTGTATCTGTTATAATATCTCCACTTGCATTTGGTAAAGTTATTGTATTGTCTTGAGTTGGATCTTCTACTGTTAATGTAGTTTCAAAATTATCAGCAGTTGCACCTTCAAATATAATTGCCCCACTACCAACACCTAAACCAGTTTGAGTTCCTGTAAAATCGTGTACATTTAGTGTCGGACTTGTAAAAGTTTTATTCACTAAAGTTTGACTATCTGTTAAAGTTGCAACCGTATTATTGATTGCAAAAGTAACCGTATTACTAGAACCAGAAGTAGTAATACCAGTACCGCCTGCAAGTGTAAGTGATTCTGAATCCATAACAATGTTTAACGAACCGCCACTATCTGCAGCGAAAACTAAATCCATATCAGCGTCAATTGAGTCATCAACATATGCTTTAATACTTTGCTGTGTTGCAACTTTAGTCGCACTATCAGACGCCATATTATCTTCATCAAGCACAGCACTACCAGAAACAGCAGTATTTAAAACAGCACTAGTTAAAGTAGGACTTGTTAAAGTCTTGTTTGTAAATGTTTCAGTTCCATCTAATGTTGCAACTGTATTATTAATATTTAGTGTCAAAGAATTACCAGATCCTACTGAATCAATACCAGTACCACCAGCAATTGTCAATGTTTCACTACCTGTACCAATAGATATATTACCACTATCTGAATTAATATTCAAAGTACCTATAATACTATCTGCATATGCAACAATAGATTGTTGACTTGCTGCCTTAGTTGCACTATCAGACGCCATGTTATCTTCGTCTAAAAAAGCACTACCCGAAACACTAGTATTTAAAACGCCACTTGTAATTGTAGGTGTAGTTAATGTTTTATTTGTTAGTGTTTGAGTTGTCTCTCTAACTAAAACTGAACTTGTTGCGTCAGGAAAAGTAAAAGTTCTATCAGCAGTTGGATCTGTAATTGCTAAAGTAGTTTCAAAATCATCTGAAGTTGCACCTTCAAATATCATTGACCCACCAGGAAATATAAACGCATCCGTTGTAATTTCAGGTAGTTCAGTATTTAATAAAGTAATAGACTCAACAATATCTGTAGCAGAAGCGATAAAACCACTTGCACTTAATATATCAGCAATATCTCCTATATCAGCCGCAGTAGAATTCACTTCTCGTCTAAAAACTGCTAGTGTATCTGCGGTCGCTACTGATCTATCTGCCATCTTTTAATCCAATAATTAAATCTTTAATTTCTCTCATTTCATTTTTTAACTCGTTAACATCTCGAATTACATCTCTTATTTCATCATCTTTTTTTGCTGTTTTTGCTTTTCTTGCCATGTAACGAGCATAAGCACTTGAGTCTGTATTGATGATTGCTTGTGATCTTGTATCTCTAACTAAATTTGGATGTCCTTCAACTTTAAGTTTTGTCATAATTTAATTATACTGCCAAAGCAATACCTCTCATGTCTTTAACTTTTGGTGGATAACAAGAACTTGTTCCAGTTAAAACTATTTTTAATGCAAATGCAGTAAATGTTGGAGCATTTGCAAAACTAAATTGTAATTCTTTAAATGAAACTCCATCATCTGTTGGATCAACCGCACTATCAGGACTTCCATCAGCATTAAAAGCAATCCATGCAAGGTCATCCATATTTCTAGCATCATCAGCATTAGATAATCTATAATACATTTTAACTGCTGCTGTTGAAGGTACTTGAGCAGATAAGCGAACATCTAAAGAAGTTGATTCATTTTCTAATACAACAGGTCTTGTAATATATTTCGCAGCAGCACTTCCGCCTTGATTTGTTGTTTCTTCTTTAAAATCAGGAGTTGTGCCATCAATAGGATTATTAATTCTATTAGCAATTAAAGTTGCACTTAATCTCTTAGTATCAATCACAGGACTTATATTATCAAAAGGTGAATTCATATTAAGTTTTAATGCCATTGATTTACTTCCAGACATCTCGTTTGTTTCGTTAATTTGTGAACATACCATTCCAGGACTCTCTAAATATAAATCTTGATTTATTTCTAATCCTTTTGCTTTTGAGGCTGACTGAAGCGTAAATTCTGTTTCACTGGCCTCAAGTGTTCTTCCACCAGTCTTTCTTAAAGTTGCATTAATAAAGGTGCCTGGTATTAGTATATTTCCTACAATAGGTTGTATTACATCATAGAGTATATTACGAGTTGCTTGCACCGTAGTTCCACCAACATCACCAGAGGCAGTTGCAAAATCAGAATTTTGTGCTACAATTGTGTAAGAGTCTAATTTAATATTATCTATTGTATCATATGTTCCGTTTATGTTTGCTGAAGCAATACCGTTATATGTTCCTGAAGGAACACCAGATATAGTAACATTATGAGAAGTACTATGCATACCGTGATTTCTATGATTAACTACAAGCGTATTACATCCAACAGCAGCACCATCACTAGCTGTTGCGGCAGTTGTACCACCTGCACCTCTTGTACAACCAGTTAAATCATTACCTGATTTTCCTGTATATGTAATCTGTTCAGAACCAATTAATATAGTTCCTGCACTCGGAAAATCAGAAATATTTTCTAGTGTAATAGTTGTTTCACTATCATCCAATGCTTCGTTTAGTATGCCTGAAATTGTTGTAATAGGATTTTGTGTTAATACTTTAGTTGGAATAACATCATTAACTAGTTGAACATTTCCTGAAGCAGTTACATCAAATAAAGCACGATTTAATGTAAACTTAACATCTTCATTTTGTTCAGCAGTCCATGTGCTTGCATTTTGTGATTTAAACATACCACCTAATGTTGGTTGTTTAGAAATTAATCTATTAGAATCTAATGTTTTTTGTCCCATTCTAGCGGTGTACATCTCATACTCTTTTGAGGTTGATTCTGCCATAAAAGCATATCTTGTATATGCATTTAAATATACAGGACTTGGGAATACAAATAGTGTTCCCGAACTAGCATCATCTGAGGTGTTAATATCAGCTGCCTCAACAAATGCTTCACCGAATGGTAAAACTGTTGTTGTAGGATATCCATTTTCCATAGTTCGTAATTGAACATTAACTCCTGCAGAAGAATTTTTCTTTTTAAAGAATAACTCTATCGAAGTAACAAATATTCCATCTGGCATATCGACATCAAAGGACTGACATATAGGATCACGACCTCGACCGCCTCGACCACCTCGACCGCCACCAGGATTTCCTCCTGGATTACCTCCATCTCTTCCGCCTCTTCCGCCAGAACGACCGCCAGGATTTCCACCTGGATTACCTCCATCTCTTGGAGAACCTCCACCTCTTCTATCACCACGAGAAGGAGGGCCTCCAGGTCCCCTAGTTCTATTACCGTTGAATCTACCTTCTCTTGCTGGGCCTTGTCCACCGCCGCCGCCGCCTCTTCTTCGAGGAGGTTGTGCTATAGGAGTTCTATTAACAGTTGTAGCTGTAAATGATTCATCTCTTGTAATTCTACTACCAATAGATCCCAACACAACACTACTTTCAGCTAAATTAGTTCTTTGAATTTTTGCTTCTCGACTAGAGGTAACTGTACCTTGTACTGTTTCTAACAATCCTTTAGCAGTGTAATCAGTTTCAGCACTTGATACTAAATTTTCTATTTTTGAATTATTGGAACTACTTGTAAGTCTAAATGGTTTTGTTCCAACTCTAAATTTCACCGTACTTACTGTTCTTCCTGTCGATCCACCTATCGCTCTACTTTGATTTGGTAGAGTGGTCATCAATGAATCAGGCACTATTCTAGTTGTATTTGTAACATCAAAACCAGTTGTTGGATCAGGAATTGAGAAAACACCTGTAACTTTTCCTGTCGAGTCTGATATCAAAGGATCACCAAGAGCACCATTTACAACAGTATCTAAAGTTGCAGTTATTAGTTGATTGGCTGCAATTTGACTAAAAGGATTGTAAGTTCCTGGAGTAATAGTTGTTGGTTTAGTAAAAATACTAACATCTTCTTCATTAAAGAAAGGATAAAATCTAGTATTTGGTTGTAAACCGTTAGCAGTAAACTTAACATCTCTTGCTCTCATAAATTGTGCAAAAGCAACTTGTACAACTCTATTACCTAAACTTTGTGTTTGTAATCCACCAGGAACTAAACTTGTACGAATACCTGTTCTTGATCTATTATTAACTTGTTGCACATTAATTCTTTCAATTTCTCTCCTAGTGCTAGTATTTGTTACAGTTCTTTGAGTCCTTGTGGAAGTAGTTCTACTTGAATTTGTAGTAGTTGCAGCAGTTCTTTGACTACCAGCAATATCAACACCTGCCCAGTTGTTATTCCAGTTATTCCATATAGTACCCATTCCTAATTGTTGAGGAAATGCTCCAGCAACACTTGATAATATATCAAATGTACCAGGAATTGTTACTGTCATTTCAGGAAGAGTTTGAGTATCTTTCCATTCGTCAGTATCTGGATCTAATTTCATACTACCAACATATGATATAACCTCATATGGTTGTAAATTAACAGTTGTACTTGCAAGTGTTTGCTCAAGAAAATGAATTTCTGAATATGGTAAGGTAATTAAGTCACCTGTTAGTTGATAACCATTTGTTTCACGAATAGTATCAGCATTGAAAGAAGTTAATGCATTTCCAGAGGAGTTCATTATATCTGAATTTGCAAGTAAACTATCAGACTCAATTAAATTAACATTATCAGAATGACACGCAGGTCTTAATTCTCCTGCAGCCATATCCATAGCAATAGAATAATCATTATCTGATACATTTCCTATACCATGACCAGTAAAGTTATCTACAATGATACCATTTTTAAATCTGTCAAATCCGTCAGCGTCTTGTATTTGCATACCAGTTGCAGCTGCTTCCAATAAAGAAAGTTGAGTATAGTATTCAACATTTTCTAATCTCTTTTCGATATTACCAATATCTCTCATTGTATATCTTTTATTCTCAATTGGCTTTATAGAAATATCCTCTGTATTAAATGTATATGGAGGAATATCTAAATCATAAAGGTGCATAGCCTCTTTTAATGGTTCTCCAAAATTAGGATCTAAAGAGGACGGTCCTTCTACTACTTTAAATTTTCCTTGAAAAGTAACATAAACTCTAGCTTTTTTACCTAAATAATATTCTAAGTCAGCAGTAACATCTGTACCAACTTTCATAGTTTCTATAATTGAACCACCTGTACCATCGAATGTTCTATCCACACCTCCAGAATTAATTGTAGAAGCATCGATAACTCTTGGTCTAAAATCTAAAACATCTCTCAATTGAAATGTCTCGCCACTTACATCAGATGTATATGCAGGTATGCTTCCATAATCAAAACCAGTATAACTATCTACACTAAAGAAATTTCCAGCGCCGTGTTCAAAGTAATCAAAATTAATTAGTAATCTTCCTGTTGGTATCTGTTTTCCTGGTCTTAATTTTAAACGACCAATATCATAGAAATTATCTCTTTGTCCAGTATCTAAATCAAATCTATCTGTAATATTTGTATCACTTGATGTTGCAGCAGTGCTAAAATCAGCGGCCATAAAAACAGATTCTAATTTATGAACATCTGCTTTACCAAGACTAATTGCAGATTTTGAAACAAGAGCAAGAGTATCTACTGTTTGTGTACCAGAGAGTGAGGTTTTTGATTTTGCACCAACCACTGAAGTAGATAGTGTAGCAAGTATTTTAATTTTATGTCCATTGTACCCACTACCCAAATTGATTGTTAGAGTTTTACCTGTTGGTGATCCGCCTAATGTAAAATCATTAGCAGTAGAAAGTGATATGACATCACCTGCAGCACCAGTACCACCAGAACCAGTTGTCATAATTGAAACAGAATAATCTTTATTATCAAAAGCAGTAAAAATTTCGTTTGTACCAGCAGTTAGTGATCCAGTACCTGAAGCTGAAAGAGTTAAAGTAAACTGTTTACGAACTTTGAAACTTGTATCACTTACACCGTCATTATCAGTTGTTAATAATGTTTTAACAACATCATACGGTATTTTTGCAATAGCACTATTTTTACCAGCTTCTTGAAGTTTTGTTCTTCTTCGAGTAAAAGGAGCCGATGTTGTAACATCTGAACTACCTACAGCAGCAGTTAATTCTAATGATGTATCTGAATTAATACTTTCTACAAGTCTTGTAACTGTTGTGTTGGCATTATCTGAAAATGTGATACTATCTCCAATTATTAATTCGGATTTAAATCGTGTTCCGCTTCCAATAACAGCAGTCGCACTATTAGCGACAGTAATATTTCCTGTTAGTGTTTTATGTTCACCAGAAACTGAATCTAATGAAACATTGGCAGTATAGGTTGGACTACCTGCCATTGAAATACCCTTAACTTGATTAAAGTCTTTTTGTTGAAATCCTTTACATCCAAGAGAATCGAACTGAATTGTTCCTGATCTTGAGTTGGTTGGTGCGGTTACTGCTTCACCAGGAGAAAATTCTCCTTGAATATTACTTAATACAATTGTTGTATGTTTTGCAGTACCACCAGAACCAGAAAAACTACTATATCCAGAACCATCAACACCAGCAGGAGTAGTAGTTTCGGCTGATTGTGCAGTAAATAATTTAAATGTTGTTGCAGTTGGGTCTTTTACAGTATGAGTTGTATTGATGTCTGTTATTCCAGAAACACCAGCAATTATAATTTGTTGACCTTCAAGGAAGTTGTGTCCGCCTGAGCAAGTTACAACAACAGGATCAGCTGATGTTGCACCTGTGATAACTGCTGAACCTTCAGTTGTAATACTCTCAACAACACCAGTTGCGCCTGAAGTTCCTCCAGTTAATATATCACCATCGGTTAATGCCCCTGACATTTTTCCAGTTATATTTACATGACTAAACATCTCTATATCAAATAAGAAGTGTTTAAATATTACATCAGCAACACTACCACTTGATAAGTGAGATGAAGTGCCTGAATCAGGACTTGCAGCATTTCCAGAACTGTATTCAAATGCTCTAGTCTTTGCACGACCAATATCAAAAACATGAGCAAGAGAAGTACCAAAAACAGTTCCTCTTGTGCCATGTGCTGTATCTACTAATCTAAGTGCTTTATATGATTGTATATCACCACTTACGAAACTAATATCTGGTGTTCCAAAAACATCTTGTACATTAACAAAAGAACCAATATTAAATCTAGTAGTAATACCACTTGAAGTATCAAAATCTCTTGCCTTATTTAAATCAATAAAAGTAGTACCAACTTTTCTAACTTCATGTCCTTTAACATAAGCAGTACCTGAAGAAAAACCAACTGCTAATAAAGCATCAGTAGGCGTAACTCCAGTATCATCTGTTGTACCATCATTGTCAGCAGAAAATATACCTCTATTTGTTCCGCTCTTTAAACTTTCTCTTATATCTAGTTCAAAATTCTTAACAGTATAATTACCAGACTCATCAAAAGTTCTTCTTGCTAGTGTATCTTCAAGGTGAGCATTTTTAGTGCTTTGAACCATTTCAGTAATACGACCTTCATTCATTCTAAGTAGTTCGACAAAACTAGCATCAGCAGTTGATTCTAATGCTAGTTTTGCAAGGGTTAAGTCTATTTTAAATCTATGAGCACCAGTTGCATTTTCATTTGAAGAACCAGTTGCATTATCAAGTAACGAAGTATCATCTGTTGAAGTTATGAAAGTTTCAGTTATTGTTAAACCAACTCTATACGAAGGATCTGAAAAGTATTTTTCTAATACCAAAGTTTGGGCATCAACATTTACAAAAAAACCATTTATATAGTAAGTACCAGCATCAATATGTGCAGCAGAACCAACAGCACAAGTTGAAACAACAGCAGTTGAAGCTGCAGTCTGTCCACTCGTAACTATTTCACCATCTGTAAATTGTTGTTGTGTATTATTTGTTCCTGCATTTCTATATTTTACAAATAATGTATCTGGATCAGTACCGTCAGTTGCAACAAATCCTACAACCTCAGCAACCATACCAGATGAATTACCTGTAAGTGTTTCACCATTATATAGTGATAATGTTCCTGTGAAAGAAGTTAGTTTTACAGCAAAATACTCAAGATCAACATTAATTTGACCAGGAATAACCATAGCGCCGTGAGCAAACATATGGTCACCCATTTTTTCAATTTGGTTTTGTAGTAAAGATTGAGTAGCGGTTAACTCTCTTGCTTGAACAGCAAAAGCAGGTCGATACATTACTCTATGAAAATCTTTACTTTCGTCAAAATCATCATAGTACGGACTAACATTAAAATCAGTTTTCGATGGCATATAGTTTTCCTATTATTTAAAATTCAATAATTAATTTTATATTTTCTGTTTGGTCAGACGCCCTTGTTATAGGACTTCTTTCTTCTACATAAAGAACATCACCAGAATCAAAAGCAAGTTCTGGATTTGAATATCCACTAGAGAATACAGTTCCGTTTGTAGTGGTTGAGTCACTTGTATTTGGTGTGGCAGCAGCACTTGAAGATTGTCCTGTGATTGCATTTGCACCAGAAAAAGCAGTTTGATTACCATTACTGTCTGTACCTACATCTGGGAATCGTGTTTGATAGTAGTAAAGAATTTTGTTTGTTGAATCATACTCTACAACTTTACCAACAGCGCCTGTTGTTGCCTGATTGATTTCTTCATCAGCAGTAAATGTTCCTGAAACAGAAGAAAATACAGCAGCATAAAGTTGTCGTCTTGTATCAGCACTTGCAATTGTTGTTGTACCAAAGTTTGTAGGATTTCTTAAAAGTCCTATTCTTCTAAAATCATTTGAAACTGTAATATCTGAAGTACCTTCAAGACCAACAAGTGATTTGTTTAACATTACATAAAAACCGCCTAGTTCTTCTACAGCATTTTTACCATGTCCGCCTTTAGGTGGAATGATAACATTTAGATTTGAACCTGAACCAGAACCACCAGCATTAGTTGCAGTAATAATATCTGCATCCCTAATATAAGCAAAAGTATATCCTGATCCTGCAGTTGTAACTGAAGCAGCAGTGATTGCACCAGAACCAATTGTTACTGAAGCAATACCACCAGTACCGTCACCACGAATTGGTATATTAGAAATGGTTGAACCAGAAGAAGTGTTAAAACTTGATCCTGCAGAAGCAATTAAAATTGTATCTAACGCACCATCAACAGCAGCAGCTGTTACAGTAGAGTCAGTTGAAACATGAATGAAGTCAGATGACATAAAGTTTAATGTTTCAGCAGAAGTTAATGAATACATATATTTCCATCTGTATCCATCAGAGGTTTCAAATATTGAGTTTGAAGTAGAAGTAGGTTCTACTGTCGAAGCA
>Ga0181395_1000805_pt1 | contig 13117 bp, 28 predicted proteins | sample 18SPOviralmetaG_FD_130124 | JGI IMG/M metagenome (GOLD analysis project Ga0181395, IMG submission 130124) | Marine viral communities from the oligotrophic San Pedro Time Series (SPOT) site, San Pedro Channel, CA, USA - 18 SPOT_SRF_2010-12-16 | ecosystem: Environmental > Aquatic > Marine > Strait...
AAGCAGGAATAGAAATATGTCAAGTATCATAGTAAGTAAAACTATAGAATGTGAAGAGTGTGAAGCAGAATTTAAAATTAAACATGATATGTCTGATAGACACTATGTAGTTAGCTTCTGTGCCTTTTGTGGTACAGAATTAGAGATTGAAGCCTCATTAGATGATTTTGTTGACGAAGAAATTCAGGAAGATTGGTAATGATAAAAGAAAATACAGAAGTATCTGACAAAGACTTGAAGTTTACAACTGCGGAAGAGTATATAAATAATGCACTAGATGATGATTCAGGTGCGTTAGATGACAGCAAGGAAGAAAAAGAAAAAGACTAAAGAAAAACAAGTACATCGTGTTTATTGTACTTATTTCCCGAATGGTGATTATTACATTGGTTATTCAGGAAAAACAGAAAAACTTTATGAAAAATATTATGGTAGTTCTAAATACGTCTTGGAGTATAAAGGCTTATTAGAAAAGGAAACTATTGTAGAGTATGAGAAAAAATCTCATGCTAAAATCCAAGAGTTTCTATTGCAATGGCAACAAAGAAAAGATCCTAAATGTTTAAATTCTATGTTAAACATTCGTCTTAACAAAGAGCCATTAGCAGATTTTGAACCTATACACTGGAGTCCGAAATGCCCTTTATAATATTGTTGTTAGTTTCAGCACTAGCAGTATCGGCTGTAGCTGGTTACTTTTCTATAGTAGGCCTTGTAGCAATATTTCCAGCAGCAGAAATTGCCATTCTCTCCATGGGTGTAGTCCTGGAAGTAGCTAAACTTATTACTGCTTCTTGGCTGTATCGTAATTGGAAAACAACAAACATTCTACTCAGAGTTTACTTCACTTCAGCCGTAATTATCTTGAGTGTAATTACCTCTTTAGGCATATTTGGATTCCTATCTAAAGCACACCTCGAGCATAGCGTTCTGACGGGGGATAACGACTTACTAGTGCAAAGGATAGATAGGAGAATAGAATCCGAGCAAAGGGCTGTCAGAGACGCTGAGAGTGTCATTGGTCAGTTGGATCAGGCTGTACAAACACTGATTGACTACGACAGAATACGAGGTGACGATGGATCGATTGCCGTCCGGCAGCGGCAATCTGACGAACGACTACAGCTTAATTCTGTAATAGACCAAGCAATCCAGAGGATTGATGAATTATCGGAAGAAAAAATTCTCCTAGAACAAGAGCAGCTTGCCATTGAAGTTGAAGTCGGTCCGATAAAATATATCGCCGAAATGATTTATGGTAATTCAGACAGAGAAACTATTGACAAGGCTGTACAGATTGTGATAATATTACTGATATTAGTTTTTGACCCATTGGCTATTCTTTTAGTGGTCGCAGCTAATATGAGTTTGAAGCAGAGGCGTGGTGAGAGTATAGCTTTTATGTCGGAAAAGGACTTAGAAGTGTCCGAAGATTTCAATCTTGAAACGGCAGAAGAAGATGAAGTCGAGGAAGAGATAGCAGAGATTTCCGAAATAGTTGAGTTACTGAAACCCGAAGAAAAGACAGTGGAAGAAACTACTGAAGAAGAGCCAGAAAATACTGAAATGGAAATAACTGAAAATGATATGCAGCACGTTAATAGAATGGATAGAAGAGTGCGAAGAAAACTTGAATGGTTGATTGACAAAAGAGGAAAGAAAGAAGAAACATGAAAATAACTGTAATAGGTAATGGACTATCTAGAAAGCCAATACCTATTGACAAGATAACAGGCATGAGAATAGGCTGCAATGAAATATATGAAGAGATGGTTTTAGATTATATTTGTGCCGTTGATTATGAAATGCTAAAGCAGTTACACTCAAGTGATTACGAAGGACCTGTTTGTTATAGATTTAAAAGTCTTGTAAGTCAAGGACTGAAACCTAAGAAAGATTGGTTTGCACCTGATTTTATGGATCATCACAGCAGTGGAAATGCTGCCATTGAATTAGCGGCGGCGTTAGACGCATCTCAGATAGACTTGTTAGGATTTGATTGTAAGTTAGGAAGAGTTTATGGTGAACAAATCCCTCCTTCTAGTTGGGATAGGTGGATAAAGTCTTTAATTTTTTTGTCAAAAAGGTATAATATTAGAAGAGTAGTAGGTGAAAATAGTTTAGAAATACCTGAAGTTAAAAATACAATTGATGTTAGTGATTATATAAAGGAGTTACATTATGAAATACCATCCAAATAGAAATGATCAAATTTGGCAAGCTGATTTGATTTCTTCTCTGAGTCAACATGAATGTGAAGTCAAATTTGAAAAATCTGACGGCTCAGTACGAATTATGAAGTGTACTCTACAGTCAAATCTAGTACCAGAAACCAATAGTCCTCGAAAGTCTGCTGAACGCATAACTGTTTTTGATACAGAGGCCAAAGGCTGGAGAACTATTAAGTTTGACAGATTAATTAGCTATACTGTACAGAATGAATATGTTCGGTCCCTAGAATGAGTCCCCAAGAACTAGTAGGTTCATTTTTTATATTGTCGATGTGCTACTTAGGGTTTGCTGTCACACTATATATTATCATGAGTAGGAAAAAGTAATGACGGAAGAAGAAATAGAATTTTTTACAGAAATTCAAGGTATGGTTCTGAAATTTTCAGAGGACATTATGTTTAATCTAAATGTTGAACCGCATATGATTGCTGGAATATTTGCATCAACTGCACTTAGAATTTACAAGACTAATCTGACTCCTGAAGAGTTTGAAAGCATGATGGATGTCATTTCAGAAACCAGAGACAAGATTCTACCTCTTGATTACACGGAAGAACCTAAAGATTTGCACTGAGGAAAAAAACGATGGGTGAAGTTTTTCAATTCAAAACAAAAAAAGAGCTATCCGACTTTTCAATGAATGGATATGAAGTAGATGAATTTACCATTACTTGGGAAAATCTAGGTCTTTCGGTACAGGGAACACTACAAATACAAAATATTCTTGATTTGCTGGAAGAAGAAAGTATTGCTTGACAATAAAGTTTTTTGCTGTTATAATTACTACTGTGATTAAAAATAAGGAATACTATAATGGCAAAGCGTAAAAGAAGCACTCATGTTCTTCCCGAACCTGATTGGAAAAAATACAAGGAATATACGGAAGAGGCTGATCGTGAATCGGCTTTCCGGAGCTGTGAGTATTTTGTTCATTATGAGATCCAGGATAAAGCAGGGATTCCTAGTCTCAAAAGATGGATGAAGGAAAACTATAGTGCCGAGGACGTTGCAGTAATCAGCAAACTTCCTGACTCTAATCTACATTCTTATGCTAAGTATGGATACATATGGAATAAGTTGGGTTACATGACAGAAGGACATACTACTTATCTACTAAATCTAAAAGATGAGTTGGTTGAGAAAGGCAAATCTCATATCACTGAAAAAGGTGAAACTGTAGTCAAAGCACCAGTGGTTCGCAAAAATCTTCTTGACTTTATAGATTCAATTGAAGATTCTTTTTCACTTATTATGTCAGGAAATACTGTAAAGGTAGATAGTATAATTGAATCTAGTAAGCTATCTGCCCCTGAGTTGTCTAAGGCTTACACAGAGATAGATACTCTTGCAGGCGAGTATCGTGAGGTACTAGCTCTGAGAAACAACAAAAATTTAGGTGATTGGGATCAGCAATTGGTTGAAGGATATTCTCATATTAAGTTGCCTCTTCTTAAAAAAATAGTTGATTTTGCTGCTAACATACAATCTAGTTTACTTGCTACAAAAGAGTCGAAAAAGATTGTAAGGATTAGGAGAAAGCGTCCTACTGACAAGAATAAACTTGTTCGTAAACTTAAATATTTACCAGAGTGTAAAGAGCTTGGGATCAAGAGTCTCAACCCGGTAGACATTATAGGAGCATCTGAAGTTTGGGTGTATGATGTCAAACGAAAGAAGATAGGCGTGTACGCTTCTGATTATGAAGGTACTCTAGGCGTGAAAGGAACTAGTATACATAATTATTCTGATGCTAAGTCTTATGAGAAAACATTTCGTAAGCCTGACATACAAGTACCAGGGTTTATGAAGACTAGAAAAAATGGGTTACATAAATTTGTTGATACTGTACGAGGTAAGAAGTTAGCTCCTAGAAAGCGTCTTCTATCTGATATGGTAATATTGAGGATCATATAATGGTAGTTATTGATTTTAATCAAGTAGCTATTGCATCTTTCATGGGAGAGATGGCTGGTAGAGGTGGTGCAGACACTGAAGTCAATCTGCCTCTACTCCGTCATATGATATTGAATGTAATACGCTCATACAAAAACAAGTTTTCAGATGAATTCGGTGATGAAATAGTGATAGCCTGCGACAACAGACGTTACTGGCGCCGTGAAGTTTTTCCTTTTTACAAGGGTCATCGTAAAAAGGCAAGAGAAGAAAGTCAGTACGATTGGGGTGCTATTTTTGATGCACTAAATATTGTTCGTGATGAGCTTGATGAATTCTTCCCGTACCCTGTGATTGATGTAGAAGGCGCAGAGGCAGATGATGTTATAGGCACACTCGCAGAATATTCACAAACAGCGGGAGAATCTTCTAATCTATTTGATGAGGGAGAACCTGTACCCTTTCTGATACTTTCAGGAGACCATGATTTCAATCAATTGCAAAAGTGGAGTAATGTAAAGCAGTACTCTCCAGCACAGCACAAGTGGATCAAGATTAAAGAGCCAGCGGCCGCTGTATTGATGGAACATATAATTACTGGTGACAAGGGTGATGGTGTCCCTAACATGCTATCTCCAGATAATTCTTTTGTTGATGGTATCAGACAGAAGGCGATAAGAAAAGCATTGTTAGCTGAATGGAAAGTCACGCCGCCTGAAGAATGGATAACTGCTGATATGTCACACGGCTATAACAGAAATCAAATGTTGGTTGATCTTTCTAAGACTCCAAAAGAGATAAAAGAAAACATCATAAATAGCTATACCAAGCAACAAGGTGGTGACAGGTCGCAAATATTAAACTTTTTCATAAAGAATAAAATGAAAGGTTTGATGGACGTAATACAAGATTTTTAGGAGATTGGAATGAAAATGAGAGATACATTATTAGAAGCATTTAAAGAGTACGCAAGAGGAAATATAGCTAAACACAAAGCCAATGTAGAAGTTTATTTGAAAAATCCTGCAGGCATCGGTGAGCATAGCGATATTATAGAAGCAATTGAACAAGAAGTAAAGGCAATTGCTGAATATGATGATTTAATAGAAGCGTCCGAAAAGTATTTTGAGTAATACGTTTCTGTTTTATTCAGGAGTTTGATATAATGAATAATAATTTTAGACAAATAAATGAAGGCTTCAAATGGGTTTTTGAAGAGAAGAAGCCCGAAGGCCAAGTACAGCGACTAAAGGAATGGGGATCCAAAAATCAAGCAGTAGTTCCTATTGTAAGAATGGGTGTAGGCGCAGAAAAACCTGATTGGGGTCTCCCCGAAGGCCTTCCTGAAACTACTAAGATAGATGAAGACATTCCTGATGGTATGGGAGAGACTACGCTAACATTGGAATGGCGTAGAGTAAAACAATTTATTGATCCTAACAGCAACATGAATAACCTTCCTCCATGGAAGAGAGAACAACAGTGGGTGAATATTCTTGAAGGAATTATTTCCTCTGAAGCGAAGATTCTCACTTCTGTTAAAGACGGTACTTTACTCAAATTATACCCTAAGTTAGAGAAGTGTTTACCTCTGCTTGGTATAGAGGAGTACAATAAACCTGTAAAAAAGATCGCAAAGAAGAAGGCTTCTACGAAATCAAAGAAGGTTTCAAAAAAATCTTAGGAATTGCATAATGGAAATCTTAACCAAGTTTACTGAAGAGCAAATAGAATTATATGTTGAGGATGATCCGGTTCGTCCTCATCTTAATTCTGAGTTTAGAACCACTTACAATAGTGAAGTTTACGGGTTAGTTGATGAAGAAAAAGTGAACGCAATCATCTGCGTAGCTCACATAAGAAAGGTTCCTACTACCGAAGACGAACTAACATCAAACGCTAAAGAAGGGGACGAGCATATTATATCTCCTTATACTGTTTGGTCTTATGCGCCTGGAGCAGGAAGAAGAATTGTCAACAGAGTAATCGATATGGTTAAAGAGGCTAATAAACACAAGGATGTGAAGCCCAGAATTGTTACACTGTCACCCAAGACTAGAATGGCTGAGAAATTTCACCTTAGCAATGGTGCTACCTTCTTGAGTGAAAACGAAAACACCAATAATTTTGAGTATAAGATTTAAGATGGAAAGAAAGAAGTATTCTTGGAGAGATGACACTCCGACTTGGTTTTATGTGATGAGAGCTTCAGTATTTATTTTTTTGTCTGCAAGTGTTTTTTGGTTACTGACTTTTTAATCTTCAGGCATATACTTATCATATTTCATACCTAATTGCCAGCCTTCTGGCAACGGCTGATCCTTAGGAACAAGAAACGCTCCTTCAGGTCCACATATCCAGCGTTTTCTAACTCTCTTTTTCCACGCCTCGTGCATCTTTTGTCTAGTAGAATCTTTATGTTTTCTACCGTACATAGGATTCATATAGTCTTGCCGTGTGCCTGTCATCGTCTTTTTAATCTTAGACTTATGAGATTCTGTTAGACCGTCCTTGTGTCCGTGATTCGCTTTGACTCCTGCACCTATCTTTAGTTTAGTCTCTTCGGTGTGCTTGCTTCTTGCTCTAGCCTTGTCAAAGTCTAACTCTATGCTATTCTTTTCGGCGTAGTCACGGACTGTTTCTACGTTAGCAGAGCGATACACCATTTCTCGAGGCTTGGGTACTTTCGGAACATCCTTGTTCTCTACAAGATAGTATCCTTCTTTTGTGCTGAATAGAAAATAGGATTTCATTTTATGTTAAAAGCTCGGTGGCCTTTTTTCCCTTTTCTACATAGTTTCTAACAGTTAACCCTACTCTTTTACCTTTAGAGTTTATTCGATTACCCTCTAATTTCAAGCGAATGTCAAGCAAAACTTCATTGTCTGCTAAAAATTGTAATTTGGGTATTTTATTTTTAGGGAATCCTATTTTAGATTTGTATCCGCCTTCGTTTAATTTATCAGTGTTGCCGGATATAATGATCACTTCTATTTTGGAATTTTTGAGTTTCTCTTCTAATATATCAAAGTCATATATTTTTGCCTGAGACCTATTCAACTGCACCAAAACAACATTTTCTTCATTAGATGTTGCATGATATTTCATAAAGTCCGATATTGCTTTTCTTAGGAAGGGTTGTGTTTTTCTACTAAGTTGTTTTTGTACTTCTGTGTACGCAATAGTGAGTGCTGGCGCTATCTCCTTGTTTGCTATCATGTCTGTGTGAGAATCTTCAAAACTTTTATCAAATTTAACGCCTAAGGAGGAAAATAAATCCTTCATTTTGTCCTCTCCAGCTCCCCCGACTTGCCCGAATTGTTTTACGTCACCTGCTTTTAGAGACACACCTACGCCAGCCTGTTTCCCATCAATAATAACCTTTAAATCTACTTTAGTACCTGATTGATCCAATAGACCTTCAGAGTTCACTTCAATAATATTTTTCTGGTTGTTAGTATACATCATGTCTGCCCAATCCATAATGTATATTCCATTTGCATAGTCAACTGAAGAGTTTACAATTTCTCTAATGTCAGATTGATTATATATTTTTCTATCAAGAAATCCTTTCATGTTAGATTCTGCTAGATTAACTTTACACACTACATCATCAAAAATTTTAGGATTTTTGTTAGGAGACTTGAATTTAGTTATCGAAGTCGTACCTCTAAATCCACTGGTAGCTTTATTCAACTTTGTTACAACACGGATTACATCATCAGATCTTATTCTTTTTGTTTTAGATAAAAATCTAGCGGTTATAGCTGCTGCTAAAATTCCTTCTGCAACGTCACCCCTGTTAAATTTGGCTGGCATATTTTTTCTCCTATTTGACTGACTATTTATAATTTGACATTAGTATAAACAGGTGCTATAATGATATTACAAACTGAGAAAGGAGTCAACAAATGGATAGAGATACATTGCTGGAAATGTTAAGTGAAGCACACTTTGACCTGGAGAACTTCTATATTTCCGGAAGTAATACGGATATAGAGTCTGCCGAAAGATTTTGTGCAGATATTGAAAGAAATCTGGCTAAATTTGAAATTAATGCTTGACATTTGGTTCATAAGCTGTCATAATAGCGGTTCATTGACAATATGAGTGAGGACTTAAAATGAAAGCATACACTGTAGATGAACAGGGCAACAAGCATTCTGTTGATTGGCATGACTTTCTTACCAACGACAATAATCCAACGTTGAATAGATTAGAAAATAAACTCTTGCAAGATCCTGAGTTTCAACGTATACTAAACGACAAAGGATATGAGGACTTATTATGTACGACCGAACAGTAAGAGCAACAACATCGTGTGTCGGCACACAGCTTTCACGAGCAGAAATGGCACTATCTCTGGATCGTCATGATTTGGTGGCCGATACTAAACTCGTGAATCTGGCTACGATGCGTGACATTGAAAACTACAAGCAGACCACTCTTGGTAAAATCCTATCTAGTGATAAGTTTATTAAGTTTGACATGCTTGCACACAACGTGATTGCTGAAGGCTTCTCACACAGCACTAAGGTGCTTGTAGGGTCTAACGGCAAGACTAAAGAAATCAAGATTGGTGATCAGCAGTTCCGTCAAGTCGAAACGACTTATTTCGGTGACATCAATTCATGATATTGATTTCTGTGGAAGGTGGCACATCAAAGCAACGGGACCTGGGAGAAGATGCTCTCAGGTTCTTTGTTAAAAAGTTGATGCCTCGGAAGCGTAATTTGATTATTGATCTAAAGATTCACAACCTCATTCAATATGATATTGCTGGTTTTTGTGAACATGTTGGTAAAAATGAAGTTATGCTAGAGTCTCACCACAGAGGAACTCTCTATGACTACATCAGTTTCCTAGCACATGAGTCTATTCATATGAAACAGTACGTCACAGGAGAACTAACAACAGTTGGTCGAAAAGAGTTGTGGCATGGTGAAGATTATTCAGACATGCCATACAAGAAGCAACCTTGGGAAATTGAAGCCTGGAACTCTCAACACTACTTGGCTAAGGACTTTATCAAAAACGAAATGAGACTGACGCTAAAAGCAGCTAAGGATATGAGTCCTAGAACCTTGAAGAAGATGAACTGGAAAGTAGAAGACGATTTCAACAACAAAATTATAGAGCGCCGTGAAAAAGAAGGGATGAAGACAATTGCATACAAGAAGGCAAAGACAAGATAAAATGAATTACGAGAGGAACTTGATTCAGAAGTCAAGCTCCGAAAAGACAGTAAGGAGCATTGTCTCCTCTCTGTTAGGAAAAAGGAAAACTAATGCAAAGAAAAGAAAAAATAATTCTTACTGATATTGATGGTGTGGTTCTCGATTGGGAATTTGCATTTACTCAGTGGATGGAAACGCAGGGACATGACCTGCAAAACAAGAACTCCTACTACATAGACAAGGCGTTTGACCTGTCTAGTGGTAAAGCAGGAAGACTTGTGCATACTTTCAATGAGTCAGCGGCGATAGGCTTTCTGCCTCCTCTGAGAGATGCACAGTACTATATCAAAAAGCTACACGAAAAGTATCAGTACAGATTCATAGCGATTACCAGCCTAAGTCTTAATCCATATGCCAAGAAATTGCGGGTAAAGAATCTGAACAAGCTGTTCGGTTCAAATGCCTTCAAAAAGGTAATCTGTCTTGGCTGCGGTGCTCCTAAGGATGAAGCATTGACAAAAGCCGCAGCGGAGTATCCTGGTTCTGTATGGATCGAGGACAAGATGGTCAACGCTGATCTAGGTGTTTCGCTTGGCTTGGACACGCTTCTCATGTCGCATGGACATAACATTGACTATGAAGGTAAGGCGAAGACAGTGAGAAACTGGGAAGAAATACACCGTCACATTAAATGGATCTATCAATGACATTACAATACCTTGATTATTTTTCACAGTTTGTCATTACTTGCACAGGCATGGGTTCGCTGTACTTCATGGCAAGTCAGTCTCCCAGGGACAGATTGAAGGGAGGACTTATCGGTCTTTTCGGTGAGCCTTTTTGGTTCTTCACTGCTTTCATAAACAATCAACCGGGTATCATTGCACTTGCCTTCATTTATGCTATTGCTTGGATACGAGTGTCTTGGAGTAATTATAAAGAAGTGTACGGTGATCCTCTAAGAATGGATAATATATGTTAATTAAAATAGAGATAGAGATCGACACGGAAAAAGACGCCGAGGAACTCAAACAGATCCTCGATCTGATTCAGGATATACAGGATAAAAATGATGAAGACAACTGAAACTAGTGACATGGTTGCCAAGACAATGTTGATAAAGCAATGGCATCATGACAGGAATTTGATCGAGGGTGCTACGGACAAGGATCAGGTATGCAAACTGATTCAAGAAGTCGGAGAGCTTTCGGACAATGTTTGTAAGCAGCAAGACATTCGGGATGACATAGGAGACTGCATAGTGGTCCTAATAAATATAGCTGAGAGAAATGGTTATAGCATTACGGAATGCTTGGATGTTGCTTACAATGATATCAAAGATCGAAAAGGTAAAATGGTAGACGGAATTTTTGTTAAAGAACTTTATGAGGAAATACTATGAGAAGCGAAGTTGAAATCAATAATTTTTTACGAAGCCTATTAGATCCTGAACAGTTTGGACATGCTGTCACGGCAGAGGTCAGGGATCGGGCAAGATGTTTACTAGAGATGGAAGCAGTTGAAACAGGTGAGAAGGACTTAACAGCGGCACCTTGGGATGCAGGACGATTAGCAGAACAATCAGCAGGTATCAGCATCAGTCCTATCTCAATGAACGAGGTAGACCACATCTCTATCTCAACGGACAACATGTCCTCGGTGGTACATATCCCAGAAACTCTGAGCGATGTAATTAATCTGTCTTCCTATAGCACAGATAGTATCACAATCACTCCTACTACTCTCGAAGAGCCTCTGACGGTCACGCTCGGCGATTTAACGGAAGACACAACCATCCTAAGCCCAGAAGGAGACGATTGATGGAAATCGAAGTTTCCTATGTGTACTATGGAATCACTTTGTTTCTCATGGTAGGATGTGGCGTCATGTCATTCCTAGCAGGCCAGAAGGAAGGTATCGTCAAGATGATCGACTTTCTCGTGGATCATTCTGATAATAATAATGTGGTAAAGCTCCACATCACCGACCATGAATTTGAGTTTCTAAGCACCAAGGATTAAAGTGAGCGAAGAAGAAAAGAAAATAATCCTCATAACGGATGTCATAGAACAGAAGCTCAGAAAGGAAAAGGAGATAGAATTCTACATGGAGGAGTTGGAACGCCTTAATCAAAAAGTATTCTGGCTAAAACAGGAAGTAAAACTCACGGAATCAATCATAGATATGATAAAACGAGAGAGCGTCCAAACGACAAATCTATTACCAAAGGACAGTGAATGAAAAGAAATAAATGCGTGTACGAATACAGACTACCAGAATCAGACGGTGGTCATACTTATTATGTAGGCCAAGGTGTTTACAAAAGACCCTATAAACCACATCCATATAGAGGATACAAAGGCAACCCCTGCATCAAACCTACGGACGAAAATCAAATCGTCATCATCAAGGATAATCTCACAGAACAAGAAGCAAAAGACCTTGAGATAGAACTCATAGCCAAGCACGGCAGACTAGACCTAGGCGAAGGATATCTTATCAATAAAACTGACGGAGGAGAAGGCACTAATGGTTATATTGTGTCAGAAGAAACTAAAAGAAAACTATCTGAAGCAGCTAAAAGAAGAACTCACACAGAAGAAACTAGAAGAAAAATAGGAGAAGCAAATAAAAGAAGAACTGTCACAGAAGAAACCAGAAGAAAGATGTCAGAGACAAGAAAAGGAAAAAAACATTATCTCTTTGGTAAATCTATTCCTGAAGAAACCAGAAGAAAGATGTCAGAGGCAAATAAAGGAAGAACTCACACAGAAGAATCCAAAAGAAAAATAGGAGAGGCAAATAAAGGAGAGAAAAATCCTAACTTTGGTAAAAAAGCTTCAGAAGAAACCAGAAGAAAGATGTCAGAGGCAAGAAAAGGAGAGAAAAATCCTAACTTTGGTAAAAAAGCTTCAGAAGAAACTAGAAGAAAACTATCCGAAGCAAACAAAAAAAGACCAATGGTAACGTGTATACATTGTGGCTTCACATCAAAAATTCAAATGATAAACAGATGGCATAATGATAACTGTAAGCATAAGGACAGTGAATGAAAGGCTGTCCCTTCTGTGAACTAATAGAAAAGGGTGATAATTACGAGAATAGAAACGCTGTAGCTATATACGATAAGTATCCTATTAGTGAAGGACATTCTCTTATAATACCGAAGAATCATATAACATCCTTCTTTGATCTTACTAAGGAAGAAAGAGAAGATATGTTCGATTTACTAGATGATTTTAAGTATATATTAGATGATCTGTATAGTCCGGACTCTTATAATATAGGAATCAACGACGGCAAAGCAGCAGGACAAACGATTCCCCATTGCCATATACATCTAATACCCAGATATAAGGGAGATTGTATAGATCCGAGAGGGGGAATACGATGGATAGTACCGAGTAAGGCTAAGTACTGGTGAGATATTGTTTCGGTATTAGGGGGTAAATAGAGACATTGTTTCGTTTTAAACTAGACATGAACATAGGATTGAGGCAGGAGTTGGAACTGGAAGTAGGTAAATATGCTCCGGAAATTATGCAACAGAACCAATACCTATTATTATAACACGGATGCCAACGCCTGTCAAGTCCTAAATGCCAGATGAGGTGCCAAACCAGGTGCCAAGGTAAATGCCAAACCAGGTGCCAAACGAGGTGCCAAAACCTCACAGGTTCAGGTGCCACGAGCTGAGGAGCTGAGGTGCCACACCCCGGGGGTTCAGGTGCCATAGAGAGACACATGTGCGTATGAGCGTATGAGCGGGTGCCAGACCTTGAGAGAAGGTTGAGAGGTTGAGAGAGAGATCCGGC
>Ga0181395_1000806_pt1 | contig 13102 bp, 26 predicted proteins | sample 18SPOviralmetaG_FD_130124 | JGI IMG/M metagenome (GOLD analysis project Ga0181395, IMG submission 130124) | Marine viral communities from the oligotrophic San Pedro Time Series (SPOT) site, San Pedro Channel, CA, USA - 18 SPOT_SRF_2010-12-16 | ecosystem: Environmental > Aquatic > Marine > Strait...
AGAAAACTTTGAAGATTTTATGAAAGAGTTTACTGCTAAGAATGGAACAGATTCTTATATTGCAATATCGGTAAAAGACTATGAAAATTTATCGAAGAATTTTGCAGAACTAAGAAGATATATAGAACAACAAAAACAAATAATTCTATACTATGAAGAGGCAGTGAAACCAGTAGAGGATACAGCTGATGAGGGAACAGATCAATAAATTTGCAAAGGCGTCTATGTATGCATACATGAACAAACAGGATGCCCCATTTTCAGAATTAGGATACACAGAAATAAAATATTTTGATATGGACGGCGCTCAATGTTACGCTGTCTCTAACGATAAAGAATATGCACTGGTTTTTAGAGGAACAGAACCATCAGAGTTATCAGATGTTCTTGCAGATTTAAATGCTATCCCTCGTGGGTCAATGACAAAGGGTTGGGTTCACTCTGGTTTTAGAAATGAATTAGATAAGATTTGGGATGCAATATTACAACACCATTCCGATCACAAGAAAAAGAAACTGTATGTTTGTGGACATTCACTAGGAGCTGCAATGGCGACTATCGCAACCTCAAGAATTGAGGAGTCCACAAAAGTCGAACATCTTTACACTTATGGTTCACCTCGTGTTGGAACTAGAAAGTTTGTAAAGAATATTACAACACCTCATACACGAGTCGTAAATAATAATGATATAGTAACAACTGTTCCACTATTTTTCATGGGATATAAACATCATGGAGACTTGACATATATCAACTATTTTGGACACATAAGAAAAATGTCTCTATGGCAAATTATAAAAGATAAGTGGAGAGGTAGATGGAGAGCCTTCAAAAAAGGACAACCATTTGATGGTGCATACGATCATGGTATGGCATACTATGTGAAATATACTGACCCAGTATATGCAGAAGGAATAAATAAATGATAGATATGTTAGAATCAATGTTTACTGACCGTCTATGGATTTACACTGCATTAGCTGGTTCTATATTTGGTGCAGCATTCGTTGCATATTTTAAAGATACACATATTGGAATATGGAGTTATGGTAAGTTTGATCAAATCCTAGATTATCTGATAAACAGATGGGGGTGGACTTGGTTGAAACAACCAGAAGATGCATGGAGAAAAAAGTATCCACATGTTACAAAGAAGATAGATGAATTAGAGAAAAGAATTAAGAAGTTAGAAAATGGCAACAGTAAAAAGTCTTGAAACAGAAGTAGAACTTCTGAAAAGAGAAGTGACGGATATGAAACAAATTCATATCCGTTTAGATTCTGCTATCGAAAAAATTGCAGATGTGTCATCTTCATTACATACAATAATGGCTGTCCATGAAGAAAAACTAATCAGGCAGGAAGAGGCATTGGAAGAAAACGAAAAAGAATTTAGAGAGAGTGTACAAGAATTGCATTCTCGTATTACGACTAATGCTAAAGAAACCTCTCAGCATATGTCAGAGGTAGAACGTAGACTAGTTGATGCTATGAGTCAGCATAGTCAACAGTCAACAGAACAGATTATAAGACTGCGAGAAGAAATACAAACCAGAGTAGGTGTACTGGAGAAATGGAGATACCTAATTATAGGTGCTTCCATTGTTGTAGGTTTTGCATTGACAGAGATACTACCAATCTTTATGTAAATCTATTGACATTGATGGTGAAATCGTGTATATTATGACTTATGAATTATATCGACACAAAGTATATATCCCTTATTGGCCCTAGACTAAGAAACTTCACAAAGAAGAGTGATTTTTTGTGGAATTTTTCTTGTCCGTATTGTGGCGATTCAACAAAGAACCGTAAGAAAGCTAGAGGATTTGTTTATAGAACAAAGAATGATTTATTCTATAAATGTCACAACTGTGCTTTTGGTACAACACTATCTAAATTGATAGAACATGTTGATGCTGGATTGTTTAAAGAATATTCTTTGGAGAGATATAAAGAGGGGCAAACATCAAATGGTAGGGGTGGTAAAGGATCAGGACAATCTGTTCCTAAACCAGACTTTGATTTTACTGCTCCAAAATTTAAGAAAAAGGTTTCTTTTGCTGGACTAAAATCATTTGCATATATGAATGAAAAGCATCCAGCAAAGAATATTTTTCTTCAAAGAAAACTGCCTGAAGAGTCTTGGAATGATATATATTACTGTCCAAACTTTTTCGAGTTTACGAATAGGTTTATACCTAACAAATTCCCATCATTGGTAGGCGATCATCCAAGGATGATTATACCATTCAGAAAAACGAATGGTGAAATATTTGCATATCAAGGACGAGCGTTTGGTGACGAACCACAGAAATACATCACCATCATTCTGGATGAGAACCATCCGAAGATTTTTGGTCTTAACAGGGTGGACACTTCTAACGATATTCTTGTCGTGGAAGGCCCTCTTGATAGTTTATTTCTCAACAATTGTATTGCGGTTGCTCAAAGTGATTTGCGTGTACCTAATTACAAAGATAAAGCAATACTTGTTCCAGATAACGAACCAAGGAATAAGGAAGTTTGCAAACAAATAGAAAGGTGCATAAACGATGGATATCGTGTTTGTTTATGGCCATCTTCACTAGAAGAAAAAGATGTTAACGATATGATTTTGGGTGGTATGACATTTCTAGAGATTACGGAATGTATACATAGTAACACCCATCACGGATTAGAAGCATTAACCGTTTTCAACTCGTGGAAGCGGACATAGAAACATTAGGAGAATTATAAATGGCCCTTGAGAACGTAGTAACATTCCCAAGTGCTGAGGAAACTGGTCTTGACCACCTTGGCATTACTATAGACAAAAACAGAGACAAAGATTTATCAGAACAAGCATACAAATTACTCAAGGACTATTATTGTAAATCAGACGAAGATTCACCACAACAGGCATATGCTCGTGCTGCTGTTGCATACTGTGACGGAGACTTAGGACTCGCACAAAGAATCTATGATTACGTTTCAAAAGGTTGGTTTATGTTTGCTTCACCAGTGTTGTCAAATGCACCAAGGACAGGACAAAAAGCAAGAGCATTACCAATTTCTTGTTTTCTAACTTATGTACCAGATTCGCTAGAAGGACTAATCGACCATTCAGCTGAGTTACGTTGGTTGTCAGTTAAAGGTGGTGGTGTCGGTGGACATTGGAGTGACATTCGTGCAATCTCTAATAAAGCGCCTGGCCCAATGCCGTTTCTACATACAGTAGATGCAGACATGACAGCCTATCGTCAGGGTAAGACAAGGAAAGGTTCTTATGCAGCTTACATGGATGTATCACATCCAGACATCATAGAATTCTTAAACATGAGAGTTCCCACTGGTGATGTGAACCGTAAGAACCTTAACTTGCACCATGCGATTAATATTACTGATTCTTTTATGAGAGCAGTAGAACGTGGAGAAATGTGGGATTTGATTGATCCCAATGACCACGATGTTCGTGAGACAATGCCTGCAAGAACACTATGGCAACAAATTCTAGAAGTGAGATATCGTACAGGTGAACCATATCTAAACTTTATTGATACTGCAAACGCAGCACTTCCTCATACTATGAAAGCTAAAGGTTTGAAAATTAATGGTTCAAATCTCTGCAATGAAATTCACCTACCCACATCTGAAGATAGAACTGCTGTATGTTGTTTGTCTTCAGTAAACTTGGAGAAGTATGATGAGTGGAATAATTCAAATCTCATTCGTGATCTTATTCGCTTTCTTGACAATGTTCTACAGTTTTTCATTGACAATGCAGGCGATGAAATTCAGCGTGCTCGCTACTCAGCAACACAAGAACGTAGTCTTGGACTAGGTGCTATGGGTTGGCATTCTCTTTTACACCAGAAGAGAATTCCTTTTGAGTCAGTAGAAGCAAGAGAACTAAACAGAGAAGTATTTAAATATATTAAAGATGAAGCATCAAAGGAATCTACTACTATGGGTTCAGAAAGGGGTGAGGCTCCTGATATGATGGGTACTGGTAGACGTAATGCTCATCTACTTGCAATTGCTCCTAATGCAAACTCTAGTATTATTGTTGGAACATCACCATCTATTGAACCAATGAAAGCGAATGCATATACACACCGTACTCGTGCTGGTTCTCATTTGGTGAAGAATAAATACCTAGAACAAGAATTAAAGAAAGTAAAGAAGAACACACAAGATGTTTGGTCAGATATTATTACTAATGGGGGAAGCGTCCAACATCTCGACTTCCTCTCGCAAAAAATCAAAGATGTTTTCAAAACAGCGATTGAGTTGGATCAACTTGTTCTCGTGGAACAAGGTGCAGACAGACAAGAATATCTCTGTCAAGGACAATCACTAAACTTATTCTTCCCAGCTGGGGCAGATAAAAGAGACTTACATAAGGCACACTTTGCTGCATGGAAGTTAGGTACGAAGGGTCTGTACTATCTAAGAACAGAGACTTCACAACGTGCAGAGAATGTTGCTGAGAAAGTAACAAGAGATGCACTAAAAGATTTTGAAACACAAACTATGACACAAGATGAATGTGTCGCATGTCAGGGGTAAGAAATGAAGGTAGAAATTTACAGTAAATCAAATTGTCCATTTTGTGAGAAGGCCAAACATTGGTTTGATTCACATGGTTATGAGTATACAGAGAACAGACTAGACGATGAAGAACAGAGACTTGCTTTTTATCAAAGAGTTCCTAATGCTCGTTCTGTTCCACAAATCTTTATTGACGATAAGTTGATTGGAACATACGATCAGTTTATTGCAATTGCTGACCAGTTCGTAAAGAAAAAGGGTGGTGGACTGATGGTGTTCTCAGAAACATACAAACCATTCCATTATCCTTGGGCAGTTGAAATCACAACAAGACATGAGAAAGTTCACTGGATTGAAGACGAACTTGACTTGTCAGAAGATGTTGCAGATTGGAAGTCTGGTAAAGTCAGTGAGATTGAAAAAGAATATATCACTAACATCCTAAGACTATTCACACAATCTGATGTTGCAGTAGGACAAAACTATTATGACCAACTTATTCCTAAATTTAAGAATAACGAAGTACGAAATATGCTTGGTTCGTTTGCGAATAGAGAAGCTATTCACCAACGTGCATATGCACTTCTTAATGAGACACTTGGGTTATCTGATGCCGAATATCATGCCTTCTTAGAATACACAGAGATGGCAGATAAGATTGAGTTTATGATGGACAGTGATCCAAATACAGTTCGTGGACTTGCATTTGCAATGGCTAAGTCTGTGATGAACGAAGGTATTGCCTTGTTTGCATCATTTGTAATGTTGTTGAACTTTCAGCGTTACGGTAAGATGAAGGGTATGGGTAAAGTTGTTGAGTGGAGTATTCGTGATGAATCAATCCACGTTGAAGGTATTGCAAAACTCTTCAAGGCATATTGTGCAGAACATCCTCGTATTATTGACGATGAATTTAAAGCAACTATATATGAGATGGCAAGACAGTCTGTAAAACTAGAAGATAACTTTGTTGACCTTGCATACAAACTTGGTGAGGTTGAAGGACTAGAACAGTCTGAAGTAAAACAATATATAAGATATATAACAGACAGACGATTAATCCAACTTGGACTAAAAGGAAACTATAAAGTAAAAGAGAATCCTTTACAGTGGTTGGAGTGGGTATTGAATGGAGCAGACCATACTAACTTCTTTGAGAATAGAGTAACCGAATATGAGGTTGCTGGACTTAATGGTAAGTGGGATGACGTTTACGAGGCAGCTTAATAACTAATATGAGTAAAAAAGAAATACTATGTGAAGAGTGTGAAGCTGTATTCAGAATTCAGCATAGCATGGAAGAGCGGTATTATCAGCCAACCTTTTGTCCATTTTGTGGCGAGGAACTAAATAGTGATAACGAAGATGAACTATATGATCCAGCAGATGATGATTATTAATGAAAACACAAAGTGCGAAAGCAAAAGGTAGGCGCCTGCAACAGTGGGTGCGAGATCAACTGATAGAAAAACTGGAAGTACATCCAGAAGATATCGAGTCTAGGAGTATGGGCGCTGGTGGGGAAGACCTCATCATGGCTCGTGCTGCTAGACAAAAATTCCCCTATTCAATAGAATGTAAGAATGTAGAAAAACTAAATGTTTGGGAAGCGTATTCTCAAGCACAAGAGAACAGTGGCAACTACGAACCTATTGTTGTTATGAAAAAGAACGGTAAGAAACCACTTGTTGTACTTGATGCAGAGTTCTTTGTTAAACTGCATGATGCAGATATAGACTAACGGTTATGCAAAAATAACACTGGTTAAAGGACAATAAAACTGTCCTTTTATTATAAATAAAACTGAATCAACCCCCAAGGAGAAATTCGATGTGGCCTTACACAGATGAGGAATGGGAAGCTTTGAGCGAACCAACTAATAAAAAATAGGGATGCAGTGCATCCCTTTTATCGTTTTATAGGAAAGAAAGAAAATGACAAAATGGATAGCAAATTTGTTCAATAATAAGAACAGGCATTCGGATATTGTACGTTTTATTCGTACAGAATATTTTGAGGATGTAAAACATTTAACAGATGATGACGTAATTTTATATTATAATATCACACACAAGAGGAGAAAAAACTAATGACAATTGGATTAGTATTAAGACACACATATCAAGAAACTTGTGAGATATGTGAAAGCATTGCGAAGTTTTTCGTAAAAGTAGGTTCTAGGTTTAATAACTTTTTTACCAGAGTAGGATATGCAAGAGCAGCTGCCGAACTTTCAAGACAAGGATACTATAAAGAAGCAAAGAAACTTATGATAGAGTCTGAAGAAATAAAAACAGACACAAATAAAAATTTGAAAGGATGGGTGTAATGACTACACTAACAGCGACATACTGTGCATTTTGCGATGCAGTAGTAGACTTATATAAAAATGTAAAACGTATTATGACACCAAAGATGGATTGGAAATGTTATAGAGAACTTTCACAGATGACTGATAGAGAACTCAATGACATGGGTATATCTAGAAGTGAAATTAAAGCTATTTCTATGGGAACATATAAGCCACATGGAAGATAAAGTGATTCGCTTAAAATCTAAAATAGTGCGTTCAACTACTAAAAATCAATAAAAAAAATAACTTTTTTTCAATTTTTTTTGTAAGTCCTTGATTCTCAAGGGCTTTTTTTTAGCTTTATTTTTAAAAAGTGCTTGACTTGTTATGATAACAATGGTACATTATATATGTAATCAGAGAGAAAGGTATTACAAATGTCAAATCAAGTAGATTTTATCAGTGCTCACAATGGTGGGATTCAGTGTTGTTCAGATACTGGCCTTGTCGGTTGGTCTAGTACTGCTGAAGGTATCGCATATATCTTGAGAACTAAAGGTATTGCAGAAACAGTAATGGGAAGTTCTTCAATGGATTTTGCAGACGAAGAAGGATTTGCAACACACGATGGTGCGAAACTACTTTGGGAACAAGCATTGGAGTTAGTGTAATGGCATATTTTTATGAAGATTGGAAACACAAGAAACTTACTGTTGAAGATGAGAATGGTCAGTTCTTTTTAAACTTTGCTGAAGCTGAAAACAGCATGATATCAAACATTGATAAAATGATTGAAGAAGGTAAGACTGTTGAATATCTTGAGTACTTCAAAGAGTGTTTGCAAAAAGGTAAAGTTCAACTCAAGTGGAATATTAGTTAGGAGTTAATTATGAGTGTAGAAAAAATTGTTTCAGATGTGATTGATTTTGTTGTTTATGTAGAAAGTTTTTATGGTGATGTGCCTGATGCGATCTATCCAATGGGTGCAACACCTAAACAAATTCTTGAAGCAACACAACAATACATCTCTAAAGGTGAGATTGAGTTCTGTGGAGATAGTCTTGACAGAGAGAATGTTCGTGATATAATGATCGAACAGTTTGGTTTAAAATTTCCAGAAGTAGGAGTAGTATAATGGGATTATTAGTAAATGTTTATAAAGATGCATCATCAAAGTATGATTGCACAAATGGTGGTGTTTCATCTAGGAAAATCAAAGGACTTTGTTTAACAAATGTGAGTGGGCCTTTCGATCCATGTGATGATTATCCTGCCGCTCAGTTAGTAAAACAGACTTTTCATTTTGGTTCTTCTGTGAAAATTATTCCAGAGGAAGCAGAAGGTAAACAGACTCAGATGGGTGGTAACTATGCCGCAACATCTGATAGTAGGTTCAGTGAAAAGATTGAACAAATGCTTGGACACAACTTTTATGGTGCTATTCCTATTCACGACAGAATTGAAAGAAATTATTAAAAAGTTCTTGACTTGTTGTGATAACAATGGTATTATGTATATAGATGATGAGAAAGGTGATTCGCTATGAAAATTCAAAAAAACATTAAAGACGTTAAATTTTACGGTACAGAGATGCCTGTATCGGAGAATATCGTGATGGCATCTGCCGCTGGGTGGTATGTCGGTGCAGTCTGTAAAGATCCAGACTGTGGTGGTATGATTGTGCCTTTTGATAGGTACACTGATTACTTTGCAACGCCTGAGGACGTTGTGAAACATTGTAGTTATTTGTTGGAGGCTGCGTAATGACAGAACTTTTAGAAGACATTGAGGTTTTAGAGAACCTTGTAATTGCTATGAATGAAGGTGCTTCGGATGAGAAGTACATGGCACTTCATGCAGTGGAAACTCTTCTTTTGAAGAAAAAAGATACCTTTAACCAGTTTGAAGCTGAAATGGAAAAGGAGTGTGGTTATGCCCGAACAGGTTATTGATTTAAATGGGCCTGCTGGTAATGCATTTTTTCTACTCTCACGAGCAGGAGATCTTGCAGAACAGTTAGGATTGGATAGTGATGCAATCACAGATGAAATGATAGAAGGTGATTATGAAAACCTTATTTCTGTGTTCACTAAATATTTTGGAGATTACGTTACATTGGAGCGATAAATGACAGCAATTGAACATGCTATTTTAGCAACATCAATACTTGCTGCTTTCTTTTACTACGGAAAGTACTTAGGTAAAAAACAGGTTGTGGATGAGATAATTGAACACACCCTTGAAACTTTAGAAAAAGGTAACTATATAAAAGTAAAATATCACGGCGACTCAAAAGAAAAAGAATTAATACCTCTTGACACTGAGTCATAAATTTGGTATTATAGAATGTTGTTCGTGATTCGGAGGTTTAATTGATAATGACATGATTTACAAGACGTTAGAAGAGGCCATTGTGGCTGCAAAAGAGATGTGTCGAGTATTGGACACATATGTAAAAATCACTGAATGTGAAACTGGATATGAACTATTTGGAACTGGTGATTTTGTATTGGAGATAAAAGAATGAAGAAGTTACTTGGTACATCAGCACTAGTTGTTTTGATTGGTTGTCATCCAGCAGCTGCACATGAAGCACAAGATCATTATAAGTCTGTAACTAAACGTATACCGACTACATATCAATCATGTGAAGTTGTAGATGTTCCTATATATGGACAGACAAGTGGTGGTGCCTCTGGTGCAGATGTTCTTACTGGTATCATTATCGGTGGTTTACTTGGTAAGGGTGCGTCTGGTAATGACAAAGGTGCAGCTGCTGGTGCAGTGATTGGTGGTATGGTTGCCGCTGATAAGAAAAAAGGTAATCAACGGATTGTTGGTTATAAACAACAACAAGTTTGTAGAGATGTTACAACATACGATGAAAGTAGACACACTATCTATAGTCATTCGACTGTTACATTTACATACGAGGGTAGAACCTATTCCCTGAGATTTCAAAAATAGGTACAGTTGAGTTATAACTGCCCTTAGCTCAGCTGGATTAGAGCAACAGCCTTCTAAGCTGTGGGTCGTAGGTTCGAGTCCTACAGGGCAGGCCAACTATGAGGAAAATATGTATAAAAAAAGAAAAGATAAAGAAACAAATCTAGGTGGATTAACAGTTACAGTTCGTAACGATGATGTTAATGGTGCATTGAGAGTTCTTAAAAAAAGACTTATTAAAGATGGTTTGTTTCAAGAACTACGAGAACGCTCTTACTTTGAGAGTAAGGGAACGAAGCGCAGAAAAGAAAAGGCTGCAGCTACTCGTAGGTTCAAACGTAAGATGTTAAAACGACAGGAAGAGATGGGATACTAGAATGATTGTAACTTGTCCTAAATGTTCAACAATTTATGATGAGGAAAAATATTCTAGTTGTCCTAGATGTCAGGAACAACAAGATTTTGATAATGGGCCTTGGAAAAAGGATAGGTGATATGGCACAGCGTACAAAAATTGAGAGTGATAATACAATTCCAAAACCTCGTAAGAGAAGGAAACCAATGTCTGCTGAACAAAAAGCAGCTGCAGCAGAACGTCTTGCTAAAGCTCGTGAAAAACGACTAAAGGAAAATCCCCCAGAATATAAATCAATTCATCCAGACGTTCTTGCTCGTCCAGACTCAGATCCTTGGAATCATAAAAGTGTGAAGAGATGGATTAAGACGCAAAGAGAACTTCTTGCAACGGAACGTAAGAATGTTAGACAGAATGTCAAAGGTGCTATTGCTAAAATGAAATCCCACGAAGGTTATGTTCAGAATATGGAAAGATACCTAAAGAGTGGAATATGGTTAGACTTGTTTTGGGGAGAGTACCAAGAAAAGAAATGTAAGAGTGTTTGTTTAGTGATGGCATATCACCCAGACGGTACACCCAAAAGAACTGTTGGAATGTGGTATCCAGATATTGGATGCGATTGGACAAGGGAAATGGAAAATGACTAATGATAATGAAAACCCTGAGAGTAATATAATAAAGTTCCCTAAAAATAATCCAAAGGTTGCAATTAAAATTGATAATAAAGCTCACGAGATTCGTGAGAATATTATCTTTACTGAAAATCTATGTGAAGCTTTAGTAGTAAACATGATACATAACATGTCAGAAAATGGCATGAATGTAGATGGTGAAAACTTTATTAGAGACACTTCTGTAATAATAGAACTAGTTAAGTCTACAATCTATAGAGACTTGGGTATGACACATCCGCTTCAAGAACTTGTTGAAACGCTTACCACTGTGATAAAGGATAATGATGGTGTAGCCTATGATGTTGACTTAGAAGGTTTGGCAAAATTATTAGAAGAAATAGATAAACCTATTGACAATTAATGATTTTTGTAGTACTATATAATACTATAAAAAGGTGAATATATGATATTAGTTGATATGAACCAAGTCACAATCAGTAATCTTATGATGCAGATTGGTTCTAAAAGAAAAAATGATGTTGATGAAAATCTAGTTCGCCATATGGTATTGAACTCACTTAGAATGTATCGTTCTAGGTTTAGTGAAGAATATGGAGAACTTGTTCTTTGTTACGATAGTAAGAAGTATTGGAGAAGAGACTACTTCCCAAACTACAAATCTAATCGTAAGAAAGATAGAGAAGCTTCTGGATTAGATTGGAATCTAATCTTTGAAACTCTCAACAACATTCGTGACGAAATAAAAGATAATTTCCCATACAAAGTTTTAGAAGTAGAAGGTGCAGAAGCAGATGATTGTATCGCTGCTGTGGTACAACATATTGCTGTTACACCATCTGAGTATGAGAAGGTTCTAATTCTTTCTGGAGACAAAGACTTTATTCAGTTGCAAAAACACAGTTTTGTAAAACAATTTTCGCCTGTGTTGAAAAAGTTTGTAAGTGGTATAGATCCAGATATATATATTAGAGAACATATATTGAAGGGTGATAGAAGTGATGGAGTTCCTAATTTCTTATCATCAGACAATACGTTTGTAGATGAGTTACGACAGAAGCCTTTGTCCAAGAAAAAACTGGAGACTTGGATTGACCTTGACCCAGAAGATTATTGTACTGAAGACATGATGCGTAACTATCAACGTAACAAAGTTTTGATTGACTTGGAACAGATTCCAAGAGAACTGAAGGTAGAGATACTAGAACAATATCAGTTACCACCAAAAGGTGAACGATCAAAACTGTTAAATTATTTTATTAAAAAGAGATTGAAAAATCTTATGAATGACATTGGAGATTTTTAATATGGCACAGTCCACATACACACCTCTACTATCTGAGGTTTTAAGAAAAGTGCATAATGCAAAAACAAAAGATAAAAAGGTTGCAATCCTAAAAGAACACGATTGCGATCCACTACGAATGGTAATCAAATCATCGTTTGATCCTAAAATCGAATGGTTGATTCCAGAAGGAGAAGTTCCCTTCAAAGCAAATGAAGCTGAAGAAGGAACAGAACATACAGTACTACGCAGAGAAGCAAGGAAACTGTATCGTTTTATAAAGGGTGGAGATAATACTCTAGTTGGGTTTAAACGTGAGAATATGTTTATTCAATTATTAGAAGGACTCCACAAATCAGAAGCACAATTAATAGTTGATGCTAAAGATAAGAAATTACATCAAACTTACAAAGGACTTTCAACAACTGTTGTTAAGGAAGCGTTTGGGTGGAATGATGAATTTATGAAACAAGAATAGGAAAAGATATGAGCTTTGAATTCGATTTTACTAAAGGACATCTCGCAGAAATCATATCTGCTGATGCTGATGATTGGTATGATGCACTGTGCGAACTGTTACCAAAATATGGTATCACAACAGAACGTAGGGTTGCACACTTTTTAAGTCAGTGTGCCCACGAATCTGGTGGGTTCAAACGATTAGAAGAAAATCTAAACTATAGTGCAAAGGCGCTTCGTGCAGTCTTTGGACGATACTTTGGTAACTCACCTAAACGTGATGCAGATGAATATCACCGTAAACCAGAAATGATTGCAAACTATGTGTACATGGACGAATATCGTAAGTACAAAATGGGCAACGTCAATGAAGGTGATGGTTGGTTGTTCAGAGGCAGAGGCCTAAAACAATTAACAGGTAGACATAACTACACTAAGTTTGGTGAAAGTATTGATATGAGTGCAGAACAAGCAGCAGAGTATGTTGCAACACCATCTGGTGCAATTGAATCTGCATGTTGGTTTTGGGATGCAAATAATCTGAACGATATCGCTGATACAGATAATGTTGTGAAAATGACTAAGAAGATCAACGG
>Ga0181395_1000808_pt1 | contig 13085 bp, 14 predicted proteins | sample 18SPOviralmetaG_FD_130124 | JGI IMG/M metagenome (GOLD analysis project Ga0181395, IMG submission 130124) | Marine viral communities from the oligotrophic San Pedro Time Series (SPOT) site, San Pedro Channel, CA, USA - 18 SPOT_SRF_2010-12-16 | ecosystem: Environmental > Aquatic > Marine > Strait...
ACAATTTAACTATAAAGAAATCAAATGTAACGGTGTTGGTGGCTCGGGCTACCAAGCCGTTCTTAAACACAAAGATCAAATCCAATCTATTTGTCAAGAGGTTAGAGACTTACTCGGCGATAAACTCTGGGATAAAATGATTAAGCAGGCATCTGAAGTAGATACTTACACTGAATATCATTCGGGTCGTAGATACAACAGCGTAGAAGATAATGCTTATAGATTGGTTACTGGGATTGCAAGACAAGTATCTTCTTACCTTAACGATGATTTGCTAATTGAGATGCACGTAGGAGCCATTCTAGACAACCTAACTATTGACGAAAAGGTTTATATGGTTCTCGATGCTCTTCGCGACTGTGCGTCTGCAGACCATTGGTATACTTTCGAAAAGGACTGGGGTTAAAATACAATCGGTACAAAACCTACCATTGGAACTGGTCCGGCAGGAGTTGGAATACCACCAAGATAAAGCAACTTAAATTCTAGTAGATGCAGGGCATAAGCTCCTGCAACTGCTGTACTTACCGCAAATGCTGGTGGTTGTGTTGCCGGTAACTTACTAAAAGTCTTACCTGTATTCCAGGCTTTTCTTAGATTATTTGCTAGGCGATTTGCACTACCATAATAAATTGGAATGTAAATACCTGTTAGAGGTGGAGCGATTAATGCTGGTGGGGCAGAAGGAGTTGGCTTAAACGGTTTAACAATACAAGCATACCAATATGCAATTGTTACTCTAGCCATCATCATATAAGGATCTCCAGCATAGCCTTTAAAACTACCTTTCCATGGATGATCTACTGCTAATAAATCTTCTTCACATTCTTCAGCCTTCTTCTTTGCACATTTAGCTCTATGGTATTCAAATTTAAAAAGAGTTCCTTCTGGCTTTGGGTTAATTTCAAAAAAAGCCTTTTGTGAATCTGCCTTTCTAGAAGCAGCCATTAATTTCGACTTTGGTACTTTTCTCCACTTCTTTTCCCACTCATCTTTTTCATACTTGTTCTTTACCCAGTTTTTAGATTTAATAAACTTAGGTGCATTAGTAACTACACCGTCTGCATTTGCGCTAAAATTACCACTTCTTATTCCAGGGTACCAGCTAAAAGTAGCCACTACATTTGAGGTTAATACTTTTGGTCTTTGGCTAGGACTCTCCGGTGGGTAGTGTTCAAAATCATAAGCCACTTGAATTTTATATTCATTTAATGGGCAATCTAATTCATAGGGTAGAGTAATCGGTCCGGTTGGATCTTTTTTAATTCTATTTCTTAATAATGTAGTATTAAAGAATGTCCATGTATTCTCCTCTTCTTCAGGATGTACTTCATGAATAGCTTCAATACAAAGAGTACTAACATTATCTACTAATTCCTTCCAATCATAACCAGCATCTTCAATATCATTTCTAGCAGTAGTATTAACATTAGGATATGGCATGCCAGACCAACCACCGCCAAATCCACTTGAATTACTATAGTTCTCTGATCCAAGACATGCTAACCAAATATAGAATTCCCATTTAGTATTCTTGTTTGTAATTCTTTCAAACTGTTGTAATAGTCTAGATGCAAATATCTTTTCTAATTCATCTTGAGTCTCGTTACCACTAATACACGGAAATTGAAAAAACTTAAATTTATATAAGTCATATTCGTCTTTAGCTGCATCAACAAATTGATTAAAAGCTTTATCGTTTTCTTTTTCTAATTCTGCTAACGCTTCAGCATCTGGTTGTTGTACGTCTGGGCAGAAATCAGCATAGGCAGGATGTGATTCTTTACCCATTTGAATCAGATTTCCATCTTCATCATATTGGTCCATTAAGGGTAAGTCTCCTTCCATTAGAAGTCGTTCAAATGCCCAACCATAACCCTCTTTTAGTAACATTTCTGCAGCACCATTATTAATATGGAATTCTGCTACATGTGTTTGCGCGTTATTTTTTACAGCCTCAAGATACCTCTCTGCAACTCTAACACCAAAATCATATCTACCAGATTTAGGTGCTGGATTATTTGCATTTACCATTGTTGCTGGATTAGTCTTAAGTGCTGCATTAGCAGGATTACCTACTTCAGTTATACCACCACCTAAAATAGCCTTACCACCACTAGATACTTGTTTACCTAACTGAACATTAGAACCAACTACAGGTTTTGGCATACCAATCATTGTACCATAACCACCTGGTTTAGTAAACTCTTGACTAGCTGCACCATTCATAATGTCTCCAGCCAGATCAGGAATAAATTTAGGCCACATTGCAGGCATAGCTTACTTGTTTCTTTGTTGATAGTTAATATGAGTACTAGATAATTTACCTACAGTTGTCGGTGTAGGTGGCATCGGAGGACCTGATGGTCCAACGCCAGTTGGATGGATATGCGCATTGTAATCATCTAATAACATTTGTAGCCAATCTTGTAAAGACTGACCTCTTACTGCTGGTTCAGTTTCATCTGCTCCAGGCTCACCAGTATTAGATACAAATATATCTCCACAGTCTAAAAAGACTTTAGCATCTGTAGAAATCTTAATAAAACCTTCTTCATCAATTTGAAGCATAGGCCTCTCTTTCTTACCTTCACCTCTTGTAATGACTAAGCCATCCTCTGGTGAGTGGTAAATTCTTACGTTACGTTCTGCATCGTAGACTAGGGATATTACGTCATGTGGCGCATCAGATGCTTCTAAGATGTCTCCCTTTAAGTCATCGTTTTGATCTACTTGAAACCAGTATTCTGGGTGATAGATGTTACCATTATCAAATCTAACTGCAACAATATCACCAACTCTTGGTACGGCATGCGCACCCACCTGATCTCTATTCATGGGAGTAGCCCATGGAATCTGGTCGTCTGGTAATTTATCAAATTTACCGAATACTTTTACTCGGACTCTACCTTGAAGAAGTGGGTCCTCATTAATAACCACTTCACCTAACCAATGAGTCTCGCGTAAATTATCTCTGTAAAGTTCATTATTATTCATGTACGTTTTCGTTTATTGGTCCATCTTGATCAGGGGCAATTTCATCATATACTTTCTTAGGACTAATATCTCCATCTGGTGTAGAATCAATTGTCATTGGATGAATATTGTCATTAATACCACTACCGCCTGAAGGACCTCCCTGATTATTAGGTCCACCAGCTAAAGAACCAGTAATAGCATTAGATACAGCATTTATTAAACCACCATTAATAGCATCTTGTATACTACCTAATCCTCCGGCTCCATGTACATTATCTAATAATAATCTAGCTGTTACATTTTCTTTTGCTTGGTCAAGTAGTCTACCACCCAAACCACCTAATTGATTACCATGTACATTACCAATTCCATTTGGTTGTAGGTTAAATCCATCTGCAGCGTTTTCTACTTGAGCTAAAACTCCTTCTGCAGCATCTTGTATATCATCTTTAATACTACCTAAAGTATCTTTTAAAACATCTTTTAAAGTAACAGGTTTTTTCTCAACAATCTCATTTATTTTTTGAGCAGGATTTGCAGGCCCTTTTAATTGTTGGCTTGATTTTGTAGGAGTAGATTTATCTTCCGATGTATTAAACATATTAGGTCCAAACTTTTGGCTAATTTGTGTACAAGTTCCCCATTGTATTTTAAGGGTAGGTTTTTTAGCTTCTGGGTTTCTACTTAGATCTGCAAAGTAATCTGCGATAGAGTTAATATCGAATTCACAGTGTGTAAACCTTAAAGCTATAAATGGTCTAGCATCTGGACTATCACCAACAGTATCACTAGTCCATGGTTGGTGTAATTCGATAGCATCTTGACCAACTTCTCTTTTTCTTAATCTAGAATCTGGATTATCTGTAATACCTAAATTTCTAGCATCAGTATCTTTTTGAAAATCTCTAATTTCTGAAATATAAAGGTCGAATGAAAATTCTCTTAAGTTTCTAGGTACAACCTCCACATATCTTTCAAAATCAAAACAAGATCTTTTATATAGATCCATTAACCCAATTGCTGTTAGTTCAACATTCTCTTCTAAACACTCAATTTCCAATACAGGTTTTTCAGCACCTCTCCATGGCTCTTTCATATCGCCATAATTTAATGCAGCCTCTACACCTTTAAGTCCTTGCCAAAACCAAGGCATTTCTCTATTAACCTTCATTAAAACTCTATTAAAGTTTTTTAGATTTTCAGCATAGGCTTTACCAACATCAGTTCTTACAACTTGAGTTAAATATCGTTCTGCAGTACCATCGAGTAGGGGAGAGTGTCCCACATCCGAATGATCGAACTGATGGAAAAGAAACATAAATGAAAGATATGTCGGATCTTCATGAACCGAATTCTTTCTATATACGCCTTTTCTAAACGCGTTTCTACTTGATGTATCTGGTGCTGCCATGTATTATTTATCTTAATTTTCTGGTCGTAGTGTACTAGACCTAACTGGCCATTCTCTTCTAATTAAAGTCATTCTAGTTTGAATTCCAGTTTCTGCTTCAAATAAGTAATCTATATTCTCAATAATATAAAATCCAGATAAAAACTTATCCATCATTTGAGAATATTCTTTTTCTGAATCCCCAGTATCTGAAGCTCCAAAAGGTTTTTCTTTTAAACCACCCTCTTCTTTAAATCTATCCGCTGTCTTTTCAGCTTCTATTTTAATAGGATCGTAGTGATACATTAAAACAGGTATTTTACAAAACTTATATAAAGATGGATTAAAGCCAGGTACCTTCACCTTTAACTTCATCTTTTCAATCTCTAATTCATTCTGTTTATTATGTAGTTTAGTATAAATAGCATTTTTATGAGTATTGCCTAAACCGTCATCTCCAGCATTTTGTCTACCCATATACTTATACTTAACCTGATCTTTATATCTCTGATCTTTAGGATTACCCTTTAAAGGCATATCTGTTTCTGGAATCTCTTCAGATTGTAGTGGCTCTATTTTAAACTCTTGAAATCTTTCACCCTTTTCAGAGTTATTATCATAAAGTTGTATATTTCTAGCAGAACCTGCGGATAAACTAATTTGTTGAGAATTATTAATTACTTCAAACTCTTCAATAAAACAACTTAGCTGATCAAACTCTTTATTGTTAGTTAATAACATAGGTACCTCAACATTATCTGAATCAAAGTTATCTTCATCTGAATTCTTTTCTGCTAATTGAGATACTGCGAATGAAGCTAAAGATTTTGTTACTTCATCTAGGCTTGGGTTTTTAGAATTAAAAACCTTATTAATATCTACAAAATTTATATAGTAATATTGGTCAATATAGAATTTAACAAAGGCATCATCAGAAACATAAGAATCACTAACTATCTTTTTAATAAAATCCATATATGTTTCATAGGCCTGTATTCTAGACTGTTTGTCATCCGTTGCGTCTATATTAGTGGCTAAACCAAGTTCTAATTCTCTAGCAACTTTTTCTAAATGTGCTAATGAAGTATCAGTATCTAATACTTGGCAATCTTCTCCAAATAGTTTAGGTATCTTAGTAATACCCTCTAATACTATTGTAGAACCTCCTGCAACCCTAGATGCCATTGGCTCTTGTGAAACTTCTATAATATCAAAATCCATGTGAACTGATTTAAAAGTTTCTTGTTGTTTAGAATTTAATAAAAGTGTAAAGAAGTCACCATCTCTTGGTAAAGCATCTGTAGCAAAGTTACCATTCCTATCTTCAAATGAAATAGTACAAGTTGGTGTTTGGCCACTTAAGTCTAATTCAAAGTTCTGAATTTGATTTCTAGGAACAAGTATGTCATTACATAGAAGTAGAGGTTCTAGAGTAGCTACATCTTTAGATTGCTTATCTGTTTTATCTCCTCCACTTTCTTCTGCTAATGCATCGAATTTAATTTCGGTTGGTAGAATTGCTGGCTCTACCACCGCTAAGATGTGGTTGTTTAATTCCATTCTTTATTAATTACACGGAGCGCCGTCGTTAGAAACATTGGTAGCATCTCCACTACCTTGAGGTGCATCTCCACTAGATTGACCTCCACCGTAATTAGTAGCAGAAGTTCCTCTACCGGCACCAGAACCAGTTTGAGCATTAATAATATCTCTTCTAGGACCTTGCCCGTCGTTTAAGTTTTTCTCTAATTGAGTTTGAGTCAATCCTCTACCGCCACCAGATCCTGATGAAATCCCTGTTCCGCCTCCTTGTGGTGAACTAACACCTTCAATATCTGCTAGAACCTCTTCAACTACTGGGTCTGGACTTGCCGGATTTACATCTGCATTCTGGGCTTGCGCACCAAGAATGATATTGCCCTCCTTATCAAATTTATATGTCTTCTTACCTAATGCAATTACATTAGGAGGTAAGAGTACTTCTTTATTATATTTCTTCTTTAAAGCATCGAGCCTTCTTTTATCTTTCTCTGGAAGTCTCTCGTTTTTATCCTGTAAGAATTGATTCTTAATAGGATTATTTTCTTCAGCAAAATTAGTTGGTCTTTGTAGTGTAGAAATAGATAAGTTTTTTGGTGGAATTTGAAGTTCGTCACCAGGTACTAAAGAGAATGGATCTGAAATACCATTCCATTTTAGTAAATAATCCGTGTGTTCTGGCCCACCATAATATTTAATAGCAATAAGATCTGGTCTAGTAATCTCATCTTCTATTACAATATGAGTTCTATACTTAACACTATTCTTATTCTGTAAAAACATCATAGTAGGTTGTGCCAAATCTAATTTAGACTGGTCAGTAGTATTCTTTCTCTTTAAACTTCTAAATTCCATATTAACCTGCTGACATATTTGAACGGTCTACATATCTACCGCCGCCCATTCTACTTCTATCTTTATTTCCATATTGTGACATATCTACTACATCATCTAATGACTTACCTTCTATTTCAGGTTGTAGATACATTCTACCTCTACCTGCGTTAAACATAGACTCAATCTCTGATTTATCTCTAGGTCTACCAGGTTTTAAGGTTACTGTCATTTTTAATTTTGTAGGAAAGCCTTCATAACCTAAAGGACCTTCAAATGAGAATTTAGCATCTTCTAAACATAGGTTACCACATACTAACATCGGGTTCATTGGATTACCTACTGTTAAGTGCCACTGGCCGGTTGGGTCACCTGTTAGGAAAGCTTTAATTACCTCACCACCTGCAGGAGAACCCATTAATTTCATTAATGAACCACCAATTACATTGTCCAATACCTTTGAATCTCCTAATGCATTAACTCCCTTTCCATTCTTTAAACCATTTACAGCATTACCAATATCACCTAGGATATTACCACCCATAGATTTTAATTGATTACCAACTGATTTTAAGTAACCAGAATAGTCACCCGATTTTAATTTAGCAAAATCACCGAAAGGTTTACCAGTAGAACCAGAACCTGTACCTCTGGTAGCACCACCCCAAAAAGGAGCATTGTTATATGTAATTGATAATAGATTTACCAAGGTGTCCATAAATGCCACTCTTGGTGAAGTATTATCAAAACCTCTTAAATCATAATAGAAATTAAGAGTAAAGTCATTTTCAAATTTAAGACCTTTATCATTTCTTGCTAATACAGATTTAATAGCATTATATGGTCCGTATACATGGTTTGGGAATGTTGTACTTAGCGCATCATAACCATTACCCTTTTCATTAATAAAATCAGACTGTGCTGCTGAATATCCATTCGCGCCAGCCTCAACCGCTTTAGAAATTGGACTGCCGTCAATTAAACTACCTAATGCACCTCTTTTCTTGTCATTGCTTGCGCCAGTTACAGTCTGTACTTGAGAATCAATTTGATCCCAACCAAAACCAGTACCAAAAGATAAAATATCCTCTAATTTATTATCTAATGCTGGAGATAGCCATGTAATTGCTCTAGCTAAATCAGGTTCTGATGTATCTAATTCTGTACCATTTTCATCATAAGATCTAGCATTTAATAAATCATCTCCTACTGGAAATGCAAATCTTCTTAATGTAATCATATAGTCATTTGAAATTTGACCATAATGTTCACATTGAATAAAATCTCTAAATGAATAAGTAAATCCTACACCACCTTTACTTTGTGAATAATCAACAATACGTCTTGCAGTAGGATTTAATATATTATCTTCATCGCCATGAATAGTAGACGCATTCCATGTTTTAAAAGCTGGATCGTTTTTAGTAACACCTCCTGAATGATTTCTATAAGCTAATAGAGCCCATGCATTTGATTTAGATCTAACCGAGTTTACACCAGTAATTTTATCTGGTGTGCCATCTTTAACTTCATAAGATCTTGCTGACAATGGATTTGCACCAAAAATAGAAGTGGTAGCACCGTTTCCAGCAGAATCTGTATTAGGTGTTGAATTAGTATTATTCTGGCCTATAGAATTAATACTACTAGGAGCCAATTCATCAGCACCATCTGCCTGAGTTGAATCTTCTGTAGCCTCATCACCATTTAAGTCTAAAGGGTGTCTACTAGTAATCTTCTCACCAGTTTCATTATCTTTATACGAAAATATGGGCGGTATACCAGTCGCTGCTATAAATTCTAAAGCCATTAAAAATCTCTATTTGTTTTTTATATATATCTGACTATGTATCAGGATATTATATTTAAACCCACTCTCCTCGGTCTAATTCATCATGATTTGGTCTATAAAGTATAGTATCGACCCAATCTTTGTCCTTAGGGTATCTATCTCCTAAAAACCTTTCTAATGCTTTAACGTATTCACCTTTACTATGAAAGTTAAATTGACCTGTATATGTAGTTCGATTTGTGAGCTCGTAGACTTGCTTTAGAGCCACTTCTGTTTGAAAGTCTTGTATCTTATTAAATAGCTTATCTTGTTCGGCCTTGGTCTTTACACAGAATACTGAGTCGACTGTAATCAGATACTGTTTCCACTTCTCACCGTCAAAGACTCTATCTTCTAATGCTTTAACAGTTTTATATTCCTGTCTTTTTAGATTAATTCTAGTCTCTTTGCCTTCAAAGTCTCTAATGAATCGACCCCCAAATAAGTATGATTTTAAAAAGACTATATTATCATAGAACTTTTTAATACGAATTTGATACCTAGGATTTACTTCGTCAAATTTAACGTCGTAAATTAGGGCTCGAACCGGAATAAGTACGTTAGGGTTTTGTGTAGTTGATATTAAAGCTTGTACATATTCACCTTTAGTAAATATCTTATGTTTAATCATGGTCTATGAATCTAACATTATCAAACTTGCTGAGTACACCTCTTTTAGGGTAATCACATCTATTGATAATAATTAGATCCATACTAAGGGGAGACTCAACAGGAGTTATATCTTTAATAAATCTTTTAAAATTTAATATAGCATCTGAGTTCAAATCCTTAAACATATAAAGTAATTTAGCCCCATCGACTTCTTTCTCTATACGGTCATTAACTAATTTTTGAATTAACTTTCTAATATACAGTGATACAATAATATCAGATGGTTCCTCACTATAAGGATCTGACTTAATTAATCTATTAACTATATCAAAATAAGATATTGTTAAATCGTATTCACCGGACTTAGCTAATCTTTCAAACTCAGTTCTAGTTTTACACCAAACACCTTCTATTTGTAGTGTCATTTCTTCTCCAAAGATCTTAACCTTTTAATTTCTTTCTCTAGGGTTTCGATCTTATTTTTTATTTCAGTTTGGTTAGGGACATACTGTTTACCCCAATCGGTAGAGATCATTAATTCATTAGAATCTAACTGTGTTCCAGTAGATAAACCCAAGTCTAATACTAAATCTTTTAAAAATTTAACCTGATTTGTTCTACCAGCAATCCCTTCAAAATCATATACGACTCTAGAAGTGTATTCCTCACCTCCTCCATTGACATTATCATCAATAAGGAATTTTAATACACCATTATCTGCTGGCTCTATTTGAATAGTAATCATTTACTAATTTATTTTTGTCTAGCATCCCTAGAAGCTTTAGCCTCTTTTTGTAATGCTCTTCTCTTTTTCTTATCAGCTTGATAAGTTTCTTTATCTTTAATTACACTAAGTGACCAAGCTTCTTCTAGCATATCGATCTCTTTATTATTGTAACCTTGTTCTTTCCAGTTATCTTTTAACCCTGGAACTTTAACACCATCTTGATTTGTATAGCCTTCTAAGATTTGTTCTAATCTAGCAGCATTACGAGCATCATTAGCATCAACATTTTGTTGGTGAATCTTTCTACCCTGCTCTAAATTTTGCAGTCTTATCTTAGATCTAACCTCACCAAGATATGGCAACTTACTAAGGTACTTTAAAATACCTTGTTGTCTCATCATGTGACGTCTTTGATGTCTATTCCAATTAGTAGGTGATGTCTGGGGCGTCTTTACTGCCTGCTCTACTTGCTCCTTCTGCTCCGGAGTTAGATTGTCTTCTAGTTGCTTTTTTGCCATTATAGTATGTTTTAATAAATTCTTCTGCTTGTGGTTTTAGTTGTGCTTGTAAGTTATCTATCTGACTCAGTACAAGCTCTAATATATGGTCATTAAGATCTGCTTTAGTAATGTCCATTTGATCTTTAAATAACTCATAAACTTCTTTTGATGGTACATTAAGTTCTAGAGGCATTGAAATAGTATTCTTAGCACTAATCTTCTTTAACATCTCTAGCATTACATTTACATCTCCTGTTGGCTCAGTAGATTTAGTTTCTACTACAACATCTGGAGTCTCTGTTTTATCAATCGTTGTACCTGGTGATAGGAATGGTTGAGCTAATTCATAAGCTTGCGCTTTGGATTTAGCTTCTATTACCATTTCATTTAGTAAAGAGGTTCGACATCTTGTGCCGTCTGTAAATACTGTAAATTCACCTTCAACTGAATCTTCAATTACTGTTTGCCCTGCACGTTCAGTTTTAGTCCAAACGTATATTTTAGCTACTTTAGGTTCTGCGGTTTCTATTGACATATTTTTATTTTTAAATATCAGTCTGATCAAAGTCAAACTCAAGTTGACCAGTCTTTCTATAATTATACTCACGATTTAGAAAAAGTTTAATAAAGTCATGTGACTCTGTTGGACCACAGATAGAATCTCTCTTTTCAAATAGGTTTTTCCAATAAGATGTAAAGTCATCTTTACCCCATTGTGCTAATTGTTCTTTGAGTCTATCTACCTCTGGTAAGTTTAGTTTGTTAAATCCCATATTATTTTATTTAGTTGTAAAAAAGAATGTTTGAAATAATCTGCCATCATATTGATCTCTACCAAAATAGTCTAATGAAGCATGAAAGTAATCACCTCTATAAAGTACTAATCTATTATAGATATTAGCTACTCTATCTGTCATTTCCCATTTAGTCATATCTTGAGCGTCTAAGTAGATCTCATTCATTTTAGCTTCATCTACTTCACCGTTATCTAATCTAGGTGCAGAATATAATCCAGTTGCTTTATGTTTAAATAAACCAGTTCCTCCAGAAATTGGAGCATCAGGAGTCATGTATAAAACACCGGCCCATGTATTCCAGCTATCAGCATGAATCCAAGTTCTATCGCTTTGTGTTGTATATTGAAATGAACCACAATAGCTATCTAAAAAATGAGGATCCGGCCAATCGATCGTTCCGTTTACTGCAGTTCCAATATGTTTTTCAATATGTTCTTTTATACCATCATTAATAATTGGTGTAGTTCTCTGGCCTGGATAATTACCCTTTACGTTAAATGGCTGTCCTAGTGCATAATCTCTAACCTCATCCGGGTTATTGTAAAAATCGTCTATAATAAGTAAGCTATGTCCCATTAATATATTGTTTTAATTCTTTCTTCAAATGATGGTGGGAATGACCCCTTTTTATTTATCAGGCTTCTAAAGCAAGCATCCAGGATATAGGTAACTGCCCAATCATCTTTGGATCTGATACTACGGCCAGCTCCCTGTTGAATAGCAATACCTGTTTTCCAATCATACCAGCCTGGAAATGTTTTCATCTTGGCTTTCACAAGTGGATCGCCTAATGATGGATATGGTACTTTAAAGAAGATCTGAAATCTAGATTTATCGTCTTTAAGATCTAACCCTTCTAATAGAGATGGACCTAAAAGTATTTTGCCTTCAGTTTTGTTAAACAGATCGATCGCGCCGCCCCTCTCCTTTGCCATGTCATAGGTAATAAAACTGAACTTATGTTTAGAATGTTGATTGATGAAGTTCATGAAATCATAGGAACCGGCGTGAATAATTCCACTTTGCCCTTTATGTTTCTCTAGGATTTTGTCTAAGGTCTTTACTACATGGGGGAGATTTTGTTCGCGTTCTCTAAAAGACAGTTTGTGCCTGTTGACGAAAACGATGGGGGATTTTTTGTAGTCGAAATTATTACTCATTCTAATAACTCTCGCATTACCCATTGAAGTATGTTTCGCAAATGATTTAATATCACCTAATGTTGCTGACATAAAGACTTTAAAGCCACTCTTCTTCTGTAAGAATTTATCAATCATCATTGCCTCTTCCAAACATAAGAATTGAGTTTCAGTTTCTTTTCGATTAATAACAATTGCATCATTGCCGAGCTCTTTAATTATGTCATGATAGTCATCAAACTTACACCATATATCTTTAAGTCTATCCATTCGCCCAAAAAAAGTCTGCCATTCTTTAGGAACATCTCCAGTTCGATACTGTAGTTTGCTGACCTTAAGAGCTGCAGTTCTGGCCTTGCGGTAAACCACGGCAATACCTCTGAACTCGCTGATGTGCCTCATAAGCTCCTGGTGATCGTCTTCCCGCATTAAGCGGTCGACTATATCTTCTATTCTGTTATCAGATACCCAGGCAGCTTGTAGTCCATGCTTCTGTATAAACTTGTTTACCTCTTTAAATAACTTTGGTGTACTAACATCTATTCTAGGACTAAAGTGTGATTGTACTATACTGTCTACCTTATGTGCTTCATCAAAGAATACAAAGTCTCTTATAGGAAATGGTATCTCTCTATCTTGTTCTTGCATCTTATCCTCTACATAATTCCTTTGTATTAGATAATATGAATAGTTGAAGAGAGCTACAGGTAGCTCCTTCGCGCGCCGCCTAGCCTGAA
>Ga0181395_1000810_pt1 | contig 13060 bp, 10 predicted proteins | sample 18SPOviralmetaG_FD_130124 | JGI IMG/M metagenome (GOLD analysis project Ga0181395, IMG submission 130124) | Marine viral communities from the oligotrophic San Pedro Time Series (SPOT) site, San Pedro Channel, CA, USA - 18 SPOT_SRF_2010-12-16 | ecosystem: Environmental > Aquatic > Marine > Strait...
AACAGCTCCTTTACCTTTAGCTACATCTTCTTGTAACGATTCTACTTTTGTCTCCAGTCGGTCTAGCTTTTCAGCAAGTTGCTCTAAAGTTACTTTCATTAACTTAGTTCTTCTTCTGTTGGTTGTGTTTCGGTTGGGTGATTCCATGATGCTATAAAGTCTCCTTTACCATCTGAATTATTTTGCACAATTATATTATCTATAAAGTCTGTATCAGTAACATTTGGTCTTGCTGATTTAATTTTTTCTACTAAATTTACCATTATGCACCTCTCACAAAATGAGCTTGGAAGTAAGTATCATCTGCTGTGTTTAAAAATTGTGTACCTGTTGTAAATCCAAACGCCTCAAAGTAATCAGTAGTATTAGCTACATCCATTATACTCAATCTAGCATATTGTTGTCCTGATGCTACACCACGTCTCCATAGTGTTCCATTTTTATATAATGCAACAATGTTTGTTGTGCTTGAATTGTTCCTAGTTCCTATAATAAATTCATAATAACCAGCTACAGTAGGCGTAAACCTATAAGTACTAGCGTCATATTTAGAATCGGTATCCCAATGTTCGGTTGCATACGCTATCTTTGTATATGTACTCGCTGATACAGTTTGTGTTGCTGAAAGTGTTGCACTAAAACTTGGTGCTGTTGGTAAATCTGAGACATCACTAGATGATGTTAATATATTTCCTGTACTTGCAGGTAAAGTAAGAGTATTAGTTCCAGCTACTGCAGGTGCTGAGATTGTTATTTCACCTGAAGTATCACCTGTTAGTTTTATACTTGCCATTATTCAACTCCCATGAGTGCATTGATTTGAGCATCTGTTAAACCTAATTCTTTTAATTTTTCTTTACCACTTGCTCTGTTTGTTTGTCTGTCTGTTTCCTCTTGTGTAACTTGTTGAGCTACTGCTTTTACTTCATCTGTGTAGTCATATGAGCCGTCTTCTTTTTTTACCATGTCAGCAAAAACGTCATCACTTACCTCGACATAACCATCTTCTACTATATATGATATTTGTTTTACTACATTACCTTCTATGAGTGCATATTTCATTATGATATCTTCCTTATAATTACACTTGAATATATAGAACTTCTAGTATCATTCATATAATGCCCTAATCCTATACTAGCTTTTGCTCCTTGTGTTCTATGTCTGAGTTCAAATACTTTTGTTCCTGTAATTGTAAACCTACCAAATGTTGGCGAATGGTTTGCTCCTAATGTACTAAATGCAGTCGCATACATTTGCATACCTAAAACTTCTACATCACTATCGGTTACGTTATATAAAAATGTTCTGTGATGGTCTACTGCAAAAGCATAAGCAAAGGCTTCAACAAAATAAGTTCCTGCAGGTAATGTTATTTGATTAGATGAAAGACTAGCTCCTGTAATTTCATTTGTTTTTACTGTATTCAAATCTCTAATATTATCTGTGTTTGCTCCTGCATCTCCACCATGTGTTGTTGTGCCTTTTTCATCTTGTACATGAAGTAATTTTAATGCCAAACTGCTATCAGCTGTTAATACATCTGTATTACTTGCTCTTGTACCATGTAATGTAATTGCCATCTAACTCTCCAATGCTGTAATTCTTGCTTCTAATTCTTGTATTGTTTTGACTAATAAAGGTACGAGTTTTGCTTGGTCAATTCCTTGATATTTATTTCTTGTTTGGTCATCACCATTATCATCTTTGTATGTTTCTGTTTCATCTTTAGTTCCAACGACTGCTTCAGGTACTATGCTAGAAACCTCATGTGCTAAAAATCCATCTAATGTTGTATCTGCATCAGCTTTGAAATTAAATCTTGCAGGTTTTAATTGTTTTAGTCTTGATGTTGCATCAAATGTATAACTAACATTTTCTTTCAATCTATAGTCAGATGATGTTGCATAAGATGTACCACTACCACTTGTAACAATTTCTCCAACAAAACCATTAGCATTTTTAAAACCAATTTGTACTGTACCACCTGAGTTCACAGTTCTCATAACACAAACAGCACCGCCCCCTGTATGAGCAACATGTAACCTCTCTCCTAAATCTTGTGAAGTAGAGCCCATTAAAATTTGTCCACTACTATTTATTCTCATTTTTTCAGCATTATTAATACTAAATGTGCATGGGTGGTTTGTCCTTGTGCCAATTGTTCCTACTCCACTAGCATCAGAAGATATCATTTGTGTCTGTATACCTGCTGTGCTTGTTGCTAATATAACCCCACTACCATTTGTATCTGTTCCTTTTGCTTCTATAGTCGTGTAAGCAGCTGCTAGATGTGTTGGTGAAGATGTACCTGCACCTATATTTCCATTTGTATCAATAGATACTTGAGTAGTTCCTGATTTTTGAAAATCTATAGCACCACTTGTATCTGATACTATTTTTAAGCCATCACTTGTACTTGCATTAATTTTAACTGTCATTAGAGTATTACCCACCTAGCACCTGTTGGCACTGTTACAGTAACTCCACTGGCTATGCTGATTGGAGAGACTGACATACCATTGGTATTTGTTGTTAATGTATAATTAGCATCTATGCTATTACTGTTTTCATAAATAGCTCCACCAGCTGAAGCACCACCACCGATACTACCCCATGCAGAGCCATCATAACCCTCAAATGATGTTTCATCTGAGTTAAATCTTATATAACCAGCTGATGGTGAACCATCACGTTGTGCTGTAGTACCTGATGGTAACTCAGCTGACCCTGTTGTACTGGTTTTAGTAACCACACTAGTAAGGTCAGTTACTGCATCATTCCAAGCTGAGCCGTCATAGACTCTTAGTTTGTCTGTTGTTGTATTAAAATACAAGTCACCAGCACTTAATGCGTCACCGTCATTATCTAATGTAGGGTCAGAAGCCTTAGCTCCTAAATATGTGTCATCAAAGTTATCTGCTGCTGCCTCAGCTGCTGCTTGAGCTGTTTGAGCTGCGGTCGCAGAAGTTGCTGCATTAGTAGCTTGAGTTGTTGCTGTTGTAGCCGAAGTTGCTGCATTGGTCTCTGATGTTGCAGCATTGGTCTCAGAAGTCGAAGCCGCAGACGCACTAGACGCCGCATTGGTTTCACTTGTAGAAGCTGCACTAGCTGAGCTAGCCGCTGCTGTAGCAGAGGAAGCTGCATTAGTTTCACTTGTAGCTGCATTAGTTGCAGACGTAGCTGCATTTGTTTCTGATGTACTAGCATTACTGGCTGCTGTAGAAGCTGTAGACGCAGACGAAGCTGCGTTTGTAGCTGATGTTGAAGCATTTGATTCGGATGTTGCAGCATTAGAAGCTGAAGTTGAAGCTGCTGACGCACTGGCTGCTGCATTTGTTTCAGCAGTTTCTGCATTAGTCTCAGCTGTTTCAGCATTAGTCTCAGCAGTTTCAGCCGCTGTTTCACTAGCTGCTGCTGCGGTCGCACTAGCTGCCGCTGCTGTAGCCGAAGCTGCCGCATTGGTTTCACTAGTAGAAGCGTTAGTCGCACTGGTTGCTGCATTAGTTGCCTGTGTTGTAGCCTGAGCTACCTGAGCAGACATAGATGTTTCTGACCAATTCTTAGTAGCTGCGTCCTGTGCGTTCACAGGGTCAGCAACGTTGGTCATACGTTTATTTTGTGCGTCCCATTGGAAGTTAACGTTAGATAATTTAATTACGTCACCAGCGTCATCAATAGCCTCTTGAGACATAAAGAACGCTTGGTCACTATCCGTGTCTAAATCTGATTCTGTTAGTACTGAACCTGACGCATAATCTACGAGCTTTGTGCCCTGACTTGTGGTTCTACGGATTTCTATAGCTGTAGAGGAAGCTGGGGCTGTGGTAAATGTAACCTGTGTACCAGCGCCATTCCATGTAAATGCTGTAGTTACAACACCATCTATAGTAATAGAGACGTCTTCTTGTGCCCTATAGCTAAAAGGTACAGAATAGGTAGCTGTGCTGCCATCACCTGTATACCTTACAAAACTGTTTGCCATGTGTTTCCTCTAAATTGATTCTTCTAAGACGGGGACTTTAGTATCCCATTGCTTCTAGTCTGTTTAATATGTCTCTACCTTCTTGTCTTATTTTGTTGGACATTTCAGTATTACCCAATATTTCATATGCTTTAAACTTTTCTCTTACTTGATAAGTTTCCATAATAATAGGGTATTCTTTTATCATTTCTGCATATGCCATCTTTTCAAAGCCTCTAACTACTTCTAATAAATAGTTTTGTTTTGGGTCTTCAACACCTAAAATGTCAGGTCTTGATGATAAAGTGGCGTTCATGGTACTGTTGGGATTACTTATTTCATGCTCAAATATTTCTTTTAAAGTGTATTCACCCTTACCTAAGTTAGGATAGCTTATCTTTAAAGTACCTTTAAGTTCCATCCACCTGTCATAAGCTGTTTGTCCTTTATTATTTTTAAGTACTTTTAAATCTAGTTTACTGTATTGGTCTTTAGAAGGTTTAGCTGCATATTTAAACTCTCTTCCTTCAGTTTCAAAAAAATCCATTACTGCTTTGTTTTTAGTTTTAGTCATAGAGAATGGACTAGACATAATACCATCTTTGTTGCCTAAGCCAAAGAACCACCCATTCTTTCTATCTATAGGTTCACCGAAAATATTTCTTCTTGGCATAATTTTTGACCTGTCTGCAAGACCAGCAATACGGTCTTGTAGTGTTACCATATCTCTTTCATATTCATCACTAACTCTTGCTTTATATCTTTGTGCACCTGATAAAGGTATAATTTTATTAGCGTATCTAGCAATAGCTTGTGCTCCTTTTCTTTCAGGGTTACGCCATTGTAAATGGTCTTGTCCTAAAAATAAATTTGCTGTTTCTAATATATCTCTTGTATAAAATTTAGATGTAAGATTACGAGTCAAAGCTGATGTAATACCTACTGATATTTCAGTCCACTCTTTTTCATATCCTTCAGGGATATCTTCATTAAGGTTATAACGATACGCCTCATTCATTACCTCATATAAATCAGCCATTAAGAAAAATGGTGTCATTATAGGGTCACCCCTATCTAAGGCAACATATCTGCCATCATCTGTTTTATATGAATATGGTTGTTTACCTGTAGTAGCTTCTTCTTGGCTTCGTTTAAAGTAATCGGGGCTCATACCACCTGTTATTTTTCCTTCATGTGCTGCGTACAAACCACTCATAACCAAAGCATATCCAGCAGTTACCCTAGCGTTTGCTTCAGCAGCTGCCTCAGGGTCTATATATTTACCTGTCTTAGGGTCAACAGCTGTCATATGTTTAAGTTGAAAATGTAATTTACCAAAAGGTGAATGATGTAGTACCCATCTAATTAAGTTAGAAGGGGTGTTTATAAAGTGTAGTCCAAGTGCTCTAGACCATTTGTGGTCAGCTGTCCATTTTAATATTTGACCTGTAATTCCGCCTTCTGCTTTTTTAGTAACAGGATTAATAGACGTGGCTGGGTTAGTATATGTAATTTCTCTAGCATAATGTAAGGGGTCGTTAGCCAGCCCTTTTTCAGCTTGTGTTAATTTATCTGCGTGTCTAGTTTCACTAGCTGTAATAGCTTGTCCATCACTATCTATATAGTTATCCATTAACTCTTTAAACTTATCTTTATATTTAAATTTATTATTAGATAACTGAGGAAACTCTCTAGCTATTACTGTGTGTACTTGAGCCGCTGCACTTGCTTTAAAAGAAGCTGTTTTTAAAAATTCATCACCAGCACTTAAAACTCTAAGAGGGGCGGACATAGCCCACGAAGCTGGACGCCACGCATATTTGTTTATGCCTTTTCCTATAACAGGAATACCATTTAACCAAGCGTCTCCAAAGCCATTAAGCCAGCCTTGAAACACACCTTGTCTTGTACTAGCGTCTAGCTTCTGTGCCATACCGTCTAGTAAAGGTCTTCCTTTTCTAAATGATTTATATGACGCTTTTAATGCGTCTGCTAAATAGACGTAAGTATACATGTAAGTATTGAAAGCTTCTTGTACTGTAGTTTTTGCTCTTGCAGCGTCGGATGGTGCTAGGTATCCCGCTCTAATTAATTTCATTAAAGGTTTCCAATGCATGTTCCACAAAGAAGATGTAATGTTAAGCATGTGAGTGTCAGGGGATGATAATAAGTTGTTGTTTATGTATTCATTTATAATATCCCATTTATCAGCTTTTCTTGAGCGTCCTAATACTTCTGCAATGTCTTCTACATCATCCAATCTACCAATACTTCTGTACCAATCTACTTTACTGCCTTCTTTATTAAGATTTATTAGATTGTCTTTATCAATAATTAATTCACCTATTTCAAATTTAACTTGTCCTTTAGCTGTCTTTCTAGGTGCTTGAAAAGATTGTAATGCTCTACCAATATCTACTGCTAATGCTTTTCTTAATTGCAGTGCACCATCTATGGCTAATACTTGGTCATCTAATACTTTTATTAACTCATCTATTGATTTGGGGTCAACTAGGCTTTCTAATTCTTTAGCATTTACTAATAAATCATCTACTTGTTTTAATGTTAATTCATCTAATGCAAATACTTGTGCTGCTAGTTTTTCTTCTTCAGGTGTTTTAACTGTTTTTTTTATAAGTCTAATTAAACCGTCAGGGTCGTCTGTCCACCTTTCTCTAGCTATTCTTTGTAGTTCATCATTAGATAACTCAGAATAGTTTAGTTTATAATCTTGTATTTCTTCTGTTCTTTTATTTAAATATTCTACTAATGTTTCAGGTGCTCTTCTAAATCCTTTAGTAGAAAAGTTTAATGCTGTTTCAGTTTTATCACCTAATACTACTTTAGTTTCTGACCTTTCCCTAGCTGCTGCTGCTAAAGATTTACTACTTAATTGTTCTTCTTTTCTTATTCTTTTTAGTTCTTCTGCTGACTTACCTTTAAAACTTAATTCAGCGTCTGTCAGGTTTCTAAACAACGCTTTACCCGTCATTTCATCAAAACCATAGTCATGTAATTCTTTTAAGTTTTGTACAGCTTTATTTTTTAAAGAATTACCTGTTAGTTTATAGCTTAGTGCTCCCGCTCCGCTACCAAAAGCTGAACCAAATCCTAACCCAGTAAGTGTGGCTATTCCTGTTTGTTTTAAACTATATTCATCTTGTAGACCAGTCTTTATATTTATTTGTTGCATACTATAATCATGAATTAAAGACATACCACCAGCGGCTGTCCCCTCATACACCCCTGATTTTATTACAGCATTACCTAAAGCTTTTCCAGTAGCTTTTTCAGCTGCATTTATAATTAATTTATCAGACACTGCTTTAGCTGCTTTACCTTTTAATTGTTGTCTTAACGTTTCTTTAAAAGCTGTAGAAGCTGTTTGTTTACCTATAACACCACCCACTAAATTTAATGGGTCAGCAATAAGGGCTGCTCCTGAGTCTACTAGCCAATCTCCAAAATTTCTGTTTGGGTCATCCCACCAAGATGGTAATTGATTCCACGTATCTTGTATGTATGCAAATTGGTCTAATCTTTTTTGGTCTTCTTCTTGTAATACTCTAGATAAATCATTAGACATACTGATGGTGTTATAATTACCCCAGCTTCTGTCTTCATAAAACATTTCTACAAGGTCAGCAGATGTTGTAGTGTATTTACCGTTTTCATCTTTAGCATATAAATCCATGTCTGAATTTTTGTAGGTATACCAATCTCTAGCTATCTTATCAAACTCAGGTGTTTTTAAACGTTCTAAAGCTTCTGCATTAGATGTTATTCTTTCTTGTACTCTAACGTCTATATTTCTAGCGTCAGGTTCGGTAGGTCTTTCAGGTGGGGTGTAATTTTGTATGTCATCAAAAGTAAGTTTAGCCATTAATATTCAATCCCTCGTTTTATAAATTCTGCCATCATAGCTTGATAAGCTTCTAATTCACCTGTTGCTTTAAAACCCAATGCTTCAGCAACAGGATTTAATGTATCCTTATATTGTTCAGGATTACTATATATTTCCATAGACATGTCACCAGCTCCTTCAAATATTGTGTTAGCGGCGTCAGTTAATCTTCTTGTTGTAGCTATCTCATAATCAGGGGCTTTTTCATTTGTTGCTGGTTCTATGTCTTTTTCAATATCAAATCCACTTACATTTTCAGTTAATGTATTTCTCATTTGAGTGGTTTCTAATGCTGTAACATCTCCCACTACTACATTTGTAGGGGTATCTTGTACTCCTTTTTGTTGTTTGTAAGAGAATTGTCTAATTACTGTTCTTGACAGTGTTTCCATTAAGTTGGCTTTAACATCTAACGGCATTGGTGCGTTGTTGTTGGCTGCTCTATACGCAATGTCAGCTTTTTGTAACTCAACAGTTAAATAGTTTCTTGCTCTCATTTTAGCAACATTTAAACCATCATGGTATTTACTACCTAGAGCACTAAACTGTGATATGTAAGAAGCATTAATTTCATCAAGTATAGAGTCAGCTGACAATTTTAATGTAGTGTCGGATTCAATAATAGGTCTACCAAGGTTCTGTCTTGTTGAGCTACTGTTGTTATATAAAGTCAATAACTCTTGTTTTTCATCAGCGTTATAGTTAACTAATTCTCTTAAGAAAGTTTGATAATCTATCGTACCCATTATAATCTGTGATTCAAAATCTTGTTTTTGAAATGGGTCTGTAGTCAATATTAATCTTTCTTCTGTAAATTTTCTAAGCAGTGAACCTAAATTTGTGTCTACTCCGTCTAATTTAGAATATAAATCAGTTAGTTTCTTTTGGTTTTCAGGCGTGGGGTCAGTAATATAATCTAAAGCTTCTTTAGCTGAGCTAATGTATAACTGTTCTTTTTGATACTTTTCTTGTTGTATATCAAAATTAGTCAATGTTCTTCTTTTAGCTAATGCTTGGTTGTAAAGAGTGGCTACATCATCTCTATTGGTAGTAGATAATGAACCTAATAATTGACCGTCTTTACCTTTACCTCTATCAAGGTTAAGTACTTCTAATCCTTTATCTAACTCTTCCACTGTCGTTGCTTGGTTTATTACATTGTTACTTAAGGTTAGTAATACAGCGTTCTTTTCTTGGTTAGTTAAGAAATAAGATTTTTTACCATCTATCTTAGGTAACTCTATTTGAAATTCATCTAGTCCTGACATAAGAAAATCAGTCCCTTCTATTTCCATCATAGTTCTAGCAAAATTAGTAGCTCCTTGTATTTTTTTGTCTTGCCAGTGTTGTGCTCTATTTTGTGCATCTTTAACTTCTTGTTCAATTTTAAACTTGTTAAACACGGCTGAAAAACTACCAGCATACTGTTTATCTTTGCCTTCTAAATCAGGAATAAATTGTGAATAAAAATCATGTAAACTTTGTGGTTCTTTGGTTAAGTTACCTTCAATGTCATATTCACCATAAGGGCTATATTGGTCTTGATTAGTTATAATAGTTTGTATAGTTTCAGCTGCTGCAAACTTACCTAGTTGTGCATTTATAGCTGATTGTGCATATCTAGAAGACAGCTCAGGATGAACGTTATTCATAATGTCATTTTTAATTTCTTCTTCAGATTTACCTGAGGCGTATAACTCTTCCATCTTAATGGTTGCATTATCTTTTACATCTTTCATATATGCTTGACCATATTTTTGCATAGCTGGTGTAAAGCTTGTAGCCAATGTATTGACCACTTGTTGTAGTTCGCTAGTTTTACCTACACTAGGTGCTCCAGCTGTATTACCAAGATATTTATTAGTTACTCTACTTTTATATGCCATGTTATACCTTTTTACCTGTTATTGTTCCTGTTTGATTTGGGTTAAATGGAGAGTTAGCTCCTATTCCATATCCTTTCATAAATGCACGGTCACCAGCGGGAACAGTTAAATAACCAGCCCCAGCAGACGCAATTTGTAATCCAAGTCCTAGTGCGGATGGTTTAGTAACAGGGGGTATTTTATTATAGTTTCTTTGTAGTGCTGTGTAAGAATTAGCTGCTTGTGTATTAAGTTTCATCATGTCAAAACTAAATTCATTTTCTAATTCTACATATTGTATATCTTGTCTAGCTCCAATATCTCTCATAATGTTTATTACATTTCCATACCCACTGTTAAGGGCTGTTGCTCTTTCTTTTGCTAGTTTCTGTTTGTTTTCAAAATTTGCTAAAGCTTTTTCTCTAGCTGCCAATCCTCTTTCAGTTTCTATTTGTTGTAAATCATTTAAATATGATACGTTAGCAGATTCTATCGCTTGTTGATTTGCAGCTTCCTGTGCTTTTGCTTGTGCTTTTTGGGCTTGATAACCCTGTATAGATTGCATTACTGACATTACTGCCATTGCTTCAGCTACGCCACACATATTATCTCCTTCATCATTAAATAGAATGGCATTTTACCTTTGCCATATTGTTCCTCTCGTCTTATTGTTTTAAATCCTAAATACCTAAGCCACTTAATAGACTTGTCATTTCTAACATCTACATAGTTAAATAAATATTTATAACCTTTTCCCATTTGTGCCACCCATTCAGGTGACTGTTTTATAAATTCTTTCTTGTAATTAAATAACTCATCACTAGATAGTAACCAAGCTACACCATAGTCACGGTCTAACGTTGGTACACTACCAAACATTCCTACAACATATTCTTCTTCTGTTCCTATGACACTCCATGTTCTATGTCCTTTTTCTTGGAAAGGTGTCATAAGAGCCTCAGCAGCCCCTATGTTATCTGACGCTTTGATTTCATCTCTGTCTGCTTGCCTCATCTTAGGCGCAAGAAACGCTATGTCTGCTGATATTGCCCGCCTCACATGTGCCATCTATATTCTCCTAGAACGTCTGTGGTAGTAACCTTCCACTTCAGCACTAGGAATAAACATAGGTAAGTGTGAGCTACTCTTTATATCTAATGTAAATAATGTATTTCTACTTTGTACAGGAACAATAATAGTACCTGACGAAATCGCTGGGTTATCCACTGCTCCTGATAAACCAATAATATAACCATTCATAAATGTGGTATATGTATCTCTATTCTCAGGTGTTACTTCTACTTGGAAGAATCCACTGTTTTCATAGTCAAATGATATAGTACGTATCTGATACCTACCTGAAGTAACAGCTATAGCCCCTTGTCCTGAAGCTTCTCTTACGTACTGTGGTGACAGTGTATATTTAGATTCATAAGGCACACCTATAATTAAACTAGTGTGGTTGCCTTGTATTGTATATGTTGAACCTGTGGTATTCGTGGCTGTGTAATTAGCTCCTGTGGAAGCGTTTACAGCTATTAATCCTGTCTTAGCTCCATATGGGCTAGTAAATGTAGTAAGGTCAGTGCCTGAATCATAAGTACCAGTTACTGTCGTTTTAAGGTCTACATAAACATTATGACCTATGGTTGAATCTGCTAAGTCTTGTAAGTCAATACGTAGTAACTTTGTGTCTGTTCCTTCTACTACAAATAGGTATACAAAACTACGGTCTACCATACCACCTATTATTTTAACATTGTCTAGTTGCCATTTAGACCACGCTGTTTGTACTTTCTCACCTCTATCAAAGAAGTATTTGTACATATACATTGTGTTGGCATTGGTAGGTGATACAGCTGTTCCTGTAGTGTATGGTGCTGTCTGAGTATCAGCTGTATCTGAACACAGCACTATCAAAGAATCTTCTGTTGTGTTACTTAATATTGAATAAGCGTTGTCAGGTATCAAAGTTTGTACCGCAACAGTAACATCTAAACCGTCGTTAGTTAGTGTATCATTGTCTGAATAATATTCTCTTACTGCTGTGTTTGCATTACGTACTTGTGAGAAGTAAGCATATCTACCTGAAGATACAGGTGTTACATTGGCATTGTGTGAGAATGTTGATACTTCATTCAACACAGCTGAGGTCGGGGTAATTGTCTCAGCTGCTGAAGCGAGTTTATACTGTGATGTGTCGGAGAATAACAGTAAGGTCTCGTTGAATGATATTGAATTTCTTAATACGTTTACAGTTGTACCTGAAGCTGCAACATCTATAACATCTGTATCTAATACTTGTGTTACTGTAGTTGCAAAGAAATTAAAGTAATCAGCATTACCTGATAATACTAAGTTCTCTCCAGCTAATATACCTAGTCTATTTTTATAGAATGTAAGGTTCTGTATTGTTTGTCCTACAAATGTAGGGTCAGGGTTTGTTGTTTCATCCCCAGCGTCTCTTTCTGTATAGCTTTGTTTAGCAAAAGTAAATGTCCCATCATTGTTGTTAATAAGAGCGTGTGGCATAGTAGCATCATTAAGACCTGTACTTGTGTTAGGTGCTATACATTCTTCCCAAACACCGTTGCCTACATAGTTAACATAGTAATCTGATGTTGTATCACCAGCGTCACCTGTTACTTTAATCTTATCATTTAACTTTGCATAGTAAGGTAGCTTAGTAAAATCTTGTATCTCATCTTTAACAGCATACAGCTCACTGTTGCCAGCACCATCATGTGTCTCCACTGTGTAACTAGCGTTTTGGTCTACTACATAACCACGCAGTGCAGACTGGTGTTCTGTAAATGTAAACTCAGCTGTGACTGCTGAATAACTGCTTAAGCCTTGTGTTGTAGTTAGTGTTGCATCATTATCTGCTCTAGTTAATTTAAACTCTATACTAGAAGAGGCATCCCAATAAGTACTACTTGTACCATATCTAAAGATATCTATTAGCTTTGCTGTGTCTCTAAACTGTGTGTCATGGTTAGCATCACTACCATCAGGCATTTGTATGATTGCATTGATACCGTAAGGTAAATCAGGGTGAGTAAGATGTATTGCATACTCTCTACCAAAGTTAGTCACCTTAAACACTACATAAAAGTATTCTACTTTAGCTGCTGTAGTTGAGCCACTTTGTGCTGGTGTTATAGATTTGTTAGATACAAAAGTATAATCAGCAATGTTAACCATCTTGAGGTCATCTTTAGGATTGGTGGTGGTAAGATAAGATGTACCATCAGGATAACTTACAGTCTTCTCATTACCTTGTAAGTCAAAAACTTTTACCCCACCGTTGTAAAATGCAACAATGTA
>Ga0181395_1000812_pt1 | contig 13052 bp, 11 predicted proteins | sample 18SPOviralmetaG_FD_130124 | JGI IMG/M metagenome (GOLD analysis project Ga0181395, IMG submission 130124) | Marine viral communities from the oligotrophic San Pedro Time Series (SPOT) site, San Pedro Channel, CA, USA - 18 SPOT_SRF_2010-12-16 | ecosystem: Environmental > Aquatic > Marine > Strait...
CATTGAAACCCTGCGTTATCTACGTTACGTGCAGCATCTACAGCTTTGAGTTGAAACTCACCACGAGTAATTAACATCTTCTGCTCATCTTGTTTAGCTTTTAATCTTTGTGACCACAGGCTTAATAAACTACTAATCAAAGTAGAACCAAGCATGGTTATAATCTCAAATGGGAACATATTAATCTAGTGTTAAAGTTGATTTAAGTAATTCGTTTACAGAGTCTATTAAATACTCAGGTATATCTTCAGCAAAAACATTACCTTCATTGTGTGCTAACATATAAGCTTCTAATAATCCTTCGTACATAGGACGAAATTGTTCTCGTAAAAGCCAAGGATGATTAAGAGTTGTTCTTGCTTTACAGTCTATTCGATACGCAACATCTAATTGTTTTTCTGTATAAAGTAACATTATTGGTCAAGGACAACCTGCTGTAGCTCAATGCTACGTCTACCTACTTGAGTAAACCACCTACTGTTTTGCATTTCTGCAGCCATTCTATTCCAGTCATGTTCTCTACAAGCCTGTAGCATATTTCTAAACTTTGAAAGTCTTGTACCACCTAAGTTAAAACACATGTTGACTAACACATGTTGTATCTTTTCAGGTAGCTTATAAAATTTTTCTTGATTACCAAACACATGTATGGCTTCTGCATAGTGTCTATCAAAATCTATTGCATAATATCTGTCTACCACTGATTGAGGTACACCTGTACCTATATCCCAGTTATATTCAGGGTCTTGTGGTTGACATAAATGACCAACTCCTAGAGTCTTATAACCTAAACTGTCGTTATAGATTTCTAGGACTTCGCCCTCGTGTCGTTTGATTTCAGCTTTACATTGTTCGATGTTCATTTTACAATCCTAATTTTTTCATTTGTTCAGCATAACTCATTCCACCTAAGTCATCGCTTTCTCGTTCTTTAGGGTCTAACTTAACAAAAGGTACTGGATAATCTTCACTAACCACTCCACCCTCTGCATAGTCTTCTCTTAAACTTTCAAAAGTTTCTGGACCAGTTAATTTGTAATTTTCTGGGTCATGTAAAATACTAATATTACTTAATGAAGAATCTATTTTGTTTACGTCTTGTAATATTTGTAAATATTGTTCTATGCTAGTAGCATTTTCTCTTAATCTTGCTTTCATTCCACCTGTTAAACCTAAAGGTTTATATGTACTTGCAAGTCTTAAATATATTCTATCTATTTCACTAAACCCAGCATCTTTTAATAACTCATTAGTATCAACATTAAATGTATTACCAGATTTTACTAATTTATGTGTTTTAGCATAAGTTTTTGCATAGTATTCGTTTTCTTTTAAATAATTATTAAGAAAAACTTTTCTATCTAAATTTTTACTTATGCCATTATACAATCGTCCTAATCTTTCAGACTTTTCAGTGTTAGCATTTCTAGCTTTAAAGGTAAAAACATTTTCTACATATTCTTTGTTTAAAGGTTGTACTCCCCAGCCTGTTAAAAATTTAACAGCACTATCAACAGGATAAATATCTTGGTCAAAGTCTGTTTGTTCTTTATCTAATGTTTTTGCCCAATCTCTAGCTCTATCAACAGACCCCGGAATAATATCTTTAAATAAATTAGCCATTAAAATATTGATATTATCTAAATTTAGACTGTTTTCAACAAAAGTTCCTGAATCGTCAAACTGTTCAGCTCTATTAAAAGGATTACGCATTAATGAACCAGTATTTGTTCGACCATTGCCAAAAACATAATCAATTATATTTTCTTGTATTAAAGATTCACCAAGAAACGGAGAAACCATTTCGGATACTAATGTAGTAAATATATCTTTAGATAATGTTTCATCATTAATGTTATTAGAATTAAGAATTCTTCTACTTAAAACTTGAATTGGTATTTTAGGAAAATCATAAGCATCCCATGAGCTTAAATTTCCTACAGCAGGAGTTCCGTCTTCTTTAACTGTTACAAATATATTTGCATTTTGCATATAATCGGGTAACATATCTCTCGAAGCATCAACTATGTCTGATGTTACCCCATAAGCAGCTCGACTACCCAACTCTAATCCTTTAGCACCTACTCCAGCCATTACACCAAACGAAACAAGTCTATTAGCTCCTCGTTTTAAAATAATATTTCCTGCTTCTGTAGCTCCTTGAGCCCTTAAAGCTTTACCAGTTGTTATTTCTTGCCAAGCTCTTCTTAAACTACCTTGAGAAATCCTTACTGATTCAGACATAAAAGAAAAGAATTTACCAACAAATGGATTTCTTCTTAAATCTTTTAACATTTCTGGAACTAAATCATAATTAGGAAGAGTGTCTCGTGTAATAAGAGCTGCTTCATCTTTTAAAGTTTCTTCTGTAAAACGATATCTATTAAAATTAACATCGTCAGGTAATGCATTATTAAATTTATTTAACCAAACTTGTTCAGATTCGTACATATTAATTTTAAAAAAATCATCTTCTTTTATATATGCATTTTGAGCTTTTTTTGCTGTCCACTTTAAACCAAGTTTATCAAAAGCCCAATCTAATTTCCCTATAATAAATCCTTGTTTAATATTTTCTGTATCTTTTGCTAACCCTTGTAAGTCTCTAGCAACAATACCTTTATTTAAAAGTCCTCTACCAGATAATTCTTCATGATATGCTTGAGCTGCTTTGTCTCCACGTGTTCTTGCATTTAAAGTTTTAATAATGTTCCATCCTTTAGTAGGATTTAAAGTATTAACACCATTAGCAAGTGACATGTGATTACCACCAATAATATTTTTAAAGTGAGTAGTATGAGACCAAACAGTTTTTGCAGCTTGTGACAATCCTTTTAATAATAAGGAGTTTCGGTAGAGCAAACTAAGTCCACCCTTAATACTAAATTCATTTCTTTCTAAAATTTCTTGTCCTGTTTTTTTATAATTAGAAAAATATTCTAACATTTCAGGAGTTGTATATTTACCCGATAAATTTCCATAGCCTTGTGGAATTTCTGATGTAAACACACCAGAACGTTCAGTTTTAAAATAAATATTTCTTCCACTTTCAAAAGCTTCATTATAAAATTTTGTATCTTCTATAAATTTTGAAAGTTTTGAAGTAGATAAAACTATTTTTTGGATTGGGTCGCTAACTTCACCTAATAAATTTTTAATGGCTACAGGAATTTCTTTTCTACCAAATAAAATTTCTTTTCTAATTTTATCAAATTTATTTAAATTACTTGTAAAAGAATCTGCTCCAATTTGTCTATCTAAAATTATATCAATTTGAGAATCAACTTCTAAACGCAAAGCATCATCAGAAATATTAGGATTTTTTTTAAGTATTTCTTTACTTAAATATTGTCTTGCTTCTCGAATTGAGTCTTGCGTTGGAACATAGTTAGCATCTTCATAAAGTTTATAAGACCTACGAACATACGAACCTAAGTTATCAATAATAATTTCTTTTTGTGTTTTAGTTAAACTGTTAGTTTCTAACATTTTTAAACTTAAATCATCTTGAAGTTTTCTGGCATTTCGAATATCATCCCACATTTCTTCTGGAAAATCTTTTTTTAACAAACGTTCAAATTCTTCTTTTTGACTTGTACCCCTACTAATTCCTCTGCTTGTAACAAGTGTTTGACTTCGAAAATCAGAATATAATAATTTATTTAACTTTTCTAAAAATTTTTCTTTATTTTCTTTTTTATTATTACTAAAAAAATTACCATCACTAACAGTACGAACTAAATTATCTAATGAAGTTTCTAAATTTGTAGCAATATTATTAATATTATCTAGCCATTTTTCTTTAACATTTTCTGTGCGTAAAAACTTTTCATTTAATTCTGCAGTTCGACCAGCTCGAGTACTAAAAAGTTTTGTTCTAAAGTTATCTAACTTTCTTAAAAAGGGACTTGAACTAAACTGTAAATTAATATCCGATAAAAAACGAGTATACTTACTAGGTTTTAAAGCTTCAAAATCTCCTATATCTTGAACTTTACCATCAATAATATCATCTTGTCTTTGTCTAAGTGTTTCTCTCATTTGAGATGCATCAGATTTTTTATACTCTAATTTATTTAAAAAATTATTTACTTGTTCAGAACCAGCATTTTTAATTCTATTTAAATTATTTTTAAAAGCAGTTACAAATTTTTCTTTTAATTCTGATTCAGATAAATGTTTTCCACCTTTCCACAGACCTCCAACAGAAGCCATTCCTAAACCTAAAAAGACTCCTTCACCTAATAAATCTATACGATTTTCTAATTGAGTTTTTGTTTGTCTATCTGCTGTTAAATATTCTTTTAAGTCTCCTCTCCATCCAGCTTCTTCTGGCATAAATTCTCCAATCCATTCACCAAGTTGGTCATCATATGGATTAAAACCAAGTTGAGAACCTACAGCTCCAGCACTTGCTTGTTTACCTGTATAAGCTGCTGCAGCTCCAAGTTTTGTAGTAGCTTGTGGAACTTTTCCAAATAATTTTTCTACTCCTTTTTGTACAGGTTTTTTAAACTTACCAGCTCCAAATAATCCGGCAGCAACTCCACCACCCATTCTTACAATTTGGGCTAAATCATTTTGAGGTTGTTTAATATTTGCAACACTATAACCACCTGCAGCTTCTTCACCACGTTGTTGCATTTCAATATTTTCAGAACCAAACATATATCCAAGATAATCTTCTAAATATTCTTCTTGTTTTTCTATAGTTTCTCTATCAGGTCTTGCAATAAGCCTACCAATTTCTAAAGCTTCTCTTGGAACAGTCCAAGCTGCTCCACCAAATGTTTGTTTAACAACATCTCTTTGAGACTTGTTTAAAAATTTAAATATGGTCGTATCTAAACCATAATCAAATAAACTTTTTTGATTTTTTGGAGGCTGTGCCATGAATTACATTCCGGGTATATTATAAGGATTTTGATTTATTTTTTCAGGAACTGTTCTTGGAATAGGAGTTTTAAAAATTGCGTCAGCAAAATCTAACATCGAAGAATAAGTAGTTTGTTGATGTTCTGATAATAATTCTTGTTCAGTTTTATCAGAAGTTTTTGCTGTTAGTTTTATTGTTGCTATAATATCAGGGTCAACTATACTTTGCATAGATGTTGTTAAAGCCATGTATTCAACTTTATTCATTCCAGCTTCTTGAATTTGACCTTCTAAATAAGATATAGAAGCTGCATTTCCTACAGGGTCTTCCATTAAATCTTTTAATGTAAACATTTGACTTCGTAATTGATTAAGACCTTCGTCTCCTTGTTTTGTTACAATATCAGCATGATTCATTTTTCTTAGTACATAATCTTGATAACCTTTTTCGCCTTTTTTTGGAATAGTTTGTCCATTAGCTTTTAGTTTTCCATCATATAATTTATTAGCTTTAATTCTTTCTTCAAGATAAGGATTAAAATCTGCAGATAATACAGTAACTTTTGCTTGTAATTCATTAGCTGTTAAATCTTCGTTTCCAATATTTCTTATTAAATAATTTTTTTGGTCTTGGGATAATCCTTGAGTTTTTAAAATTGTTGTTTTTGCTTGTGAAGGCGACAAAGTTATTTTAGAAATATTTCCTTCGTCATCACCAAGTTTACCTTTTCTATACGCTATAATACCTGCAGACCCTTCAATATTATCTGGCTCTACTAAGTAACCAAATGTATCTCTATTAGCCAAAGCAATTTCAGCATTAATTTCTGCTTGAGTTTGTTCTTCAGGTTTATTAAATAAATTTTTAAACTTTTTAAATCCACTATGAACTAAACTAATATTTTCAGGAGCAGCAATACTTTGTTGTTTTGAATCATAATAGTTTTCAAAAGGTTGAAAAAATACTTCTTTGGTCATATAGTTTGTATCTGTAATATTTCCTTGTTGTAATTTACTTTTATGAATTTCTAAATATTTATCTGCTAATTCTTGAATATCTTTATTTTTAATTTCATTTGCTTTATCTCCAAGCATTGCAGTATCGGCTGCATAGTTTGGATTTGTTGCTGCCCAATCTCCTTCTGCTTTTTGATAAAAGTAATTATTATTTTTTCGATATGCTTTATCATCATTAATTAATTTTTCATAAGCATTCCATCTATTTGTAACTTTTGCTTGGTCAAAAACTTTTAATTTTTCGTTTTCTTTTAAATTTTTTAAAGCGTTAGAACGCATACTATCTTCTTTTAAACCAAACAAAGTTGTTAAGCCTAAAATGTTTCTCATTCTATTATTTCTTTTACCTGTACTAGAAAGATAAGTACCAAGCAATTCACCAACATTAAAGCCAGAACTACTTTTATCTAATAAATTTTTAAAAATATCTCGGGTTGCCATGTTATACCTCTTTGCTTAATAAACTTGTGTTGTTTTCTTTTTGTACTTTTTTTAGTAAGCTTGGTTGTATTTCTACTTGCTCAACTATTTCTCTTATTTCAGATGGAACAGATTGAGGATTAACTCTAGCTGCTGCTTGTTTTCTTAACGCTTCTAAACTATTAACACCTTCTTGTATTTCATCTACTTGTTTTTGTGGGTCCATTTCTGTTGGACTTGTGTCGTCTCCAGTTTCTAAAGAGTATTCTATTTCTGCTTTTTCTGCTAATGCCATAATCATATACATGGTTGGTTCCATTAATATTAACATTAAATCTGGATTCCATTTACCTTCTAAAAATCCAGTATACAACACAATAGAAGCAAGGTCAATAATACCCACACCATTACTAACTGACAATAAAATATTTGCAGTTGTTTCAGGCACTGTTAAGTTTTCAAAAACATACATCATTCCTTCGTTTGAATTTGAAATTTCAACAGGCTTTTCCCAGTTGTAAGGTTGGTCAGGTGAATTAGTTAAAGACTGTCCGGGCAAGGGTCTACCTTTAGCTAGACTTGAGCCCATAAAGTTTGTTGCTTTTTCTGAAATTGCCATAATTTATACCTGTCCGAATTGTGCTAAAAAGTTTGGAGATAGTGTACCATACATTGGCTCTCGATACAAATCTAAAAAACTTTTTGATTGTATTGTAGGGATTTGATTTTTAACTTCTGCCATCATTACAGCTTGAGCAGGTTCTCCACCAATGTTAGGTTGAACATTACCATAACCACCTTCATCTACTGGTGTGCCCTGTGCAGCACTAACAGCTAAGGCTGTAAGAGTTCCTTTAGCAACATCTGCTCCAAAATCTTTTGAAGGAGTTACAAATTCTAATGTTTCTGCTCCAGCCTTTGCAACTTTTTGTCCAAGGTCTAATTCACTAAATGGTATGTCTGTTAAAGTTCTAGTTGCATCTTTACCTACTTGTAATCCAGCCTTAACAGACTCGGCTGCTCCAGCTAGTGCTTCTGATTTTACAGTTTCTGCTCCTGTACCGACAACAGTATCGGTTGCTACTGTTCCTACTTCATTAACAGCACTTGTTAAATCAGGTTTTGCAAAAGGATTCATTTTTGATATATTTGTTTTAAGTCCTTGAAACCATTTGGTATTACCAAACATAGCATTTGCTCCACCCCAAAACATCATAGCTAAACCAATGCCTCCAAGGATTTTACCAAACTTAGAGCCAAATAATTTCTTAACTCCTTTTTTAATTTTTTTACCAACCTTTCTTAAAAATCCCATTTTATCCTCCTCCGTAAAGTCCACCCCTATAAGAATTACCTAAAGTATTCACAAGGGTTAATAAATAGTCGTCATATTTTTCTCCAGACTTACCTTCGTTTGCAATAGCTGTAGAAAGAATTTGAGCATTTCTATTTTGTTCATTTTCTGCAGCTCTAAAATCAAAATCAGCTTGGTCTCTAAGTTCTTGCCACATAAAAGACAAAGACTGAGAACTAAGATTAAAAGCATTCATAGCGTTTTGCATATTGATTTGATTTTGTGCAGCAGTATTAGCTGTGTTAGCTTGTCTTCTCCACTGAACATTAGAAGCTTCAACAGCAGATGCGTTTTGTGCATTCCATTGATTCCTTGCAAAGTCTTGTTGAGAATTAAACTGGTCAACCTGTGTAACAAGTTGGGCATTAAATTTATTTAAATCAGCTTCTCGTGCAGCTCTACGAGCTTCAGCAGCATTTGTCTGTGAAGTATTAAATTGACTCATCGCATTTACTTGAGAAGAATTAAATTGTTGTGCTTGAGTTTCAAGGTTTGCCATAAACTGTTGTGTTTGATTTTCACTAGCAGCATTAAATTGTCTTGAAGCATTTGTTGCAGACTGATTACTTAACAAACGTTGTTGAGTTTGTTGGGCTGTTAAAACATTTGCTTGTTGTTCATTACTTAGATTAGTTAAATCCATTTGTAAAAACGACTGAGCATTTTGTATTTGTGTTTTTTGGAAAAAATCAGCTTCTGCTAAATTAGCTTGAGACATTAATATTGCATCTTGAATAGTTGTTTGTTGTCTCATGTTAGCTTCAGTAATTCCTACAGTTTGTAAAAACTTACTGTTAGACAATGCTGTTTGTTGGTCAGCACTAAACTGAGCCATATCCATTTGAAAAACAGTACTAGCATTTGATAGTGCTGTTTGTTGTGCTCTTGCTGCATTAGCTTCGGCTTGTTGAGCTTCAATAGTTTTTTGTTGTCCAACACTTGCTTGTATTGCTTGTGCATTAGATTGTGCAATTGGCATTGCAGACTGTATAATAGTATTAAGCAAAGCATCTCTACCTACTGTTGAAGCTTCCATACCACGCTGTGCTAACATAGCTTCTACACTAGCTACAGCAGGTCTAGCCCACGTAGGAATCTCACCTTCTTCAATACCATTTAATAAACTATTTAACTGATTAGATACTAAAGCTTCTTCAGGCAATCCTTCAATAATACCTCTTTCAGATTCGCTAAACTCCATAAGTCTAGCTTCAAGAGCTTCAGGGTCATTACCTAACTCTTCAATGTCTGCTTCATTTAATCCAGCATTTGCTAATTGTTTTTTAGCTCGTGTAACTTTAGCTAAAGAACTTCCAACATTTTCTACAATAGGAGCTAATGAATCAGCACTAATAGTTCCTACAACTCTTTCTGTTAAAGCACCAGGAATTATTTTTATTTGAGCAGCATCAATAGGAGCTACTCTATCTACTCCAGCAGCTTGTGCAAGAGCTTCATCAGAAACTGCTCCAGTAGCAACATCTACTTGTGCATCTGTACCAACAGTTGCTGCTTCCATTTGTGAAGCTTCTATAGATGTTGGAGTATCTACTTGAGAAACATCAGTAACTTGTGTAACTTGTTCAGGTGCAACTTGGTCAGCTTGACCAGCAGTAACTTTTGTAGGTTCTGCCATCGTAGTAACTTTTTGTTCAGGGATGGGTTTACCTGTTTCAGGGTCAATTCCCACTTGAACAGCAGGTTTAATAATACCAGCTTCAGGAACAACTCCTGTAGAAGCTTCTTCAGTTCTTTTACCTGTTCTTAAAATTCTATATTCTCTTCCAATATCAAATGCAGATTTTTTTGCAGGGTCTTCCATGCTAACAGGTGTAGTTCGTTTCATAGCTCCTGTAGCATCAGGTTTTTGTTCGTCTGAATACTCACCCGGTTGTACATTTCCAAAACCTATATCATACGGTGACGGAGTCGGGCTAGGTGTAGGTTGTACAATAGTTTCAGCTTCACCAGATTGTTGATTTTGAACTTGAGTAGTATTAGTTGATGTAGGTGTTGTAGTAGATACAGGTGCTGTAGAAGGAGGGGGAGCAGCAGGTGCTGGTGAAGGTGCATAAATATTAGCTACTTCTTGTGCTTCGCTTCTACCTCTACTTCTATTAGCTGCTCTGTTTGCTCTTATAGCATTAATTCTATCTTGTTCTTCTTGAGGTTTAGTACCTTCAGCATATCCAACTCTACCACCTTTAGTATAGTCTTCTCTTTTAACTGAACTTCTTTTTCTATTTCTTCTTTTTGCCATTATTAAATCCTATATACCTATTTTACTTAACTTCGAAGAGTTTGTCAACCTTTTCATGTAACTTTTCCATTCTTTCCATCAAGAGATTAAAATCATCTTTTAGTTCTAATTTTGTAACATACTCTTTCGCAATCTCTTCACGTGTTTTATTAATGAGTATGTCTTGTCTTTTAAGCTCTGAAGAGTTTTGTCTAATCTGAAACCAGATAGGAGCAAGGACCAAAGTTATAAGAACATTCCAAACAATGTAAGGTGATATCATTTCCATGTTATTTTAGTTTGCTTCGATGTAAGCTTTACCAGTTGTGATAGCTGTTGTATAGCTAAACTTATCTGATGAGTCTCCTTTTACATCTGGTGTATCATCATCTGAATCTACAGGTTAGTAAGCCAAGATAAGCTCTATGTGGTCAACGTTACGTTGTACCATTTCATTTATTTCTTCTTGAGACATACCTTCTACATCATGTGAATCATCATCTATAGCGTTTATAAGCGTTACGCTATCTGTTGCTGCTGTTAATACTTCTGTTACTGTTGCCATTTTTTTCTCCTATTGTTGTTAGTCTACCTGTGGCAATTCGCCAAGAGGTCTTGTGTATACTGGGTCTGATTCTGTACCAGTATTTGTGTACTCGTATAAAGCTGCTAAAGCATCTACGTTTGCAGCGTTAGTTATTTGTGTACACATAGCGTTAGCCTTAGTTCTTACTGCAGCTCTTTTAGTTGTAATAGAACTAGGAACTGCTGTACCGCCTTCTGTAGCTCTAACCACCATCCAGTCTGTAGGTGCTAAGTTACTAGCCGCTTGTGCGTTGATAGTATCTATGTGACCTTGACGGATACCTACTTGCTTTACTTCACCCTCAGTACCAAGACCATCGGTCTCGTCTTGAGCTGTAAAGAGCACATCCTCTAAAGGTAAAGCTGTAGCTGTACCATAACTTGCAGTAACTGTGCCACTTGCAAAGTTAAAAGATTGGTCAGTATTTATGTAATACTTACTATCTTTAAAATTTGTGTTGTCGATAACGACTGCATAAATCCCTATAGCTTCTAATTCAGAAGCTGACCAAAGCATAAAAATATTACTAGGATAATTTACATCACCTATGGTTAAACCTTTAGGTCTTGTAAAAACCTTTGTTACGTTATTTGATTCGACTAAAGCCCACATATTTTACCTCGCTGTTGTTGGGATTCCTGTTGATGTTACAAATGGATTTTCTGCAAATGCCATGTAAAGAAAGCTGTTGCCATCTCCATTTGTAGCTGCGTTATTTTTTCTTATTTTAAACCCATTAGAAAGAATATCTATATCATTATAACCAGCACCACCAATAGCTGAATTATTATTTTCAGCATCAGTTGTATTAGGTGAAATTTTCTTATCTGCTATATTAGATGGGCTTCTTTTACTATCAAAAATTACCCAAGATTCAACAGCACTTGTATTTTTAATCATTATAAAAGCAGGTTTAAAGCCTGTATAAACAAACGGACCTTCTACAACTCCATTACCTACATAGTTTCCAATTTTACTGTATCCTTGTATGCTTTTAAAAGCAAAAAACATGTAGTTAGAATTAGAATGATTTATAGCTTGGTGACTGTTTAAAGGTGCTGTGGTGCTAGTAAAAGCAACATTACCCCACATAGTAGTGTTATTAGCTACTGCCATATCAGTATCTAAAAATAGATGCTTACTAGCATTGTTTAAAAAACTAGGATGGTTTGGTGCTCCTATTACCCAATATTTTGTACCTGCACCTGAGTAACCTTTTATCATAAAAAAGTCGGGTATAGCTCCGAGTCCGTGTCCTATTGTTTTACCATTAGAACTAGTTCCTTCATAAGTACCTATACTAATACCTGCTGTTAAATTAGTCTGTACTGATGTTGTAATATTACCATCTGTATTATTTGAAACACTTCCACCACCACATTTCCATTGCCATGCAACAAACTCTTTGTTATTTGCATTATAAGCATCACCATTAGTTCCACCTGCTGCTGCTGTAAATCCATCTGTTAAAAATGCTGAACAATACCCATAAGTTGTTGCTGGAGAGTTTGCGTTACTACTGTTATTAGGAGATACTTGCGTACTATTAGTAGGAGCATCCATACTTAAATTTGAAATTTGAGCTTTATGGCTGGTTCCTGCATCTGTTAAATTTTTATTCCATATCCAGTCAGGTTTTAAATCGCTGTTGCCATCATTGGTTAAGTTTCTTGGATTAGAACCATTACCTGTATATACAAGTGTTTGGAAATGTGCTGAAGGGTCGTCTATCGTTGTATAAGCCATTATCCGTACTCCGCTAAGTTTTTAGTGCATAAGGCGTAGTAGCCTGATGGGGGTGCGTATTCAAAAGTTCCGTAGCCATTGGCATCACTTTGTGCACTTGAGATTGTATTAACTGTATAACCACCCCAATTTAAAAATTGAGTATCTCCATTAAAAGCTGTTGAATATGGTGTAAAAAATTGTTCAGTTTGAAATGCTGATACTAAATCTGTTCCTGAACCATTTACTGCCGAGCCATTTCTATAAAGAATGAATTTTTTTGTAGAGCTTTCTAAATCTAAAGCAAACCCAAATGTATCGCTTGAACTCCAAGCTCCTCCAGAATTTCCCCAATTATCTTGACCTGTTTGTGAGTTAGCTACTCGGTAATAATAGTTGCCTGTGCTATAGCCAAGCAATACAGTCGGACCGTATTGCCCATTCTCTCCCTCTACTGAAGCAAATCCAAAAAGATTATTGTTCCAAGTATCTCCTGTAACATTTGCACCTTTAATTTCCCAATACCACCTGCCTTTAGAAACAGCCATACTGCTTCTAGCAATTTTCCAAGCACCACCTCCCCATGCTACTTGAGTAGCACCTTCAGTAATAGTTCCATTAGCTCTAGATTCAGCCCATAAAGGACTCCAAGTACAAAAATTATTAGTAGGTGTGTCAGTTGCTTGGTCGGCTGCTGCTATGTTGTTTTCTGTAAAGTCATTACCATTACCACTTTCATCATCACCTAAGTCTGCAGCATCTGCAAAGTTTAAATAATATCCTTCGCTACCAAAATTAATTCCACTTACATCTATAGGCTTCCAGATACCAGAATC
>Ga0181395_1000813_pt1 | contig 13052 bp, 7 predicted proteins | sample 18SPOviralmetaG_FD_130124 | JGI IMG/M metagenome (GOLD analysis project Ga0181395, IMG submission 130124) | Marine viral communities from the oligotrophic San Pedro Time Series (SPOT) site, San Pedro Channel, CA, USA - 18 SPOT_SRF_2010-12-16 | ecosystem: Environmental > Aquatic > Marine > Strait...
GCATCATTTCTTTAGCTGCTTCTAAAGTAACATTATCTTTTTTTAATGCTTCTTTATACAGGTTGATGTATTTTTCATTACCATTAAATATTTCAACAAGACCATTTGCAACGTTGTCATATAATTCTTGCTGCTCTTCTTTGCTTAAATCTTGAGTATCTACATAGAGCTCTGCTTGCCTTTGTTTAAATTCATTTAATGCAGTTTGTTTTTCTGTATCGTTTACAAAGCTTAGTATATCAAAATCTTTTTTATCTTGAGACAAATATGCTTCGTGTTTTCCTGGCTTTTGAGAATCAAAAAAAGTTTTTATATCTTCTTCCCTGTCTGTTTTAAACTGTGGTAAAGGTATAAATTTATCACCTGCAAAGCTAGGTAGTTGTTGTTCGAGGTTGTAATTATCAGGTCTTTCTCTAAATTCAGTAAAATTCATAAAAGCATTAGGATAACCATCAACAACAGCGCCTTGTTCTAAGCTAAAATACTTTTTAGACAAAAAATCTTTAAAATTATTATCGTTTTCAGTAACATTATTTATAACGTTGAATAACTGAAAATTATAATCTTCTGTAGAATTAAGTTTTATTATATTGTCTTCCGGCATATTGCTATTTTTATTATCTAGACAAGTTCATTAGAATTTTTTCAAAAAAGTTTGGTTGTTCAACTTTTATACTAGCACTTTGTTTCTGGCTTTTATTGTTTTTCATCAAACTTGGATCCATTTCAAGATTAACAAACTCTTCCATGTTTAATAGATATCCACTACCTTTTATAGCGGCGTTAGTTTCACTACCTCCGTTTAATAATCTTTTTACCTGGTCTAAACTTAAACCTGTAACTGGTTTTCCTTCTTTACCTGTTACTGAAATCTCTGAGTATGACCATGTTTTATTTTTTTTGTCAAAAGAAAACAAACGATCTATACCATTGGGCGCGAAAGGAGCTGTAAATTCATTACCACTTTTTAAATTATTTAACAACTCATTAAATTGTGGTAACACTAGTTTTGTGGTACTATGTATACTAACTTCGTTTTTATTAACAAACTGCTTGTAACTAACCACTGTGTTATCGCCAATTGGTGGAAGTTGACTATTATCTGTGTTAAAGACAATGTTTTCTTGTTCAAGAGTATTTGCGTAGTAATTTACAGCGAACTGAGCGCTTTTATCGCTATCATAATCTTCGTGTCCAGGTTGTACTAAAGCATCTACAATTTCGTTTTTTTCTTCAGGAGATTTATCTGCTAATTCAGGAAATAATCCATCAAACACCACTTCTTTTCTTAATTCATCTGCTACAGAGCCACTTGTGTTTTCCATTAAGTCTGGAGTTGTTAATAAATTTGCAACTCTTATATCTCTATCTGTAGATATAAAATCATATAAGCTAGATTTAATATCGTTTTTATTAAAACTAGGTGATGTTCTTTTTTGTAAAACTTTAAAGACTTCTGCTTTTTCTACATCACTCATGTTTGGTACAACACCAAAAAAGTTTTTTAAATCTGAAGGTCTAACATCAAATACATAAGAGTCTTTTGTCATATCACCATACCGAAAATACATGCCCTTTGAGTCGTCATAAAAACCTATAGCTTCGTCATTTGCATAAGACTTAGCTTTTTTTAAAGACTGTGGGTTTGTAGCGTCTATATTTATATTCTGTGGGTTTGAAATTAAATCTATAAAAGGACTATGAGAAACTGCAAATTCTTTTTGAAAGTCTCCGTATTTTTGAGCTTTGAACTTAAGTTTATCTACAGTTTCCGGAGTAGCTTTGCTGCTCCAATTTCTAATACTACCGTGAAAAAATTCACCTGCTTTTTCACCACCGCTATGCACGCCAATACCTTCGGTAACTTTTTTAATGTCTTTTAAAAACTCTTTATTTACCTCTCTTTTAGCTGTAAAAAGACTCATCATGTTATTACCTTTCTGTATTTCTATTTGAGCTTGGCCCGCATAGATCTTAGTCATATCTAACGTTTTTTCTAAAGTACCAGCCGTTGCTATTAGTGATTTGTCTGCTCTCATATTATTTTAAGTTTTTTAGAAAATCTTGCACACTATCAGTTTGAAGCGCTGTCATATAGTTTTGACTAGCTTGTGACCTTAATTGATTTGCGTATAAATTAGCTGACGCTTGGTTTGCACCTGCTTGCCCTAAATTACCAGCGGCTTGTCCAGTAAGCGCTTGCTGTATACCTAACAAAGTAGATTGTTTACTAGCGTTCATGCTTTGAAGCATTGCCTCACCTTTTCTTTCAGCAAGTTGAACTGATAAATTACCTTTAGCAGCGGCTAATCTATTTGCTCCTTCTTGTCTTGCTATGTCAGCAGATATTTTTTGTGTTCTAAGCATGTTTTGATTTGCCAGTGCTTGAGCTAAACTAGCAATACCACTAGAGCCTGCAGCGTCTCTTAGTGAAGAAAGTAAATTAACTTGAGATTGCTCAGCTCTTCTTGATGCAAACTCTGCTTGTTGTGTATTTACAGTAAGATCTTCAAATGGGTTTTGTACGTTTTCATAAGGATTTATAAAAACTTGTTGTCTATATTTATCTTTTTCGATTTGCAAAAGTCTTTTTTGCTCATCAAACATTTTTTTATTTTCTTCGTATTGCTCTCTAGACATACGCTCCATAGACCTAGCTGACCTTCTTTGTGATCTTGAACTCATTACTGCCGAAAAAACTGTTGCTGCTGCTAACCAACTCATATTATTATTGTTTTTATTGTCATATATTTATTATTACACTTTTAACGTGCTTTTTACTATTATACTACTTCAGAACCAACTGAAAACAATTTAGCTTCAGTAGTACTTGTATTTTTCATTTTAACCTTAGCGTAATAGCCAGATATTCCAGAGGTATTTACAACACCACTTTTAGCAAATAAAGCCATAGCATTTGCAAGAGCATTTCCACTTACGCTAGTGCCACCATCATCAACTGTTATAACGTTAGTTGTGTTATTAATAGCAGTTACAGTTCCTCTAAACACTGGAAGATTACTACTATTGTTTTTGTCTATACCACTATCTGCACCAGTAAAAGTTAAAGTGCCCGAAGGTGTACCACCCGGAGCACCACTTAAAACTAAATCAACACCATCAATACTAGCTACGGTAACAGTATTAGTTATACCTGTTCCGCTTACAGTAGTGCCAACCACAACTTGATTACTAGCGGCTGTCAGTGTTTGTGTTGTCCCAGTTGTACCACTAGCTATAACAGCTGTGCTACCAGCGTCAAGCGCATTTACTTTGCCCGCTGTGTATATAGCGTCGCCTATACTTAGTGATTCGTTTATATTTCCGCTTAATGTTATTGTAAATGTTGCCATATTATATTAAGACCAACCTGGGTCAATTGTTAAAAAGTTATCTAAATTTAAACTAACTACCGTGTTTTCTGTAGGAAATTGATCTATGCTTAGTACAAAACTTATATCAGCAACTCTACCTGCTTTTTCAAAAATTATTTCTTGCCCAGACCTAGATTCAACACTGCTGCTTAACACGGCTGTGCTATTACTACTATCAACTGTATTAACTGTAAGGTTTTCTAAGTTAGCACCACTTTTTATAGTAGTAACGCCTTCGTATAAACCAACAACATTTCCAACAGCATCGTCAAGTTCTGAGTTAGTTAGCAAAGTAATTGTTGCACTACTACCAGAGCTATTAGCGTTTATTATTTTATTTACATTGGCAATTGTTAAAGATGCAATTCTAGAATCAGAATCTTCTAATGCATCTGTATTTATTGTAGAGAATATTAAGCCTGTACCTTTTTGTATAATAGTAGCTCCAGCACCGATAAAATTTAAAGTGCCTGAAGGCGTGCCACCTGGAACACCGCTTAAAGTTAAAGTAGTTCCAACAATATTAGCTACAGTCACGGCGTTAGATATACCTGTACCAGTTACAGTCATACCAAATACTATTTGACTATTAGCTGCTGTTAAAGTTTGCCCTGTTCCTGTTGTACCACTAGCTATAACTGCCGTTGTTCTAAGCTCAAAATCATTAGCTGCTATTTCTCTAGCTTTTTTAAACGCTTTAGTGTTTATTTTTGGCTGTAAATCTACAGATGTGTTTTGACCAGATATACCTGAGTTAGTACCAGTTATAACTGGTGATGATGGTTTTGCCGCGTGTGTACCAGTGTAAGCAGCGTTAGCAGAAACACAAGTAACAGTTACTGTAACATCATTTACTTGGTTAAAAGTAAAAACACCTGATAAAGAACTTGGTAAAATAGTTAGGCTAGAAGTAGTAACACTTAGTTGTAACGAGTAAGAATCTAAAGATGCTGAACTAGGTATTAAAAAGCTTGTCTGCGAAACACCAGAACTACCTATTGTTATTGTACCTGATGTTGTAGAAGAAGCTGTAAAAGTATTAGATGTAAAATCGTAAGTTTTATTATCAGAATTTCTTTTTAAAAAAAACGAAAATTCAGAATTCTCAGCACCATTAACCGTAAGCGTTCTTGTTTGTCCCCCAGCTGGAACATCAGATGTGTCTAAAGCCACACCACTTATTTCTTTTATAACTGTATTATTAACTCCGATATTTTCGCCAGAACCTATACTTTCGTTAAAATGTATATCATTATATATTGTATTAACACTAGCTTTAGCACTAATTACAAAAACTTTTTGTGTTACTCTTTCTAAAGAATTTTCTGTAGTAGTACTTGTTATTATTAAATCACCGTTGTTAAAGTTAAACTTAAAATCAGGTGGTGTTGAATAATAAAAATTATCATTAGCAGTAAATGTAATTGTACATATTTCTTTTGCTACATCTTCAGTTGCAGATACAGCGCATCTTTGTGTAGATGAGTTAACAGTGGTAAGAGTAACACCAGAGCTAGCGACTACACTTACAGTATGATCTGTTTTTGTATTTGTTTTTATGTTTAATCCTAAATTTATTGCCATATTATACCGATGCTGTATTACTTGTTATTATACCTAAGCCTTGTACGTTAAAGTCACTAGTATCTATATTACTAGCCGTTATAGCGTCTCCTTTTATATAGTTATACCACTTATTATCTTTTTCTAAAAACTCGTTAATAGAACCTGATTGAGTTGGTGTTGTTATAGTTTCTGCAAACCAACCTGTTTTAGCGTTGATGTTGTAAACATCAGCATCTGATCCATCAGACGTAACATCTAACAAGTCTACTTTACCTTGAGTTCCTTCGTAAATTATATTTTTAAATCTTTTGTTTTCATAAGGGTTTGTATTAAAAACAACTTCTACGTAAGGTTGAGTAGTAGCTCCGTAAAAATTACATCTTGTTTCGTTTGAGTGGTGTTTATAAAGCTCACCATCGTTAAACGTGTAGTAATTGTTATTAAAGCTTATACCATCTTGCATTGCAGTAAAAGATTTGAAGCTTGACCAACCTTTCGTGTTTTCATTAAAACTAACAACATAGTCAGTTGCACCGTCAATTTTTATATTATATTCGTTTTTTCTACTATCATAACTACCAATTAAAGCAGTTGAACCAGGTAGCTCATCTTTAAAAAAGTCAGATAAACCATATTGTGATATAGGCGTTAAACCGTCCATTGATAACCTAAGCACAACACCTCTTTGTTTGTCTGTAAAGTAAGATCTATGTGACTGTGAAGCAAAAGATCTTGGGTCTTTAGATATACCATACTCACCAGTGTAAGGTATTGTTTGCCCTAAAACATTTTTATTCGCAACTAATTGTGGATTACCATCAGCATTAAACACAGCGTCTTTGTTTGCTAGTATTTTTAAAACCTTATCTTCGCACAGTACTAAAAGGTTAGAGTCTTTAGTGTGTAGTTTTTGTATACTACCATATGTTGGGTTAACGTCTTTAGTTATTTTCTCAGCTTGTACAAATTGATTTAAATTATTTACGTTGCTAGTAGAGTTGTATATGCCAGAGAATATTAGTCCACTTACTCTATTGTCTTGTTTGTAAACTTCATCTAAAGTTGTTGAAGCAACTATACCTTTACCTACAGTTGGCTTGTTAAATACATCTTTTATTCTATTTGACTCAACACCGTTTTCAAAAGAATAACAATTAGAATATTTTAAATCTTGAGTAGTACCATGATCTTTTATATCGTAAAAATCACTAGCCTCGTAATAAATGTCTAAACCTTCTGTTGTTTTTGGTTCTGTTTCAAATATAGCTGGATTACTTGTTGTTAATTGACTTCCTTCAGGAACAACTTCACCGACAAACTGTATTACCCTGCTAGTTCTACCGTTCATTTTACCAGCTGTAGTTGCATTTCCACCGCCAATTGGATCAAAAGAACCAGAGTCACCTGGTAGCTTATCTAATTCTATTATATATGTTAAACGCCTGTTACTACCTCTTAAAAATCTTTTTTCTTCATCTGCTATAGAGTCTTGCAATACAGTACCACTAGTACCTATTGTTATTAAGTCAAAATTACCTGCACCATCATGATCTTTTCTAGCTCTAAACTTTTTAGTTGAATTTGTGTCTCTTAAATCTCCAAATGTTACGTTTTCTATACCAGTAGTGTCGTCAAAATATTGATAATACGTAAAACTATCGCCAGGAAAAGGGGTGTGGTTATATCTTTTTACTTTTTTAAAGTCTATTATCTCAAACTCTTCACCAGTTGTATCGTCAGTAAACTTAAACTTTGCACCTTTTTTAACACCATCAGATATACTTTTAAAAGAACTAGAACTACTAGTCCAACCGTTGTTTTGTAAAGAACTTGCAACATTAGAAACGTTGCTAGAATTTAAAGAAATATGTGGTATGTCTGTTTCCATGCCTCCGTAAGAAATCTCCATATAAAACTTACCTACTTCACGAAACTCATTACCAGATCCATAAAGATAAGTGTCTGCATTAACGTCATCTTGTGTTGCCGTGTATACACCTCTTCCAACTCTATTAAAATCATTTTTACCTCCAGTTGGATTTTCACCAAAATTAGTACCATCATTACCAGCACACTCTAAAATATTACCATTAGTTAGCTCGTAATGTACAGCTCTACTATATAAAGTGTAAAAACCATCTCCAGAAGTACCAGGTGACGGGTCATAGCTAGCGTCTCTTTGTATGCCTATATAAGAAGTATTGTCTATAAACCAATTACTACCGTAGCTACCTGTTAATCCTAAATCATTATCAGCGCCTGCAACTCCATACTTAAATAGTCTTAAAAATTTCATATAAGCACCTTGCGAACCATATATACTGTAATTCCTATTGCTACCAGAAGTTTCTTGTGATTGAAACAAACCATAGCTGTATGAAAAAGCAGCGTGTTTTAATATACCAGGCGTTTGACCACTATTAGTTATACTAGATGTTTGATCAACACCAATTACGTTGTTTGAAATACCAACACCAAGAGTGTTTATAACAACTACATCACTCAAATGAAGTGTACCAGCAACAGTGCTAGCCGACATAGCTTTAAATAAATTTCTATTATTATCATCTCCAGAAAATGTACCAGTACCATTTCTATCATCACCACTTGAATACCAAGGTCTTGCTTCATAATAAAGAGTATCGTTAGCTAAAAAATTATTAGAAAAAGGACCTGACGAGCTATAAGTACGAAAAGCACTACTAGTTAAATCGTCCCAAACACCAACTGTAGAGCTGTCGTAATTAGCGTCGTTTATATCTACTACGTTGGATATTACTTGAGACACTGCATAACTATTCCCTTGGTTAAACTCAGCGCCATCAATAGTATTAGTTGTTGTGTTAAATGATATGCTATAATTTGTTTTTAAACAACCATCTATTGCAACACTATCTTTTTTGTGAAAACTAGGTGTGTTTGCTATTACTGATATAGTAGTATTATCAGTAGATTTTGTATAAACATTTGAAGTAATAAAAGAGTCTGAATTTACTTTTACAAAAAACCTAGCATCAAACTCAGGTTTATTTTCTATTTTTGATGTAAAAAACTCTATTTTTATACCGTTTTCAATATCAGTACCATTATCAGCGACTATAAAATCAATATCAGTTTTTATAAAAGGATTTTCAGTTTTTATTTGATAATGATCACTACCATTGTGATCAACTATTTCTATAGAGTCTACAGCGTAGGTTTCAGAAATTTCGTTAAGATTATTTTTAAACTTAAAAACTAAATTTTTTGTAGTTATTAGCTCAGACAAATTATTATTTCCTTCTGTAGTTATCCAAGCATCTTTATTAAAAGATATAGTATTTTTGTTAATAAGAGGTATAGTGCTATCGTTTTGAAACAAGTCAAGGTTAATATCAGCATTTTCACCACCTTCTCCAATAGTATTTATATTTGTTCTAACAAAGTCTGGAGCATTATTAGATATGTCTAAAACTTTGTATATTGCTTCTGCGTCGTCAACAGCAATAGAATCGCGATGGGACTTTTTTAATATTAAAAAATCATCTTCGTCAACTTTGTTTCTTTCTGACGAAGGAAATGAAAGCCAATAACCACCATCACCTGATTTATATATTCTATCAAGAGCCATGTTATTATAGTCACTACTAGTTTCTTTTACAAAATATTTAAAGTGCGTAGCCCACGTCGGGGGATCACTTTTTATAGTAGACTTAATACAGTTTATAGATTTTGCATTAGCTTTTGGCACGGATACACTTGCTGTTTTACTTGTTAAAACCGGGGTTTCTCTACCATACTCATCTGCGTAAACAACACCAAGCTTGTAGTTTCTTATAGATTTTACAGATTCTTTATTGTTTGTTACTATTTTTTTTAATGAAAAATTACTTATTTTACAAGTAAAACCAGATGTTTTTATTTGAAACATAAAATCTCTTATTCCAGCAATAATAGGATCAGTGCCAAACACGTTAGTACCATTTCTATCTATATCTACAGCCATTACACCATAGTAGTTTCCGTCACCAGTTATTTGTTTATCAAAATCACCATATTTACCAGTAAGATGATCTCCTGACATCAAAGCTGGACCTTCTAAAATACCGGTACCATCCCAGTCGCTTATTTTAAAACTGTAATAATACTCAGCGTTATTTTCTAGACCTAAATCAATAGAGGTATGTATTTTATGATCGTCGGTTGCCGTATCTGTAACTTCAACAACACCAGCTATTTTATCGTTAACAGCTTTGGAATGCTTAAAGCTACTAGAACCAGAAGGGCTAACCGCATAGCTGTCAAAGTGTGAGGTTAAATGTCTATTAGGTAAAAGCTCAATATCTGTAAAAACTCTATCATCTATATAAGCCTCTAAATCTACGTTTTGATTTTCTAAATCATACCCTTGCTCGTAGTTAGCATACACTAATCTATTACCAACTATTTCTTGTGCTAATGCTTTTTTAGGAACATTGTCCCATTGTCTTAATAATTGCTTTTCTTCTAATAAAGAATATATGTTTTCTTTAGATATAACATATTTATTTTTCTTCCAATTAAAATCAATACTACTATCTCTTCTAACGCTATCAACTTTATAAACTTCTGGGCTATTAGATTCTGTATACAATATATCTACTTGAACTACGTCTTCTGGTATATCTTCAGGTATTATATTTGTTAATTCAATTTCTTTTATTTTATTTACCATACCAGTGTTAAACGCGTCTTTTGTATCGTAATTAAAATTACTAGGTAAAAAAGCAGCTTGTGTAAATGGTGAAAAAGTAGAATACTCACCGTCTACATATTTAAATCTAGTTGCAAAAAAAGAAAACTTATCTTTAAACAAGTCAGTTTCTTCTTCAAAAAGAAATGTATTAAATATAGAGCTACTTGAGGCGGTACTTTGTAAAACTTTTGCTTTAAATATTTTATTGCCTTCTAAGCTTGTTATTTTTATTCTTACATCAAAATCTGTTACGGTAGGTGTACCACCAGCTTTCAAATGCAACACGTCATTAACTAAAAAAGGGTTTCTTCCGGGGTTTATTTTTACCTCAATAAAATCACCGGGAACAACACCGCTCATGTCTATTTCCTCTGTAGTTAAACTAACCAAAGGACTTCCGTCTACTTTAGTTCTTTGTTCTTTTATATTTATGTCTGGGGAGTTTATTGGAGATTTTCTTATAACAGCAGTGTGGCTTTCGTCTACTCTTTGACCTGCGGTTATAGGATATAATGGAGATCCGTATATATAAAGCTTTGTAGGTTTTTTTCTTCCAGTATCTCCTGCTAAAGTACCAGCAATAGACCTTGATATAGATATTTTTTTAGGTTCAGAGTTGTTGTCTGTCCACATTAAAAAATCATCTACTATATTTACACCAGTCACAGGGTATGCTGGCTCAAAATTTAAAGGTCTTTTATTGTTTTTGTGCGTTATGTGTAATACTAAGTCTGAAAGAGGAATAGCAACACCAAGTTCATCTAAAAAACCATTTATTTCATTTTCAAGACCTATAGTAGGTAAACTTGAAACGTCTGATATTCTATTGTTTCTAATAACAGTTTGTTTAGTAACGCTATTAAAAACATTAACATACATGTTTCTAACTATATTGTCTTTGTATGCGTCTGTATTTGGAAGCGTAATAGTTTTTGCCGTTAAGTCGTAACTAAGATCTGTACTTGCTGTATCAAAAACAGCTAAATAACTATATACATCTATAAATACGTTTGTTATAGCGCTACCATCGTACTTTAATATTAAATCTTTACTAATTGTGGGTTGTGTGTTACTAGCGCTAAAGTCATCAACAAGTGTTTTAGGTCCTGCTACAAAATAATATACGCAGTTGTTTTTTTCTTCAGCAATTTCACCAACTATAGAACTACCTGTAGGTACAATATCACCAGAAACCAATGTGTTACCTTTAACACTTTGAACAGTTCCAACGTCATCACCTTCTGATGTTGAAACTTCAATGTTAAGTGCGTCTCTATATTGTCCATTAGGTACTAATCTTTCATCAAGGTCTTTATTCATTTTACCTTGAAAAAAGCTATTCTTAATTTCCGGCATATATTAGTGTTTTATCCACTTAGATTTACCTCTAAGTATTTGAGTTAATTCTTCTAATTTTATATTTGATAGTCTAAGCTTTGCTTTTCTAACCTCAGCTCTTCTTTCTTTTCTAAATCTGTTTACAATGTATTCTGGTACATTAGCTCTTGTAGACATAACAGCGTAAGCTATACTTTTGTACATTGCTTCTTCAGCAAACTTATGCACCTGCATTTCAGCGTCTGTACCTAGGCTATCGCTTATGTATTCTAGTATTAAAGTCTTGCCAGATATATTAGAGCTAAAATGTATTTTACCAGCAGCTTCATCTATATAAAAACTTCCGTTTGTCTGCGCGTGAGCAGGGTCAATACCATATCTTTCTCCAATAACTAAATCATAAGTACCATCGTCATATTTATCAACATTATCATTCGGAGTATGTGATTTATAAGCAGCCCAAGTATCTGATTCAGTATCAAAATCTAATTCATCACTATTTAAATTATAAGTTCCGTCAGCGTTTTGTTTTATATTTTTAGGGTTTGAAGTTTTAATAGCAGGATATAATACATGTTCTATACCAGCTGAATCACTCCAAGATAATTTCACATAGTTTACATAGTCTTGTGGTAGCAGCATTTGCAACGTGGCAGGTACTTCTATTTCATGTGCCTTTGTAGATTTAAAAGTATCAAACGATAATTCTTGTAATGCTCTCTGCGCGTGGAAAGCAACATCCACTCTGTTTATTTTTGGTATTATTTTACCCTCACCAACATACGCAATTATAAATTGATCTATAACATTTTGCAAAGAAGTAAATTGGTAACCGCCTAAAGTACCTGATTGATACTGGGTTTGAGTTTGATTGTCTAATAATCCCATTTATTTATTGTTTTTCTTGTGAAATAATGTTAACTTCTTTATTGCTAGCAGCTGAAGCTAATTGATAGTCTTTCATAGATATACCAGCTAATTGTAGTATTTTAATTACAAGCTCAGACTCTTCTGATTCGTGTAATTCAAAATTTTGTAAATCATTAGCTCCAGAATTGTGAACTGCTTTATCATTAATAACTACGTATGTCCACTTTACAGTAGCTGGTTTTTTAATATAATTAACAGCTACGTTAAAAGTTTCAAAAGTAAGTGTAACGTTACTAGCAGTAGCAGTTGCTGCGGCTGAAAGTGTAAAACTATCTACTCCAGTACCAGAACCTCCTGATTCTGCAATAGCTAAAACTGTAGGCGCAGGGTTAGTAGGAATTCCAGTACCACTAACTGTCATACCAACTTTTATTGCTGTTGTTGCGTTACAATCAACCGTTGTGTTAGAATTGGTGTCGCAAGTTGCGTCTGTAAAAGACGTGTAATAAGCAGTTGTTGATGGAAAATGTTTTATCTTAGACACACCAGCTGTTGTTGGTGCTTGGTAGATAAATATAGGTCTTGAACTTGTTGGGGCTGTTAAAGGTGAGTTTTGTATTAACTGAAGATTTTTTTTATCAACTTTTTCTATTACAACATCAGGAGTTTCACCAGTGTAAAAAACAGTTCCTAACCTGTACACATCACTAGGAAGGGTTGTATTGTTTGAAGATCCAGTTGTAGCAATTTTAAATTTTTCAAAAGCAGATATTTTTTCTTCTAATATATCTACTGGATCAGAGTATTCTGTTGAATTTCCAGGTGTTCTTTTGAATTGATTTATATCATAAAAATATTGCTCAAATATTTCCATTTGTGCTTGGTTAGCAAACAAGTTAAACTCTTGAGGTGTTATATAACCTCTTTGCTCTTTGTTAGCTATTGCTAATACTTTTTGATACACTGTGTCTATTAATATCATATTTCTTTATTGTAGTTTGCGATCGCCCCGAAGAGCGACCGCTCCTACAGTTTGATTAATTTAATCGTTTTTCTATATTCGAATACACTTCCATACCCTCATCAGTTTTAAACCAAGCGGCTAAAGCTGAGTATAGATGTTCATCAAAAGGTACGTTCATTAGCTTTCTATTATTAGAACTCCAAGTAAAAGTTCTTTGATCGCCAGA
>Ga0181395_1000819_pt1 | contig 12941 bp, 15 predicted proteins | sample 18SPOviralmetaG_FD_130124 | JGI IMG/M metagenome (GOLD analysis project Ga0181395, IMG submission 130124) | Marine viral communities from the oligotrophic San Pedro Time Series (SPOT) site, San Pedro Channel, CA, USA - 18 SPOT_SRF_2010-12-16 | ecosystem: Environmental > Aquatic > Marine > Strait...
GCAACAGTTGGCGGTGTTCCTTATGGATTAGTTGAAATGTTTAAAGCTAAAAATGATGTAACTGATAAAGAGATGGATGCCTTAAGAAAATTTGTACCTGAATGGTCACAAAATTCTACACTTTTACCTACTGGTAGAGATGAAAATGGTAATCTAAAATATATTGATTTTAGTTATATGAATGCATATGATACTTTAATTCGACCTTTTAATGCAATTGTTACACAATTAGGTGAAGGTAATAACAACAAAGAATCTTTAATGAAATCATTAGGAGAAGGTATGATTGAAAGTAGTACAGAGATATTAAAACCATATGCAACAGAATCTATTTTTACTGAAGCATTAATTGATTCTACTTTTAGAAGAGGTTACGGTAGATCAGGTAGAAGAATATGGAGCGAAGAAGATGAAACTATGGTTAAAATTGGAAAAGGTATGTTACACGTAGGTAAATCTCTAACACCTGGTTCTATTTCACAAATGAAAAGATTAGGTCAAGCTGCAACAGGTACTACAGATAAATATGGTAATCTATATAATTTATCAGATGAATTACCTGGACTATGGGGAGGTAGAGAAATAACTGTAGATCCTTCTAAATCTTTAGTCTATATGACAACTCGATTTGGCTCTGATCTAAAAAAAGATAATAATTTGTTTATTGCTCCTTTGTTAAGAGGAGGAAGAATAGATGCAGAAGATATTATTGATAGATATAAATATTCTGAATCAAGAAAATTTAATACAATGAAAGAAATGTATTCAAATATTAAAGCAGCTAGAGCTTTAGGTACACCAGAATATAAAATAAGAAAAACAATATCTAGAAAAGGTATTGACAAAGATACTTTAAATAATTTATTTCAAGGAGTATTTACTCCAAGTAGACCTAATAAGTTTTTTGTTAATAAAGTTTCACAAATAAACAGAGATCTTAATGAAAAAGAAGGTGTGGATTTACCTAATCCATATTTCAAAGCTTTACCTGAAGTTAATGATTTAATAAATAGTAATAGAAGAATTAGTTTAGAAGATGGTAATGTATCTTTTTACAGACAAATAGAATCAGAACCACAAACTTTAACTCCTATTCAACCATTAAAATTACCTCCATCTAATGCGTCTGCAGCAGGAAAAACACCTATACTAAATCCTGTAAATATCAATAACCAAGCAACAACCGCGGTCAGAGGACAACAATTGTTTAATGATCGAGACGAAATAACCTTTAGCTAATTATGGCAATAGAACCCAAAACTACACGAGAACATATTTTATCTTTATACGGACATATATCCGGCGTTAAAAAAAATTTAAAACACGTGCACGAAGATGTAGAAAAATTGGGCGGTAAGATAGACAAGATCTATTGGGTTCTTTTAACTGTTGCGGGATCAGCAGTACTCTTTGCTTTAGAAAAAATAATCAACTAGGAGAAAATTATGCAACTTTCAAAACACTTTAAACTTGAGGAGATGACCAAATCAATGACAGCTGTCAGGAAGGGTATAGATAATAAACCTGGAGCTGGAGATATAAAAAATTTAGAAAACGTTTGTTATAAAATTTTAGAACCACTACGAGCACATTTTGATTTACCAATTACAATTACCAGCGGCTATCGTAGCGAAGAATTATGTGAAGCGATTGGTAGCAAAAAGACATCGCAGCACGCACTCGGCCAAGCCGTAGACCTAGAAATAGCATCTATACCTAATATTAAGATTTGTTACTGGCTACAAAATAACGTAGATTTTGATCAATTAATTTTAGAATACTATGACCCAGAAGATCCGGCAGGTGGTTGGGTACACGTTAGTTATAATGAAAATGGTGCTAACAGAAAACAAGTTTTAACATACGACGGTAAAAAATATGAAAACGGTCTTCCAGATATGAAATGGAAAGACGGCAAAGTTGTAAGTTAGCTTTATGAAAAATAGTTTGTTGGTGCATAAGCACTTAATTATTCGTGCTGAAGCTAGTAAACCACCAACAGATGAAGAATGGCTAAAAGATTGGATGATGGGTTTTATAGAATCCATTGATATGAAAGTCTTTATGGGTCCTTATGTAAAGTATTGTAATATGCCTGGTAACCGAGGTATCACAGCTGTTGCTATTATAGAAACATCACACATTGCTATGCATATTTGGGATGAACCAAAGCCTGCACTGATGCAATTAGATGTTTATAGTTGTGGTGATTTTAGTCCTACAGATATTTGTAATAAGATTATGAAAGACTTTGATGTTCATAAAATAGAATACAAATACTTGAATCGCGAAACGGGATTACAGGATATTTAATTATTGTGGTGGTTCATCTCCACAAATATAACCAATAACTTTTTTATCTTTATAAGTGTGATAATACATATTTCGCATAAATACTTTCTTTTTTGTTTCGTGTACTTTTACGTTATGATGAAACCAACTACTACAGCTGCTTTGTATTTCAAACGTGTCCATCTTGATGTCTCCACCAAATGTTAAATATAACAATGTGATCATTATGGGTTTCATATCCAATTCCTTAATTCTTCGCCCATAACTTCTGTAGCAATATTAATCTTTTTACGCAACGCTTTTTTAATTTTTTCATCAATAGTTTTTGTTGCTACAAGATCAACATAGGTTACAGATTTTTTCTGACCTATTCTATGTGCTCTGTCTTCTGATTGTAATCTTTTCTCAAGATCATAACCATTAGAATAATATATTACATTACTTGCAGCTGTAAGGGTAATACCATATCCACCGGTCTGTGGATTACCAACAAAGAATCGGGCATCGGAATTAGGATCTTGAAATTTTTCAATAGCCTTGGCTCTATCTTCTGACGAAGTTGCACCATAGTATTGTACTACTGATTTAGCACCATAGGTTAGTTGTTGGTCTTCATTTTTAGCTGTACTAATAGCTTCTACAATATTCTCTATATCGTGAATATAATTAGCCCAAATAATAGCTTTACCATTAGTATCTTCTAAAACTTTTAATAATTCTTTAAGTCTATTGCTTTTAATTTCAGTTGTTGTGCCGTCGTCATTCTTTAAATGACCACAAGTAATTTGATGTAATCTCATCATTTGTGTTAAAACGTGAGGTGCTGTAGCCATTTTACCTCTTAGTGTAGCGAGGGCAGCGGACTTCATTGTAGCATAGGCTTTGCTTTGTTCTTCTGTAAGTTCTACTTGTCGTTCTATGTATATTTTTGGAGGGAGATCTAGACAATTTTCCTTAAGAACTCTGTCAGAAAAAGCTTTTAATATTTGTGCTAATTCATCTAATCTCTTATATCCACCTACAATTTGTACTTTACGACCACCAAAATTTCGATCTAGTAAAGTAGCATATCTATTTCTAAATGTATAATAAGAAGTAAACCCAAGTAAGTGTTCATTTAAAAAAGCACATTGAGTATATAAATCTAGTGGTGATTTAGTTACAGGAGAACCTGTAAGTATTCTTCTATAATATGCAAGTTTACCTAGAGTAAGAATAGCTTTAGTTCTTTTTGCTGTTGGTGTTTTTATACTTGTGGATTCATCAACTGCCATTAAAGTTCTATGAGTTCTTAAAAACTTTCCAGCAAACTCTAAACCTTTTTTTGTACTAAAAGCTTCTACATTCATAATTAAAATATGAAGATCATATCCTGTTTCAAATAATGAATCGTATTCTTTTAATTTTAATTTTGAAGATGAGGCTGTCCATAATACCATCTTAGGTTGTATATGACTAGCTAAATGATTTGGTATTTCTTGAGTATACCAATTGTTGTAAACACCTTTTGGTGCTATAATAAGCGCCCCATTTATTTTACCTTTGTCATAAAGTATAGCCATATTATCAACTAATACTTTAGATTTACCTGTACCCATTTCCATAAAATAAGCAAACTCTTGTTTATCCCAAGATTTTTCTAAAGCAGATAATTGATGCTTATAGGGTTTTGTTTTAAATTTATATTCCATAATTATTTTATTCTTTCTATTGACATTCATATAATAATCTATATATCTTTGTCAACTAGAATAATAGAATGAAGAATAAAATTTTTGAATTATATAAACCAAACTCATTAAGAGAATTTTTAGACTTTTATAAAAATAATCCTAATGAAAAATTTGTTTACGTATTACAACATCCACCTGCAAATATAAATATTTTAGGTGCATCTGATTTTGGATACCTTGTAATATGTTTGCCTAATTATGGTCCAGATTCTCAAATAATATTTTCATCAAGTCCTTTTGTTTTTAAAATGCAAAAAAACTTAAGAGACTTTAGAGAACAAGATTATGTATTGTTAACAGGAGATCCAGCTATTATTGGTATTTCTTGTGCAATCGTTTGTGATAAAACAAACGGTAAATTTAACCTTCTCAAATGGGATCGAAGAGAAGCTAAATACTATCCAATAAATTTCGATCTCTATCAGAAAGGATAATAATGAGCGTAAAACAAAAAGTAAAAGTAAAGACTTTTACGGGAAGTGGTAGCTTTGATGTAAGAGAAGAAATGTTAAAAGATTCAAAAGATCTTTTAGATTCAGTTGAAGTAACTACTATAGCTGCAGAATGTCAAAAGTTAAAACAAAAAGAAGACGAAATTGCAGAACTAGAAGACAGGCTAAAATCAAAAAAACAAGAAGCTGATGATATTAGTTCTAGGGTTATACCAGAACTATTAGCAGAACAGAACTTAACTGAAATAAAGTTAGGTGATGGATCTGCGGTATCAGTTAAAAAAGAATTTAGGTGCACTCTTCCAAAAGATGAAACGAAGAGAACTGCAGCCTATCAATGGCTTCGGGACAATAAGTTGGAGGATATTATTAAAAACAATGTCTTTGTAACTTTTGGTCGTGGAGAAGATGACAAGGCGGAGCAATTGCTTAACCTTGCGGCAGAAAATGGGTTTGAACCACAACAGAAATCTGATGTGGCTTGGGCTACACTTACTGCCCTATTTAGAGAGCGTGTCGAGGCCGGTCTCGATATGCCCTCTGAAGTCTTTAATACTTGGATTAAAGACAAAACTAAAATAAGCCGGAAAAAATAATGGAGGATGTATAATGGCTAATGAAATAAAAGCTAAACAAGACACATCACTAGCACTGTTTGGTGATGACGTATCCAAAGGTTTTGAAAATATGACGCAAGAAGATATGGCGTTACCTTTTGTCAGAATCTTAGGACAGCTATCACCGCAGGTAACTGATGGTGATGCAAAGTATATAGAAGGTGCCAAACCTGGTATGATCTATAATACTGTTACCAGCGAAATGTTCGATGGTAAAAAAGGTATCAAGGTTATTCCTTGTTACTATAAGAAAGATTATCCAGAATGGTCGGATAGAGGTGATGGCCCAGGTGCTCCTGTGGCTGTACATCTACCGAACAGTCCGATAATCACAACAGGTAAGAGAGATGGTTCTAAAATTAGATTACCAAATGGTAACTACTTAGAAGAAACAGCTTCTTATTATGTAATGATTGAGACAAAGACAGGTGGTTATACTCCTGCTTTGATTACTATGAAGTCAACTCAATTAAACGTTAGCAAAAAATGGAATTCAATGATGAAAACCATACAAATTGCTGATGGAAAAGGTGGTTTTGTAATACCACCAATGCACGGGGTTGTGTACAATTTATCATCTACACTACAAAAGAACGACAAAGGTTCTTGGTATGGATGGGTTGTTACACAAGACAGAATATTAGGGCAAACAGATAAATCTTTATACTTACAGTCTAAAGAATTTAATGCTAGTGCTTCTAAAGGTAATGTGCAAACAAAAGCAGATGTGGAAGAGAAAGTAGTGGATTCAACTCCCTACTAGTCAAATGAAGGGGGATTGCAAGATCCCCCTTTACAAAAAAAATTAGAAATGATAATGCAGGAAGAAAAATTTAAAAATATATTTAGTGGACTAACAATAGCATATGGACAATATCAACCCGGAGAACGTGGCGAAAACGGAAAACAAAAAGGCAAAGCTTTTATTGTTCGTAAACCCGTCACAGATGAACTCTGGAAAAACCATCTCGAAGGAAAAGGAGCAGCACTCGGAATTATCCCTATCACAGAAAATAATGATTGTCGCTGGGGGTGCATTGATATTGACGAGTATAATTTCGATCACACTAGCCTCATTCAAAGCATACGAACTCTTAACCTCCCCTTAATCGTTTGCCGTTCTAAATCAGGTGGAGCACACGTCTTTTTATTTACAAAAGAATTTATATCTGCATCTCTTATGCAGAACACACTTAAAAAATTTGCAAAAGTTTTAGGGTATGAAGGTTGTGAGATCTTCCCTAAACAAACAGAAATACTTGTAGAACGTGGGGATACAGGTAATTTCTTAAATCTACCCTACTACAATGATATGAAAGGATTGCGATATGCTATCAACGATAATGGCGCCAGTTGTACACTTGAGGAATTTTATCAGCTCTATGATGTTTACAACAAAAGCAAAGAAGAAATTGAAAAAATTAAAGTTGAAGAAAAGAAAATAGAAGAAGCTTTTCCAGCTGGTCCTCCTTGCCTAAATAAATTAGCGTCTATTGGTTTTGGTGAGGGGGGTAGAAACAATGCTTTATTTAGTATTGCTGTATTTTATAAAAAATGTGACCCAGACAATTGGGAAAAATTAGTTGATGAAGCTAACACTAAATATATGAACCCACCTCTTTCATCATCAGAAATACAAAACACAGTAATTAAACAAATAAATAAAAAAGGTTATGACAAATACAAATGTAAAGATGTTCCAATAAGAGATGTTTGTCAATCAGGTTTATGTAGAACAAGAAAATTTGGTGTAGGATTCGGTGAAGAAGAAATGCCTATGTTAGCAAACTTAACAAAGTACACATCAAACCCACCACAATGGTTTTTAAATGTAGGAGACAAAAGAATAGAATTAAAATCAGAACAACTTTACAACCCAGGAATGTTTGCACTAGCGTGTTTAGATCAAGCAAACTCTATTATCCCTGTCCCTAAACCAAAAGATTGGAAACAACATTTTTTAAAACCAATGATGACTAATATACAAGAAGTAGAACCTTTAGAATCTTTAGATCCTATTAATGAACTTACAGGATTGCTACAAGATTGGACTACCAATAGACAAGCAGCTAGAACACTTGATGATATATTTAATAAGTTACCTTTTACTGATGAGAAAAGAGAGTTTACATATTTTAGAATGGAAGACTTTTATAATTTTTGTAAGAAAAACCATTGGGATATGGATAAAATTAAAACAGGAAATTTAATTAAAAGACTAGAAAATATATTTGTAGAAGAAATTAGAATGACTATAAAAAAACAACAACCAAGACTAATTAAAATTAAAACAATGAAAAAAATTGATGCTAGTTTATCTAAGGTTGCATATCAACAGGATGATTTTTAATGGAAAAAGATCAATTACCTTTATTTGTTTTTGACAACGACCATAAATTTAAAAATTTTCAAACTAATACTAAACCGATTGATGTTGCTAAAATTATTCCAACTCATAATATAATTGAAAATCAATATTTTATTTATCCCACAGGAGGTAGACATCCTTTTTATGGGTATCACCAAAGATTAAACACAATAGATTTTCCTTATATTATAAATACAAATTATAGAGATAAAGGACTTACACAATATCAACACGTAGTTATAAGAGACACTATAGAGTATCCATATGTAATGTTAAGGACAACAGATACTAGAAAAAATGGTGTTAAAAAAACTTGCAATATTTGTATACACAAATTAGCAGCTAGGGCTTTTTTAAATCCTGGTGAATTAGATCCATATGATTATGATGTAACGGTAGTAGATCATAAAGATAATAAACCTTGGAACTACAGACTTGATAACTTAAGATTTGTAACTAGGTCTGAAAACTCTAAGGGTGCAAGACCAAGAACCAAAGAAGAAATATATAAAGTAGGATTAATGAAAGGATTATTTTAATTTAATGAAATATTCTAAAGACATAGGCATTAATTGGCATTTAAGAATGAGACAACACATAGAAGTACTTAAACAAGAACTAGAAACAACAACAATAAAACTAAAAATGGCAGAAAGAAAAATAAAAAAATATGAAAACAATAATATTAGGACCACCGGGAACGGGAAAGACAACAACGTTATTAAACTTAGTGGACGAATTTATACAAAAGGGGATTAGACCTAAACAAATAGGATACTTTTCTTTTACTAGAAAAGCAGCTACTGAAGCTGCAACAAGAGCTGCTGAAAAATTTGCATTAGACATAGATAATGATCTAGATAATTTTAGAACTTTGCATTCTTATGCATTCAGACAATTAGGAATGACAAAAGAAAAAATGATGAAGTCAGAAGACTATAAAGAATTTGGTCAAAAATGTGGCATTCCAATTAAAACAGCTTCTTATTCTGCAGACGACGGTACATTTAATTCAGATAATGAATACCTTACAATTATAAATACTGCAGCTGTAAAGAGAATAGATCTATTAGAATACTATGATTCAAGAAAAAATATATTAGACATAGAAAGAAGTACATTATTTTTATTAAAAGAAGAATTACAAAGATTTAAAAAAGAAAAAGGTTTGAAAGACTTCAATGATTTATTGGAAGATTTTATAGCTAAAGACATTAACCCTAAGTTTGAAGTATTATTTATAGATGAGGCACAAGATTTATCTTTAATACAATGGGATATGGTTAGAAAACTTTGGGCAAATGCCAACAAAACTTACATCGCAGGAGATGATGATCAAGCTATCTTTAAATGGGCTGGCGCAGATGTAGATCACTTCATAGCGCTTAAAGAAGAAGTAGATGATATCAAAACATTAGAACAATCCTATCGTATACCAGGTGGACCTATACACGAACTATCACAACATATAATAAGTAAAGTTCAGAATAGATTTGATAAACAATATAAACCTAGAGATGATGAAGGGATCTTAAAAAGATATTCTGACATTACACAAGTAGATATGTCTAAAGGTAATTGGTTGGTTCTATCTTCGGCTAATTATTTTTTATATGATGTAAAAGATTTATGTGAACTTCAAGGTTGGTATTATCAATACAAAGGACGAAACTCTATACCCCTTAAATTATTGTTAGCACTAAACAATTGGGAATCTTGGAGAAAGGGAGAGATGTTAAATCATTTAGAAATTAAAAACATTTATGAATATGTTGGGTCAAATGTATTAGAGGGATTTAGAAAAGGTAAAACATTACACTCTGATGATAAATATACATTAAAAGAATGCCAAGAAAAACACGGACTAATAACAGATAAAGTATGGTTTGAATCTTTTGAAGGACTAGATACTATTACAGAAAATTACATTCGTAATATGAGGGCGAATGGAGAAACACTAAATAAAAATCCTCGTATAAAAATGTCAACTATACACGGAGCGAAAGGAGGAGAAGCTGACAAAGTTTTATTGATGCAAGATTTAACCAACGCAGCTCTTGAAACATTTAGTAATGATCCAGATGAATTACATAGACTATTCTACACTGGAGCGACGAGAGCGAAGCGTGAATTACACGTCTTAGATCCAAAGAACTTTGATAGGGCTTATATATTATGAAGTCATTAAAAAAACAAATTGGAGGACGACACTACCGGGATTTTGTCATTCAACCGGCAGAGTTTATAAACAAAAACAAGTTGCTTTTTGCAGAAGGCAACGCTATAAAATACATAGTGAGAGCGAAAAATAAGGGTGGGAAAGAAGACCTTCTTAAAGCTAAGCACTATATTGATATGATAATTGAAAGGGATTACGAATGAGAAGTACCCAAATACCATTATTTACCCCTGAAACAGAGTGGGTAATGCCAGAAGAACTAAAAGATTTAAAAGGTGCAAAAGAAATAGCTATAGATTTAGAGACTAATGATCCACATTTAACTACTTTAGGGTCAGGTAATGTAACCGGTAAAGGCCATATTGCTGGCGTTGCGGTGGCCGTAGAGGGGTGGTCAGGCTATTTTCCGATACATCACGAATCAGGTGGTAATATGGACAAAAATCTAGTGTTAAATTGGATTAAAGATATTTGTAGTCAAGTAGATACTACCTTTATATTTCACAATGCAATGTATGATATTTGTTGGTTAAGATCAGCAGGAGTAATAGTCAAAGGTAAAATCGTTGACACTATGATAGCAGCATCATTGATTAATGAAAATAGATTATCTTATGCATTAAATCCCTTAGCAAAACAATATGTTGGTGTTGGTAAAGATGAAAGTATTTTAAATGCAGCTGCAAAAGAATATGGTTTAGACCCTAAAAAAGATATGTGGAGATTGCCCGCATTATTTGTAGGACAATATGCAGAACGAGATGCAGAATCTACACTTAAACTTTGGCAAAGATTAGAAACAGAATTATATAAAGAAGAACTTTGGGATGTATTTAATTTAGAAACTAAATTATTTCCTTGTCTTGTAGATATGAGATTTAAAGGTGTAAGAGTTGATCTTGAAAAAGCAGCTAAGATTAAGAAAAATCTTATGCAACGTGAATCTAAAATTGTTAGTAGAATTAAAAGTTTAACTGGAGTTGATGTAGAAATACACGCAGCTAGATCTATTGCAAAAGCATTTGATAAATTAAAATTACCATATGATAGAACAGAAAAAAGTAAAGAACCAAGTTTTACAAAAAACTTTTTACAAAATCACCCACACGAATTACCAAAACTAATTGCAGATGCAAGAGAAATAAATAAAGCACACACAACATTTATAGATTCAATAACTAAACATTCAGTTAATGGTAGAATACACGCAGATATAAATCAAATAAGATCTGACCAAGGTGGTACAGTTACCGGTAGATTTAGTATGAGCAATCCAAACTTACAACAGATACCAGCAAGACACCCAGAGTTAGGACCAATGATTAGATCTATATTTATTCCAGAAGAAAAAACTGTTTGGGGATCATTTGATTACTCACAACAAGAACCTAGAATTTTAGTACACTACGCAAAGTTACAAAATTTAGATGGTGTTGATGAAATTGTACAAGCATATAATCAAGGTGATGCAGACTTTCACCAAGTTGTTGCAGATATGGCAGGCATAGAACGTAAGCAAGCCAAGACAATTAATTTAGGTTTAATGTATGGTATGGGTAAAAATAAATTGATGGCTGAATTAGGTTTAATGAAAGATTCTGCCGAGAAACTAATTAAACAATATCACACTAAAGCTCCATTTGTAAAACAACTGATGGAAAATGTATCTCGTAAAGCAAATGATCGTGGTAAAATTAGAACTTTACTTGGTAGAGCGTGTCATTTTGATCTTTGGCAACCAGTACAATTTGGTGTATTCAAACCACTACCACTAGAGATGGCAAGAAAAGAGTATGATGAACCTTTAAAACGTGCATTTACTTACAAAGCTTTAAACAAACTAATACAAGGATCAGCAGCAGATATGACAAAGAAAAGTATGGTAGCTTTATATGAAAATGGTATAATACCTCATATACAAATTCACGATGAAGTGGATATATCTGTTGAATCAAATAAAAAAGCAGAAGAAATAATTGAGATTATGGAATCAGCAGTTGAACTACAGGTACCAAACAAAGTGGATTATGAACAAGGTAGTAATTGGGGTGAAATAAAATAATGTCTTATTTAAACGCAAACATTCCAGCAACCTACGCACAAATAAGGAAGGAGTATTTATATGATCTTAAAAAACATCACGGAGAAGTTGAAGACTGTATTATCTTTGGCCTCAGCTCTTTGGGTGGCAGGGCTATATTATGGCACGCAATTATGGAAAATGGTGCAATCTTTTATCGTCTCCCAATATCAGCATTTATTCAAAGAGGATTTAAAATCGAGGATGTTCCTAAACGTAGACTTGATGAATTGGAGTTATGGAATTCTTTTAGTTATTTTCCTACTGTTACTTCTTGGAATATCTTAAGCGCAGCTTCAGGCAAATATATTGGTAAAGATAAAAAGTGGCATCACGGTAGCTACCTATTTACAGTTGACTGGGCACACCCAGATGGTAATATACTAGATACCGATCATTCGGAAATACCGCACGAACATAAGTGCGCACATATCATAGCCCTTGACGATGGGAACTATGCAGCACAACCTAACAACAGATGTATTTGGGACTTACCTTCTTTCACAGTGAAAGATAATATTCCTGATTGGAAGGTACAAACAAATGAATGGAACGTAGAAGATACAGGTAAGTGGAAGACTGAAGATACCGACAATTTCTTTTATGAGATTGAGGAAAAAAAATGAGGAACGTAAATTATGAACATTGCAGAACTATTCAAAAAGAATATTATATTAGTACCGGTAATAGCTTCTGTATTAGTTGGAACGTTCACAGGTGTTAGATATATTGTTAATCTAACAGACACAATCAACGACAATCAAAATAAAATAGTAAATCTTCAAAGAGATTTAACCACTGCTCAAGATAAAATTATAGATCAAAACACAAGACTAACTTCTGCAGAATCTACGTGGCAGATGGCAGAAAATTTATATAGACAACTAGCAGATCAAGTCAGAGAACACAGCTATGACATTAAGGATTTAAACAGGTAATGTATGGAGATTCTCAGGATGAATTACAGATTTACAGCAATACTTATTTTGATGCTAACATTATTAACTTTGTTTGCAGAACCCGCATATCCTAGGAACGAATATCTTAACGAGTATGGTGCAAGATGTGGAGATTTTGAAGTAAGAACAGATAGACGCGATACTGATTATAATTACTCAGACAATAGTACAAACGAACAAGAATATTTAAGTTTCACATACAGAAAATATTTAGGTGTAGATTGTAAAACCATAAACGAAAACGTAAAAATTAAACAACAA
>Ga0181395_1000820_pt1 | contig 12939 bp, 8 predicted proteins | sample 18SPOviralmetaG_FD_130124 | JGI IMG/M metagenome (GOLD analysis project Ga0181395, IMG submission 130124) | Marine viral communities from the oligotrophic San Pedro Time Series (SPOT) site, San Pedro Channel, CA, USA - 18 SPOT_SRF_2010-12-16 | ecosystem: Environmental > Aquatic > Marine > Strait...
ATCTAAAGCAGCTTTTCTTTTTAATGCAACACCTTCTAAAGATGTGCTTAAGTTTTCAAACTTAGTGTTAACGCCATTTATAGTTTCAATAGCATCTCTATATCTTTGACTTTGTGGATTTATACCAGAGGCAATAACTTTGCTAGCATCTGTATATGCTTTTTTATTTTCAGTTAAAAACGCAGTTGCTTTAGCCCTTAGTTCTTCTGGGACTTTATCTATAGCTATACCTTGAGGCATTGCAGCTTGTAAAGTTGCCGTCTTAAGCTGACTAGCTTTTATCATATCATCAATGGTGTTAGTTAACCCACCAGTCAAAGCTTCAAAATTACTTTTTTGACCTTCGGCTGTTTTAGCTCCTGTTTTTCTTCCTAATTCGTAAAAATCTATTGCCATATTTTTATATTTTTTTATTAATCTGTTACGTCAATAGCAGTTAGTGAATCTAAATACTCATCTGATGTATAATAATCTGGGCCTTTAAGCTCTGGGGTAACGTCGTTTGAGCTAGAAGGTGATACTGGTTCGAAAACACCACCAGTAGCAGCTTGTTGCTCTGCAAAACTACTATAAGCTTTTTCTACATTTCCTACTGGTAAATCTCCAAAATCAACATCTCTACCTAAAAACGTGTCCATTTTAAAACCACCTTCTGAAAAACCACCACCAGCAGCAAAGCCTTGTAGTCCAGCGCCTAATATATCTCCAACACCACCTAGCATTTGCTGATTTGCACCTCGCATAGAAGTTCTAAATTCTCTTTTAGCTTGTTGTCTACCAGCTTTTAAATCCATTAAGTTTAGCTGTCTTTGGTTTTCATTTTGCTGTCTTGTAAACTCTCCAGCCATTACTGTTTTCTTAGCTCGTTCTTCTGCTTGTTGAACGTTTGCAGCTCCTTGTGCTTTGTATATTTGATTTCTAGACTCTTGTTGTCCTATGTTAGCAGATATTTGAGCTGTTTGTTGTTGCTGTTGGTTTGCCATTGCTTGAGCTAAACCTGCAATACCACTAGCACCTGCAGCGCCTTGTAAGTTTTGTAACATGTTTGCTCTTGCTTGCTGTCCTTGCCTAGCTTGAAACTGTGCTTGCTTTTGATTAACAGTCATGTCTTCGAATGTGTTTTCAAAACTAGTATTTAAATTTTTATAAGGATTAGTTATTTTTAAATTATTAATATCATCTCTAAAACCTTCGTATTGTTTTTGAGCTCTTTCGTTTTCTTTTCTAAGTCTTTTCTTTTCTTGTATACCACCAATAATAGATGTAGCACCTTTTATCACTCCTAATCCTAGTGATACAGCACCTATAAATTTAGCCGGACTTTTCTTCTTACCTACTGGCATAATACTTTGTTTTTAAATTCATGTTCATTTATTTATAATTACACTTTTTATGTATTATTTACTACTTTGTACGATCTCAGAGCTAACCGCAAATAACTCTGCCTTTTCTTTTGAGTTATTTTCAAGTGTAGCTTCTGCATAATAACCTTTTAAACTAGTTAAATTAGCTTTATTATTCTTTTGAAACATAATAAAAGTAGAGGCATCTATTAATGGCGCTATACTCATCGTATTGTTGCTAATTACAAGTTGTGGTCTTAAATATTGGTCACTGACAGAGATAATTGTACCAAGAAGTTTTACTACACTAGTAGGTGCGGTGTTATAACCACCACCTACACTAACTGGTACATACCAAGCAGTATCGCCAACTGATATTGAGCTATTTAAAGGTTTGTCAAATGTTAATGTTATCTGCATATTATCCTACTGTTAAAATATTATCTAAAGCTAAAGTTAATGTTATGTTGTCTGTTCCATACTCTATAACTTTAACGTCGGCGGTTATTGTTGCTGATCTACTACTACCAGTAAAAGTTATTGTTTGACCATTTTCTATTGTTTGAGCAGAGCTAGCCGTTACGTTTACACCACTACTAATTGCGTCTACATGAGGTGTGCTAACAACACCAATACCAGACATTATAACATTTTCAGCTGCTTTTATTCCGTCAGTACTTGTAATTGGTATTGTAGTGCTATTAGAAACTGCAGCGTCTGTTGTTGTAACTACAGGATCTATTGTAAGAGCTAAGTTGTTTATTTCACATATAGTACTATTAAAGTCTTCTAGGTTTGTAATGCTACCTTGAAAAGTTAATGTTGCGTTGTTACCCCAAGTTGAAGCATTGCTAATTAAAATTGTACCACCAGGACTATCTGCTAATGACTGCTCTCCTTGATCGTTTGTGAAAATTGCTTTTGGCACTATATATACATCTTCTAAATCAGAAGATTTGTTATAGTCTTTGTAACCTGGTATTACTTGCCTTATAATAGAAACTCCAGTTATACCAGTACCTCTAACAACCATACGTGGTGATAAACCAGTTATGTCGTCTAATTCAATATATGTTGTCTCACCTGTGTCATCACTAGAAGATCTAGTAGCGCGTGTTGTTTCAAATTGAAAATCTGTAACTAAAGGTTGTCTAGCTATTACAAACTGGCTAGAACCTAAAGTAACGTTAAAAGATATTGATTTAGTTGTTGGTGTTATTACAGCGCCAGATACAGATGAACTAACACCTACAGCGGTTACATTGCTTGGGTACGTGTTATAAGTGCTGTCGCTATTACTAGACACTAAAGAAAAAGTTACAGTTGTATCAACATACTTATGTATTTTTGGTAAAATATACACATTGTTATTAGATAAAGTTGTGTCTAAAAAAGTATCGCTAGCAGAGTCAGCCGATAAAATTATAACATACTCATCATCATCAGTTATACTAGGAAATTTTATAGAGCCAGCGTAAACACCGCTTTCATCTATTGTTTTTGCTTTTAAGCTTGTTGGTGTAGATGTAAAGGCTTTTGCTACTTTCAATTGACCGTTTTTATCTAATTCTTCAGAGAAATTATAAAAATGATTATCTTCATTAGTAACAACCATACTAAACACAGAACCAGGGTCACCAACCACTGTAAACTGTTTAGTTTCAGAAGCTGAACGCATTGGACTTGGGTCTATAACTATGTTATTTATTATATTCATATTTTATACTGTTACGCTTAATATTTCTGTGTGAGTTGTTGTTATTGCACCCGAGTCTGTAGCTGTCACAGTACAAGTTATATCAATAGGCCAACCTGTACCATTTATACCCGTCGGTGGGTTTAAAAATATAACTCCGTCTATAACCACTGGGCTTCCTAGTAAAACGCTTGCAGTTATAGGCATTGGTGTTGTAAATAAACTCACGTTACTTATACCGTTTTGGAAGACATAGTTGAACATATTAGGACCTGTACCAGGAACTAAGTTGTAAGCTGGTGTCATCAATCCGCCCAAAGGTATGTAATTTAAATTAACTGGGTTCCCGTACACATCAATATAAGAAAGCTCGGTTATTTCATAATCTACACCACTGCTGTTAGGTAAAGGATTCAACGCGGGTTGAACATCAATCTCAAAACTCATAAGCGCCCAAATTTGACCACCATACGCAATGTTTTGAATTATATTTGGGGAATTTTGCCCTATTAAATAAGTACCAGGAGGTCCAAAAGTAAAACTAAATGGCGGTAACGAGTATGTTGGGGGTGGCGGTGGTAAAATACAGCTTCCGTCATCAATAGTTACACTAGCATCATAGTTTGAGGCTGTAGGATCAGTACAACCATATACAGGTAAATTCTCGTCTATATCAATTTGTATATTTACGTTGTTTGATAGTCCAGCAGGTCCGTTAGGTCCGTATTCAAGGAAAACAAAAGCTCTAATGTACTGAGGATATATATTATTTGTTATTAATGGGTACATAGCGTGTGTGTTCCAAGTTTGTAAATCTTCATTTCCTTCTGGTGATACTTGATCGTTTATCATAGTGCCATCATCAGCTTGGTAAACTTCAATCCAAACAACTTTTGTCCAAGCAACACCGTTAGCCACTAAGTCACCATATATTGGAGCTCCATTTCTTTCTGACTGAAAGGGACCTTGTGAAGAAGTAGTTACCATATTCGTACCAGAGCTAGAACAAGAAGTTCCTAGAATATATATATTCCCACTTGTTATAATTTCTTCGTAAGGAAGAGTACTGTTAACCTGGTGTGGTGAAGATGCCGGAGTACAAGAAAAATTAACGTTTAAACTTGGCTCATGTTTTATAAATCTAGGTAAACTGTTAAAATTTAAATTACCAGCAAGTAAAGGATATCCAATAAATTCTGGTGATATTTTCAACTCTACAAAAGGAGTATTAGTATCTGAGCTATATTTTATAACAGTAGGGTTAAGCACGTCTGGCTCTGTTACTATATCAACATTGTAATTATTGTTTGTGTTAAAAGTTACTGGCATATTATATGTTTTTAATCATCATCGTTTGAATCTTCTATAGTTAAACTATAACCAGCTGGTGGGCTGTAAGTACAAGAACCATCATCATAATTTGCTAGTGGATCGTAGTTGTCAGCTAAAGGATCTGTACAACCTGGAATTGCAGTTGGATTTCCACCGCCACCACTAGGTCCACCACCACCGCTTGGTCCAGAACCTCCAGAACCTGTAAAGTTGTAGATACAAGAACCATCATCAGTATTAGCGTTTGGATCAAAATTAGTTGCGTTACGATCTGTACACCCAAGAATAGATATTATACAACTACCATCATCTACAGTCGCTAGTGGGTTAAAGTTTATAGCGCTTGGATCAGTACAACCAGAGACTGGGTTAGATATTAACAAACAACTTCCGTCGTCATAAGTTGCATTTGGATTGTAGTTGCTAGAAGCTGGATCCATACAACCACCAATATTAGTTGGTGCCGGTGGAAATGTATAAGTACATGTTCCATCATCTACTGTAGCGTTTTGATCGTAGTTATCTGCGTTTACATCTGTACAACCGTTGACAACAGGGAATAAAGTAGGATCAAAATCTACAATAGTTGCTCTTCCAATACCTTGAAAAGAAAACTCATCAGTTTTTATTTCATCGTTATCACCTTTTATATAGTTAAACCACTTACCTTCTTTTTCTATAAACTCAGAAACACTACCTTTTTGTTTGTCAGTTTGTATTAAAGTGCTTGACCAACCATCTTTGTTTTGTAAATTATAATAACCAGTGTTAACGTCTGTTGTTTCAATATTAACATTTGACTGAGATCCTTCATAATTTAAAGTCTTGTAAGATTTTATAACGTCTGGAGCATCATTTAGTAAAACAGAAATTGTTGAAGGGTTGTATACATTGTAAAAAGTATTTCTATCAATATTGTTTCCAGCTTGATCAACTTCTACATGGTGTTTGTAAGGTATTCCTTTTTTAAAAGTGTAATAGTTATTGCTAACATTAACACCTTGCTCTGGTATAAACGATTTAAAACTTGACCAACCATTTACAGATTCTTTAAACGAAGCTGTAGATGATAAGGCTGGTATTGTTAAGTTGTATTCACCTTTTCTATCGTCATAAGTACCTATAAGAGTTGTTGCGTTGTTAGAACCTAAAGAGTCTTTAAAATAATCAGACATACCATAATCTGATATAGGTGTTAAACCATCTTTTGAAAGCCTAATTACAGAACCTCTTTGTTTGTCTGCAAAATAAGCTCTATAACTGTCTTTTGCAAAACTTTCAGGATTTGTAGATATACCGTAGTCACCTGTAAAAGGTAGCGTTTGCCCTAAAACTCTATTTGAAGCTATTAATTGAGGATTGCCATCAGCATTAAATATAGCGTCTTTGTTTGCAGATATTCTTACAACTCTGTCTTCACAAAAAGCTACTAAATCTGTATTTCTACTAAATAATTTTTGTATACTACCATATGTAGGATTTAAATCTTTAGTTATTTTTTCTGCTTGTATAAATTGATTTAAATTATTTACGCCACTATCACTATTGTATATTCCAGAGTATATTAAACCATTTTTTCTTACTTCAGTCTTGTAAGCTTCTTCTAGTATAGAGCTAGCCTTAACACCTTTGTCAAGAGTAATAGCATTGAAATCATCTCTTATTCTATTTGATTCAACACCATTGTTAAATGAAAAGCAATTAAACCAAGATAATGCAAAAGGATTTTTAGAAACGTTTGTTTTTATTACGTAAGCATTTGGAGGCAAGCTAGAGGCATTTGTTGCTGCTAAATCTATATAAGCAGTATTGTAACTACTATCTTGCTTTGTAAATACTAGTCTTACAGGAGGTTTTGCAGGTGGTTGATAAATCACTAAATCAAGCGGTCCGCTTAAATACACTATGTTGTTTATCCAAGACCTTACAAACGTAGGGCTATTTGGGTTGACAGTGCTAGGCCTAGCAGGACAAGTTACAACACTACCTTTTGGTGCAAAAATTTCATTATTGCTTTGGTTTAAATACAAAGGTAATGCTTCACTAGCTTCGTAATAAACATCTAGATCGGCTGTTTTCTTTGGTTCTGTTTCAAATATAGCCGGGTTGTTGCTGACTATAGAGTCAGTATTATCACTAGTTTTTTCAGTAACAAATTGTAGCGATATAGCAGAAGAACTACCCATTACAGTTGAAGAACTGTCACTAACTTCTATTACTTTAACACCTCCTATAAATACTTCTCCAAAATCATGATCACTTCCTATATTTATCTTATAAGTTATTCTTCTGTTGTGAGGAGCGCAAAAAGAAGTAAACACAGGTTTAAAATTATTGTTGTAATCCCCGTTAAGACCATAATTATAATAACCATCAGCAAGATCCTGGTAGTTTGTGTAGTTGTATCTTTTTTCTACTTCAACACTTTTTATAGTAAAAACTTGATTTTTATTATCATTGTTTTTTATTTTAAACTTAGAGTTTGCTGTTATTTTATTTATAATTTCTTTTAACTCATTATCTTTACCACCGTAATTGTTTTGATAGTCTGACAAAGCAGTTGAATTATTACCAGGTTGCCATATTTCAGGTCTGTTCATGTGTCTAAGCATTAAAAACCCTTGACCATTAATACCTTCTTTATCATTTGTGGCTGATGTACCTATCTTAGAGTAAGAAAGCTCTATATACCAATCACCATTTTCTTGATAAACACCTTTACCAAACTCTACTTCACTGTTGTTTGTGCTGTCTATATTTCTAGTAAACCTTACATGATTAGGGTTGCTTGTGTCATCATTGTCCGCGCTACCAATAGGATGCACTCCAACATAACAAGCTTTGTCAATAAAAAACCCACCAATAATATCTCCAGTAGAATTTGGTAATAAAGAGTTTGAAGTTGCGCCAAAGTCTAGTAATTTTTTCCACTCATCTTTACTGTTTGTTCTACCTGTTGTTGTGCTACCAGTGTTAGAACTTTCTGTTGTTCCAGTTGTTACGTTAGGCGCGGCTGTGTCAGAAAAATAATGAGCGTGTGCCACATTTGTTACTTCGTAGTTTGTTAAGCCAGAAGATTTAGGAACTATAAATTGTTGAGCAACATCATCAGCGTTTATCTTTACAAAAAATACACCTTTAAATTCTGGTTTATTAATAACTTTACCAGTATACAAAGCTAGTTTTAAATTAGACTGTGTGTTTAGTGCGGCAGGACTACCCGCTGTTGTGCTTGGATAATCAGGGTATATTAAACTAGCATCTGCTGTGGTAAAAAGTTTTTCTAAAGTAACGCTATATATACCGTTGGCTAAAGAAATATTTTGAACCTTATATCTTGAGGTGTAATCGTTAATATCGCTGTTAACACCAGCATGTTTAAACGCTACATACACGTCTTCTTTTATTTGCTCAAGCGGAGATGAATTACCACTTAAATATATATTTTCGTCTATGTCAAAAGTTCTACTATTAGCAGTTGGTCCGTTTGAACCAAAAAGTAACGCGGCGTTGTTAACACCTGTGTTTGTACCAGCTTCTACCTCTGTTAAAGGATTTATTTCTGTTTTTATATAGTCAGGAGCTTCGTTTTCTATTGAAAGAACTTTATACTTAGCTTCTTCTTTAACTAAAGAATTAGAGTCTGTAGGTTTTTTTAATATTAAAAAAGTTTCTTCGTCAACTTTATTTCTTTCAGATGATGGAAAAGCTAGCCACAAGTCTCCGTCAGAAGCAGTGTAAACTCTACTCATTGCTAAGTTATAGTATTCAGTTGATGTTTCTTTAACATAAACTTTAAAAGAACTAGCCCAGGTAGGTGGATTAGTTAGTACTTTACCTTGTATTTTTGTTTTGTAAGCACCATGTCTTTTAGGTATTTTAAACTGCGATTCATTACTAGTAAAAACAGGTGTTTGTCTACCATAATCATCTATGTAAGAAATACCTATTTGGTAATCTCTCATAGACTTTAAAGACTGTTGCCCCTCACCTAGTATAACAGGCGTTTCTAAAACGCTTAAAATATTAGTATAGTTATTAACGTACTCAACATTAAAATGCTTGTTGTCGGTGTATCTTGAAACATAATCACCTCTAATAATAGGTTTGTTATCTATATCATAGTTTTGCTCGTAATTAGCATATACAATTCTGTTTCCAGTAATTTCTTGTGCTAAAGCTTTCTTTGGAACATTATCATAAGATCTTAATAGTTGATTGTCTGGTATCGCAGCATATATTAAGTCAGCTGTAATTTCGTATAAATTAGCGTTCCAACTGTTTATATAATTTCTACTAGGACCTTCACCAACATAAACGCTTGGTGAGTCTGTGTATTTCACTCTATCAACAAGATATATAATAGGAGAGTCTGACTCTGTGTAAAGTATGTCAACTTGAACCACGTCTAACGGAGTATGTCTTGATATAAAGTTTCTTAACTTTAAAGAAACTAAATTGTTTTCCATAGCGGTGTTATACGCTTTTTTAGGGTTGTATTGAAAAGAACCTGGCTTGAATATTGGCTCTGTAAAAGATGATATAGTGGAATACTCACCGCTGTTGTATTTATATCTATAACCAAACCTAACAAATTTACGTGGAAATATTAAATCAGAGCTTTCTTTTACACAGTTGTATATTGTTAGAGTTGTTGGTGTTGTTGATGATATAGATAATACTCTGAAAGAATAAGTATTATTTACAGTGTCTTGATCTATTATTTGTATTCTTACTTGGTCTGTAACTGTTAAACTTCCTGTAGAGTTTTCGTCTAGCATTTTAATAGTATCACCTACTTCAAAAAAAACACTGTTTGGAATAAAGTTTGTAAAGGATATAACACCTTCTTCACCACTAGGTAACAACCCACCACCATCTGCAAAGTCAAACTCAGCTTTTGCAGAAGCTTCAGTGTCATAATTTGGTTCTACAAGAAGTTTAGATTTTGGCGAAGGTTTTATAACTGTAATATGCTCTTTTAAAAAATCCAAAGCATAGTTTATGTTTAACCCTCTGTCAGGAATTATTAGTTTTGTATGGTAGTGACCACCTTGATTAGTACCTTGCTCGCAAAGTTTTACATCTATTTTTTTAGGCTCATTTTCACTAGTTGTCCAAAATAAAAAGTTATCTAAAATATTAATACCAGTAATTAGCTTGTTAGAAAATTCTAAAACATTAAGAGTATCTACAAATATAAAACTTACAACACCCTGTTTGTGTTTTAGTATTAAGCTTTTTGTAGAGTGATAAACAAACCAATAAAAACAATTTTCTTTTTCATCTGCAATAGCCGCAATACATTTAGAACCTGGTGCTATTTGATTGTTTAGGAAAACATTTGTATTACCAAGTATATTTTGAACTGCACCAACATCAGAACCTTCTGAAGTTGACACTTGTATATTGACAGCGTGTCTGTATTGACCATTTTGTACTAGTCTTTCATCAAGGTCTTTGTTCATCTTACCTTGATTAAAAACGTGTTTAATCTCCGGCATATATTAGTGTTTTATTTGCTTAGATTTACCTCTAAGTATTTGAGTTAATTCGCTTAGCTTTAAATTTGATAGTCTTAGCTTTGCTTGTCTTGTGGCTGCAAACTTATCTTTTTTAAATCTTCTTACTACGTATTCTGGTACGTTAGCGCGTGTTGATAATATTGCGTATGCTATACACATATACATTGCTTGCTCAGCAAACTTATGAACTTTCATTTCAGAATCAGTACCAAGACTATCGCTTAAATAATCTAGCACTATAGTTTTTTCTGACAAAGCTGAGCTAAAATGAATTAAGCCTGTGTTGTCGTCTATATAATAAGAACCATTATCTTGTGCATACTGAGGGTCAACACCGTATCTTTGACCTTCTCCAAAAAACCTATTGTCGTTGTCATAGTCATTATGGTCATGAGTTGTACTTGCTGGGCTGTGTGCTTTATAATTTTTCCACGCTTTAGATTCTTTGTTTAAATCAACAACTATAACTTCTGTTCCTTTAATCATATTGTTCAAAGGTCTTCCAGCAGTTGTTGTTGGTGTGTCTAATAACAAGTCTGCTTCATAATCTGGGTTTGTAATAGTTAGTGTAGTACCTCTATAGTTACCAGTTGTAGTTTCAGAAACAGCAGACACAGTAGTGTTTATAGGTATGCCGGGGCCAAAAACTGATTGGCCAACCTCCATGTCTGGATAATCACCGTGAAATAATATTTTCATGTCAAACTGTCCTCCACCACCATAAAATATATAGTTAGTGTTATTGTTTCCATTACCTGGATTAACACGAGTATCACCTGTTACGCTAACTCTAGTTTCTTTAACAAACTTAGGTAAAGGTATTTTTGATTTAAAAGAACTATTAGCCGTATAATGAGTACCAGATGCTATAGGATTTCCAAACGAATCATAAGTTCTTGTAATACCGTATTCTTGATACAAACCAGTAACCAAGTCTTGCCAAACATTGTCTTCAAATTTTAAACTACCATCTGCGTTTTGTTGATAAGCAACTGGGTTTGAAGTTCTATGTATTGGGTATAAGTTTCTTTTTATACCAGCGTTGTCTACAAAAGAAACTGCAGTGTAATGAACATAGTCTTGTGGTAGTGGTAAGGTTAATGTTGCTGGAACTTGTAATTCATGAGATTTTATAGACTTTAAAGTATCAAAACTTAATTCAGCTAAAGATCTTTGTGCGTGGAAAGCAACATCAGTTCTAGAAACTTTGCTTATTAATTTATTCTCGCCAACATAAGCTACTAAAAAAGAGTTTATAATATCTTCTAGTGAAAAAAACTGGTAATTACCATAATTAGCATTACCACTTTGTTGTACACCATCTGGCCCTTCATAATAAATCTTAGCATTTAAACCTAAATCAATAAGCTCTCCAGCGCCTGTTACCGGATCTTGTTTTTGTATAATTCCATCTAGTAATCCCATATGTTATGCTTTTTCTTGTTGAATATTCTTATTGTCTTCTCCAGTTGCAACTTGGTATAAGTTTGGATCTTTTATAGCAATACCAGCTAAGGCTAATATCTTTACAACTAAATTGTTTTCTTCTGACGGGTGTAACTGAAAATTTATTGATGTTGCCGGGTCATAAAGAGCATGCTCACCAACAACAACATAGCCCCATTTAATTTTTTTAGGTTTTCTAACATAGTGGCATTGCACATTATTTGTGAAGGTAGGGTAGATTCTAAAACCTTGAGGCGTGTCAATATACACGGCTCTTTTTAATGTTGGCTTTGCAAGTGGTGAAAGCTTAATGCTTAAATACTCTTTATGTGTTACTTGCTCTATCTCGCCAAATCCTGTTTCTAAAGTACCAACTCTATATAGTTGTTGAGGTTTTTGATAGTAAGGGTCTTGAAAATTTAGTAGTTGTATGTTTTTAAATATAACGATTTTTTCTTCTAATAAAGTTAACATATCAGAATACTCTGTATCATTACCAGGAATTCTACCAAACTGGCCTATATCATAAAAATATTGCTCAAATATATCCATCTGAGCTTGATCGGCAAATAGATTAAACTCTTGTGGAGTTATATAACCTCTTTGTTCTTTGTTAGCTATTGCTAAAACTTTTTGATATACATCGTCTATATTTACCATATTTCTTTATTGTAGTTTGCGATCGCCCCGTAGAGCGACCGCTCCTACAGTTTGATTAATTTAATCGTTTTTCTATATTTGAATAGATCTCCATACCTTCATCAGTCTTAAACCAATGTGCTAAAGCAGTGTATGGGTGTTCGTCAAAAGGAACTACCATTATAGGTCTATCGTTTGATCCCCATAAAAAGTTTCTTTGATCTGAGCTTAATTTAATAATACCAAGCTCTGTAGCTTTAATACCAAAGTTTCTAAGCTGAACATTATCATCAGTAGCTAGTTCTAAGAACAAGTTAGGATTACTTCTAGCAAATAGTAATAAATCACGTTTAAGTTCTTTAGAACTCATCCTAGCAACCTCAGAGCCTTTCTCAACACGTAGTATTGCTTCTGCCATATCTACATCCATATCTCTAGCCGCTAAAATAGCATCTGCTTCTAATTCTAATATCTCTATGTCGTTAGCAGCTTCTTCAACAGGTTTGTACTCTGAGTATATATTATCTCTGTGTGGGTGATATAAAGACAACATTTTTTGTAAAACTGTTTTTTCTTTTTCTACAAACAAGGTACCGTTTCTAAATATAACGTGAGATAATCTTTGATCTCCTTTCATTTCATCAACAAAAGGTGTTCTTTGGTTTTCACAGTATTTCAACTCTCTTTCATAACCTTTTTCCTCGTCAAAATAATAAACGTTTGAGCTTTTTAACATGTAAGATATTGGTTTACTTCTTGAGTTTAAATTGTAAATTCTATCTTTTATTTCCCAACTTGGTTTTTTAGGTTCTGCTTTTTTAGGTGTTTGTTTTTGAACAACTGGTGTTTCAACAACAGGTACCTCTACCTCTTGTGTTTTTTGTTTTTTTGCCATAATATAATATATAATAAAATTAATAAATAAAAGGACCGAGGCCGAAGCCCCGGTTCTTTAGTA
>Ga0181395_1000827_pt1 | contig 12875 bp, 23 predicted proteins | sample 18SPOviralmetaG_FD_130124 | JGI IMG/M metagenome (GOLD analysis project Ga0181395, IMG submission 130124) | Marine viral communities from the oligotrophic San Pedro Time Series (SPOT) site, San Pedro Channel, CA, USA - 18 SPOT_SRF_2010-12-16 | ecosystem: Environmental > Aquatic > Marine > Strait...
CGCGACGAGGCGGCGCAGGCGGGGACGAAGATGCACTACGATATTGAGTGCTACTATAATGGGATGGACGTGAGCAACGATTCATCAGAATACGCTTATTTCCAGCGGTTTCTAGACGACCACGCCGATCTTGTTCCCTATCGCACCGAATGGATGGTCTGGGACAAAGAGCTGCGCTTTGCCGGAAGCATTGATATGGTGTATGAGAATCCCGACGGAACGCTGATGATTTACGACTGGAAACGGTCCAAAGGCATCAATAAAACGTCGTCGTTTATGAAATTCTCCCACACGCAATGTATTGAGCACATTCCCGATACGAATTTTTGGCACTACGCGCTCCAACTCAATACGTATAAAGCACTAATAGAAAAAAACTACGGAAAGACGGTTACAACGATGATGTTGGTGTGTCTGTATCCAGAGAATAAGAGCTACCAGCTGTTAAAGGTGCCTGATCTTTCAGACGAGATAAATGACCTGTTTAATTTGCGACGATACATATTGAGTATAAAGAAGGATATGTAAATAGACTTATTTGAAATAAAAATATAATTATAATTTGTATATTTTTATTTTTTGTATATTTTTATTTTTTGTATATTTTTATTTTTTGTATATTTTTATTTTTTAATTTTTTTACCACGAAGTATGTCCTAGAGAAACCTCGCCGCCTACGACAGCTCCCGAATAAAAATCATTCTTAATGGTATGAGGAACAACACTAGCACTCATAGGGAACTCAACTGGCGCAGTATTAACAATGCGAACGACGTTGCCCGACTCGGGAGTCTCCAGGATACAGAAGAACGGACGGTCAAATCCATCTTCGGTGTAGAGCTCAATAACCTGTTTGTTGTTGTTTGGTCCTTGAAGGAGCTCAATTCGGGCATTGAGCGGACGACCATCGCTTTTAAGCAAAACCGCAACCGAATCAACAAACGGATCAAACGGGTAAGTGCGCAGTGCGCCACCTTGGATTGTTGTTGATGCGTGGAGACAATCCATAGAAGGCTGTTCAATGTCATTGGTAACAACGCTTGCAGCAAACGGGAATTCTAGTTGACCAATATTACGGATAGCAATCGTATTGGGTGCGCGAGGAGTTTCGATTACGGCGCTGAAAGGACGAAGCTGACCATTTTCAACATACACACGCATCTTACACGGGGTATTATCAGGCCCATTCCAAAGCTCAATGTCTGCGTCAAGCGGACGGCCTTCAGTAGATAAGACGACCTCTACCCGTTCAACCAGCGGAGACTTATAGGACCAAGTGCGAAGAGAACCACCCTGAACAAGGACAGGCGCATTGTCTACGAGGGAGCGAGTTTTAGTTTGGGATGCGACACTTTTCTGGTCCTGTAGTGGCGTTGACGTAGAACTATAAAGATCGTTCGTGCTCTTAAGATCAATGATGCGCGTAGGCGCTTTTGTCGCAGTTGACATAGCGGTAAACGCATTAGTCAAATTAACACCGAATAAAGCAGTAAGAAAGGTTGTAACAACACTGAACTTCATATACATAATAGATGTATATCTATTTAAATATCTTTGTTAATAATTGTATAAGTAATTAAAAAATATATATAAGTTAATACTCTATGCGGCTGCCGTTTATAATGTAAATCCCTTTTATAGATCTTCCCACGATTCAGGAACATCCTCCTCCTCTAATGTGTTAGGTAGTAGTGTATCGTCTGTTATCTGTGCTGGAAATTCAATACCAAGGTAATCGGCATTACACCTTATGAGCTTGGGGGGCGGAGGTGGTGCACCTAGTTCACCCCAGTCTTGTGTATTATCAGGAATCTTAATAGTTATTCCCATTTTTTTTTCTGTAGTCTCAATATGGACTAGACTTTTGCGCATTTTCTTAATTTTTTCATCATTCTTCATATACTCTTGGTATATTTTTTGTAGTTTTTTTCCTGGTTTATTACCTATGAAATTGTTGTTTCCAGAAGTCATACACTGCGATATCTTGCTATGTAGTGACATTGCGTCGTCAAAATCCACCACACAATTCGTATCAATGAGCTTGATAATGCCTGCCTTGGCTTTTCTCTGCTCTTCCTCTAGTTTTGAGAGGATGGTTTTCTGGTGAATCTCTCCACGCCCCTTAGGAGCGGATGCGTTTTGCATCACATTTACCGCTGGGAGACGGACAAGGAGGATAGAGCGCCACTGTTTCTGGATACCACCGCGCGTCGTCTGACGAATCTCATTGGTGTAGTAGTAAAAGTTCTTTTTGGTGAAGAACCACACGAAGAACGAAACGGCAATGTGGATGTTTTTCATGATATAGAGATATGACTCTGCGTCAAGGTGCTTCTCCGAGAACATGCGGACGAACGCGTAGAGGCGTTCTAGTTCCTCGGAGTTCTTCGGCATCGCATCGGAAGGGCGCATCGTGTAGAGCCATATTGTCTGGTTGTCATCGCCCATCATAACACCACTACTCACAGCTTTGAGTTCCTTGATCATGTCCGAATTCTTATGTAGCTCGTTAAATAGAGCGAGCAACAATGAAGGGACGTGCAGCACAGCGTCATTCTTTGTAGTATTACAGAATATGTTAGCAGTGTGGTCTCTTGACCCGGCCTTGGTGTCCCACGAGGACGAGAGCTTGCGGTATGTCTGCGGCATCGTGCCGATTGACGGCGAGTAGGCATAAGGAGAGCTCCTGTTGGCCATTATTGCTTGTTGTATCTTGCTTGTTGCTTGTAGATGAATCGCTTGTTTTTTTGTACTCATACATTGTAGAGTAAAAAAACATTTCAATTTTTTTAACAATGATAATGAATTATACAGATTCGTTGCACTTTGCGCATTTACCTAGACGTTTATGATGTTCGCAGAATTTATCCGGATAACAGTCCCAGCAGTTATATTTCTGTCGGTTGTGCTCACAATAGAGGTGTGGTGAGCATATACGACAGTTATGTCTGTGTTTATTGTGCTCGCAAAATAAAGACCCATTCCCGCATTCTTCTTCTCTACACGTATTTTTTCGTCTACCGTGTTTACATATAAATACTCCTCCGCAACCTTCTCGACACATTGCTCGTTGTTTAAAATGACAGCATGTAAGATTTATTCCGCTCCACGTATCAAACCGTTTTTTCTTAGGATTCCAATATAGTGTATTCTTATTACGTTCGCTTGTTTTATTGGGAAGATACGGGATTTTTCTGATGATTTTAATACAGGTTAAATCATCAGATTGACGCATGACGTTTTCTTTAGTAGTCATAGTATAGGTTATGACTAATTTTATTGTCTCAAGTATGTTTCAATTTTCTATATATTCATAGCTTTCTGGTCTCTCTTACTAGCGTAAAAATACCGAATACAGCGATACATATATTTGCCCCTAATATTATTTTTGGAATGGTTTGCCACTTCTCAATGTGCGATGTTTTATTATCTAATGCTGACGTGTAGAGAGATAAATCATTCATTAAAAAAAAGCAGATGCACGTCGCAATCATAAGAATTAATAGACTGAGAGCAATAAAAGCAATATTGTAAATATCGTTTTTTTGTTTCCTGTAAAAACGACTGTAACCTAAAAGACCGAGAGATACCAGCATATATTGCCCGATTGTTCTCAATGTTGATTGATAGTATGTCATAATATCATGCTCGTTTTGCATTATATTATAAAGATAGAATAATTATAAAGAGATATCAAGAGTAATATACAAATGGACCCGGTTATGACCGACCAGAGCATCAAAGTGATATTACCGAATTTAAATGAACCATCGGTAAATGAACCATCGGTAAATGAACCATCGGTAAATGAACCATCGGTAAATGAAGGTAGAGTGGAGAAACTTAAAGAGAAATTTAATGATTTATCTAAATATCCTAGTTTTCAGTGTTTAAAATTACTGGAAAAAACTGATGTAATTGATAAAATAAACGCAATGTTAGAGCGTGGGAAAAATTCTAAATGGCTAATTGATATAAGTGAGCTAGAGATTGGAACGAAAATAGGCGAGGGTAGTAATTCCTATGTAAACACGTGTAAGTGGAGAGGCATTGATATCGTTGTAAAGCGCCCTAAATATAAGAAATTATCGCAATTATTAGATTTACTCAATGAAATTCAGTTATGGTCTGAACTACGCCACCCATATTTAGTACAGTTTCTAGGTGCTAGTTATGACGCAAAAGAGAATGATTTTTATATAATGATGGAACAAATAGACGGTGACCATCTAGGAAATTTCATATTTAACAAGACGCGAAGTAAGACATTATCTTCTAGCCTCTCTAGATTCTCCCGCTATCAAATATGTAGTCAGTTAATCAATGTGATAAAATTCCTTCATTCGTGTAATCCTCCTATCATCTATCGGGATTTGAAGCCAGAAAATATTATGATTGACCGCTTTAACAATGTTAAACTCACCGATTTTGGGTTGTGTAGATACATGCCCGAATCGTCACAATTCAAGTTAACTGGCGGAACGGGAACAATTCGTTATATGGCTCCAGAGGTATATATGGGAAGGCATTATAATCTAAAGGTTGATGTATACAGTCTAGGATTTATTCTATATTATATTTTCACAGGAAGTAAGCCATTTAATGAATATAACACCTCTACAATTAAAACATATATGGAAAATGATGACCTAATTCATTCATTAGACAACGTTAAAAATTCTGAGTGGAAAACTATAATAAGCAATTGTATTAAAAAGGACCACACACAACGATGGGATATTAACAAATTACATGACGAGGTTAATAAAATAACATTGGGTGAGAGAGAAAAATGCTCCGTGTCTTAGAGCTCCGAACTGTTAAGAGTAAAATGTTTATATACCCGATACTCGGATAGATTCGCCATATCGTAATGTTGAATCATGACAGAAACTAATAGAATAGACATAATCATTAGAACAAATGAATTTACCTGCCCATTACCAATAATCTGGTGATTAACATGCGCGAACTCTCTGTCGGTTCTATTATCAATGTCCTCGAGTTCGCTCGTAATATAATGTTTCATTTCAAATAACATCTCGTGATATGTCTTTAATTCGGTGGCGTGAGTTTCCAGTTCATTTTCTTTGAGCACAATCTGACCCCGAATTGTGTTCAGCATCTGTGCCTGATCCTCTATTTTCTTCCATATACAGCGAAGCTGTTCATCATTTGCCTCTAAAATAGAAAACACCTCAGTAAGGTTGTCTCCGGGTTCAATAAATCCACAACTCTCTGTTTCCATATCATATACTTGTGTGTTATCCATAATGATTATTAGTGACATTAAATTTAAGTCTATTTTTTAAATCATTGTGGTCTTACTTGTCAGATGTTTTACCATAGGTTCTCTTTTTACCATAGGTTCTGTTTTTACCATAGGTTCTGAGGAATGTTTTGTGTCTGTATGTCCTTGTGTATCATACACAGAGGCGTCCATATTATGATCATGGAGAGAATTATCGTCTGTTTTATGAATACAATTGCCCATATTATTATTATTATTAAATATCGTTTATATAATGTTCGCTTGTATTAATGGAGTTTCCAGAGGATATTTGGGGAAATATAATGAGTTGGTTTCATTCTGCATATAGGAAACCACCTCATTACATCGCTTTTAATAGCATTGAGATGTATCAAGAATATAAAACGAAAGATAACCCTGTTTTATATTATGATGGAGAGATACGCACGATAGAAAATACACTATATAGATATATTCTAGACGATTACTCATTTTGTTGTAAAGTAGTTCTTATAGATACAGGGAAATGGAATCCGTATATGACACGATACTCTTGGTTGATCATGGTATTGGATGTTGATGCAGAAAAAAGCTTGAAATTATGGAATCATAATTACAAGTATAATAAAAATTTGGTAGATGATTATAATATAATCATTAAATCTCTCAACATACCTTTGAATCAATGAACGTAAGGAGCTGATTTATAGTTAATATACATTCGTATTAATGTTTATAATGCGGCGTAATATATGTCTACATGGACATGTACAGCACTTGTTTCCGGAATGATTGTTCATTTCGCGAATGGCTCTAAGTGATTTGTTAGCCCTTATCGTGGTGCAGTGAGGTGTTGCGTGGATTCCACGTGAATGACGCTTACAACAGCCGCAATTGGTTAGTTGTTTCGTTATAAATTTTAGCTCGTCTTTGGTAAAATATACCAACATTGAGCGACCATATCTATAATGATCTGGAAATTCATAAGTTGTTTCTACATCATTCAAGTGCCAGTAGCATGTCATTTTCGGATACCACCAATTATAGTGCTGTTCGCAGAGCATGAACGCCGATTCTAGACGAAGCTCTTTTTGAAATGCTTCGTCTAGACGTGGTTGCGCCATAAACATTATCATTTCAGATATTTCATCAGGTAAGTCTTTAATTCGGGCTATTAATTCATTCATTTGTATATATAAATAAGAGGTTAGATTTATTCAATTTTAAAATTGAAAAGCATAAAGATATGATTAGTATTAATCACAATGACGCAGCTAGTAAGAACCGAAGTGGAAGAGTACGAGCCGTATTTTGATGAGGAAACCGGCGAGTATTTGGACAAATGCCCTTATGAAAAATACACGCGAGGACAACAATCAGTATATACGTGTCGTTGTATATCTGGACGAACAATGAACAATCGTCAGCAATTTGTACAGCACTTCAAGACAAAGGCACACACCAATTGGCTTAAACATCTAGGAAAAGATGAAAATATCAAACTAATCAAGGAGCTTCGGATTGAGATTGGTAAAAAAGACAATATGATTCGGCTTCAGGGGCGGCACCTGAAACGTTCTCTACGAAACTCTGAGATGTTGGAGAAAGAGATTGCGGAAAATAAAAAATCAAATGAAAGTATTCTAACATATAAAAATGAATTAATTGCGGAGCTTCAGGAAAATATAAAGCTACTAGAAGAGACTTCTGGTTGTAGTATTGAATATACGGATGCAGATGACGACAATGCTGTTCCAGCATGGGATCTGTCTACCATTGAATCTGATAGCGATGAAAGTAATAATAGCGTTGCGACTGGTTAATATACAGACCCCATCTTATCGCATTTATGTAACATATATTTAACGAACTTAACGCGAGTGTCATAATAATTATTAGCGTAATATAACATCTGTGTTAATACCATATTAAACTTTAAGGTTACGTCGGGATGACTATAAGACATTATTTCGGTTATAATGTCATTTGGTAATTTATCTAATATAGATTCCATGATTACATATAATATAACTATTAAAATTAAATCAATTTAGCCGAAAAAAGAGAACCAAAAAAAGAGAACCAAAAAAAGAGAACCAAAAAAAGAGAACCAAAAAAAGAGAACCAAAATATATTTTTTATTTAATAGTTAATGAATTTATAGTTAATGATTGTCTAGCCATCTAATATGAGTGCCTCCACTGTTATTGATGGTAATATTTACTTTTGTGTTAGGAACATTTGCAATTGTGATATTAATATTTTTTTCTTTATGTTTCTCAATATATTCATTCACTTTAACGATAGAACGAAACCTAACTCCGTCTGGTGAATAGAAGACATAGTAGGGTTTGTCTGGATTCTTTGTATGAGAGCCGCGAATGAATTTCTTGCGTGTCCACCCCTGTTCATCTGGATATGATTCGTTTTTCCACGCTTCACTAGACATTTTCTTGTATTATAAATTGTTATAATATGTAATCAATTTTATATAAAGTTGAAAATAATATAACAATTTAAACTATCGTATAACTAAAATGTTGTATCTTATTAAAAAAGACGGCAAATATTCACTTCCATACAATGTATGGATTCTTGTGAAACTGTATACTGGTGTCTATAATCTTTCAATTAACTTCAATGCTGTTAATAATGTAAGAGTTGACTTGTTATATGGTCTTTATAGGGATTGGTTTGGACGATTTATTCTTCCCGATTATTATGATTTTTGGGGTCAGGGAAAACGACGTAAGTGGCTTCTCAAAAATCTTGTGGAAAAAAATAACTATAAGATGACTGAAGAAAGATATAATAAGTTAATTGTAGCTAGTAACAGCCCCTTGAATTTAATAGAATAGAGCCTAGATAATAGATTGTAAACATAACAATAACACCATCAATAATCATTTTAACGTCTGATACTAGACCATTATACATATTTTTAATTAACAATCCCGTATTTTTAATCATATTATACGTCTCAGCCAGAAAGGAGCAAATACAAAGGATACAGATAGCAGATATCACAGGTACAATAATGTATACTATCAAAAACGCAAATGTTCCTAGAACAACTGCGTAAAATATATTAAACATTACCAAAATATATTCATCGTAATGCTCTAAAATGTAGTATTCAAAGTTCATTACTTGCTCTTCGTAACCCATCTTGTAGTTATTCTTCTGGATAAATACAAATCAATTTTTAATATAAATAAAAACAATTCACATATTATAACTAGTTAATTTAAATAATGTCTTGTAATTGGTGTGAAAGTGATATTAATATATACAAGTTATGTGGCTATAAAGACCATAGTGTTTGTAAACCTTGTTATGATAAATATATTTCACTATATCCAAATAGATTGCCTGGATGTCCCTATTGTGTTGGTATCGTAGAAGTCGTTGTATCACAACAGGAAGATTTATTAGTGACAGATACCATGATTTCGCGGAATTATGGTTATCGAATCGTTTTAGTTGTTTATATTTTGTTGTTTTTCTTTTATTATTTGTATTGGGGTATTTGTAGTATACCTTATATATTATCACTTAAATTTATAATTATTAATAATAATGCGCGGTAATATGCTGATGATGCTTAGTTATTCTTCAGGATAAATACAAATCTATTTTTAATATTAATAAAAACATAATATAACTGTTTAATAATGTCTTGTAATTGGTGTGAAAGCGATATTAATATATACAAGTTATGTGGCTATAAAGACCATAGTGTTTGTAAACCTTGTTATGATAAATATATTTCACTATATCCAAACAGATTGCCTGGATGTCCCTATTGTGTTGGTATCGTAGAAGTCGTTGTAGTAACTGTAGAGGATGATACAGTCGCAAATGATATTGTCCCGCTGGATACTTCAATTCCATTGGAAGTATATGTATGTATTGCATCGGTTTCGTTGTGTTGTCTCTTATTTATGATTCTTACATGGGTATACGTATTATACATTGTGTAAAATAACTTAAATTTATAATTATTAATAACAATAATGCGTGGTTATATGCTAATGTTACTAAGTTTTTCAATGTCGGTTGGCTCCTTATTTGCGTGGGATTCGTGGGAATTTATGACGCAGATAAACCCTATAAGTAATCAAAACTCGTATATTAATATTCGCAAATTCGTGATTGATTTACAGGGAAAAAATAAACGAATTCTAGATATTGGGTGTGGTAATGGTGATTCTACGTCTAATGGAAAGGGCTGTCTAGGAATTGATAATAATCGTGATGCTATAGATGCCGCGATAAAAAAATATCCGGATAAGTCGTTTCGGTTGGGAGTAATTACATCATGGAAGCCTGAAGAAAACTACGATATTACGACCTCCATGTTTTATTTGCATAAGTTAAATGCCTCTAAAAGAAAGCAAATAATCTCCGTAGCTAAAAGATGTGCCGGCGAACGTGTTATTATTCTTGATATATCCCCTGATTATCAACCTAATGAAAGAATGATTGAAGAAAATCCACATCTTATTGATTTTTTAGCTAATTCTAGGAAAGAAATGGCTGGTTTTACTGAACATACGATAATACAAGATAACATCTCAATGTGGACGTTTGATAAAAAATGTATTGAACAAAAAAAAGAAATTATTGATTCTAATACCTTAACAAAAATATTACATTTATACAGACCTATTTAACTAACTTATTTGAGTATGCGAGTTACCACCGAAGCGACCGACTTTGACTATTATAGCGGAATCGGGTGTCCCTAACCGCATTTCGCTTATTATATTGCTTATTTTGCAATCGTTTCTCTGATTTTGCGTTGATATTATGAGGCTTCGTGTAGACCTTCATATGCGTAACGGTTAGCTTTTGAGATTTATTATTGGTATCCATCATCATATTCTTGATCATAAGAGTCATTAGAGCGTTCATTGTTATGCGGTCTCATATAGATTCAGATACTAAATCAATTTTTTTATAAATGCGTAGAAAATACTTAATTCGCGTATATATCCAAAATGGTTTCAATGATAGCACTTCTTTGAATATCGTCATTTGTGAATTCAATAAGCGATATTTCCTTCTCTCTTAACATTTCTTTGTCTGTATAGTTGCGATTAATCTTTGTTAATAGGTCCATCAGCCCATTTTCGTTGTTATCGCATTGATTTACGTCTCCCGTAATCACCATTTTGCTATTTTCGCCTAGACGAGTTAGAAGCATTAAAAGCTGATTATTGCTTGTATTTTGCAGTTCATCGCCTATAATGTATGTATTTTTGAAGGTTCTTCCTCGCATAAAGGCTAGTGGGACGATTTCTACACGTTTCTCGGCTATTAACGCATTAAGTTCCTTTTGTGTGTAGAATTCGCGAAGAACGTCAAATATCGGAATAATCCACGGATCCATCTTTTGATTAATATTTCCAGGCAAATAGCCTAATTCCTCATCAACGCTTATTAATGGTCTGGTGAGGACAATTTTCTGCTTTGTTTCTATTAGCAATTTTGCGGCGTATTGTGTTGGAAAAAGCGTTTTACCGGTTCCTGCAGGTCCTGAGGCAATTACTATTTTGATATCGTCGTTGCGTATATCGTCGTAATATTGCTTTTGGTTTGCGCTTTTTGGAGCAAATAACTGCTTTACTGTGGGAGGTTTGGGTTCATATTCCATAAATTCGTCATAAAACTCGTCATCTACACGTTTCTTTCGCGAATTACACATAGTTATGGTATTTTGTCTTGGATATATAAAAGCGTTGCTATTCACTAAACAAATAAAAAATATAATACTACGTTTCATATTCTACTATTTTGTTATTTTAATCCTGATTTTTAAACATATTACCATTCATAATACTCACGTCTCTCATACATTACCTCTTCTTGATAATGTTGATATTTGTCATCTTCGCGTTCTTGTTCATCGATAATGAAGTCGTCCTCGTATTCGTCTTCGTATTCGTTGTAATCGTCTCCCGCTTCTTCCTCGCAGATGACAGGAACAGATTCTTCTCCGATAAATCCCATAATGAGCAGCTGTATATCGTTCTCAACAAACTGCTTCAGTATAGGAGCGATAGCGCTGTCCTTGTCGTTAAACAGAATCCGCCCCTCGTCACATTCGCCCGATATGTGGATCAGGAGCTCCTCCGCCCCCACTTTGCGTCCCGTAAACTTCTTGGTTGGCATGATTCGTAATCTTGTTGTTTTGGTTATGCTTACGAATCATTGTGATAATTCGTTTCAATTTTTTATCACATTCTTTGTAAAATTGAAACAATAAAAACTTATATGTATTATAGCATTAACTATAACAATGGTGTCTAATCGCGATCAGCGCTATATTGAGATTGCGGCCGACCAGGCGAGTCGTTCCAAATGTCTCATGCGTCATGGCTGTATCGCAGTAATGAATGGTCGCATTATTGGGCGTGGATTTAATAATTACAGATGCCATAGTAATGATGGGTTTATCAAGAATACAATGACATGTCACGCAGAGATTGCGGCCCTTCGCCAGGTGAATAAGCGTGGTAAAAAAACAAGGAAAATAACGTTGTACGTGGTTCGTCTTGACTCGAATAACACGCTTAAGGCAAGCGCTCCTTGCGTAGATTGTATGAAACGAATTAATATGATGGGTATAAAACGCGTAATTCACAGCACTAATACAGGAAATATAGTGGTTCAAAATCCAAATATTTGCGTGAATCATATAACAACCGGACGCCGCATCCTAATGGGCGAATGACATATAATTAATATGATTCATATAAAAATAAAACGTTCAATTATATTAATGAATTGTATATTAATCTTACTATTTTTTTTTATTGGTGCCTGGTCACTCAATCCTATTGGTCTCCCCTCAGGAAATCAAAAAAAATATACTATAAATCCCACATCTAGGGTGAATGATTTGAATCTATTGACGTCTTCAAAGGCACGATTTATTGCAAAACACTGGGAAAACAATATACTTAATAGCGGTTTGGAAATAATGGACGAAGATGTTCATGTATTGAATAAAATAGATGAATTAATGGAAATAATAGCGAAGGAAAATAACTATATTTACATATCTTGGACACCATCTTCTCTTATAAAGGAGGTCTTATTTATCATTGTTGGAGAGACTAAGCCAGATAAAAATGAGTTTGTCATTAAATTAATCGTTCAGTCGCCATTTTGGGACTCCAAACAAATATCCAGCGAACACCTGAAGTATGCAATCGAGGAGCTTATCTATGGAATAGACAATGTTTATCTCAATATGACCTACCTATATGATAACGATTTACGATACAAACTGTCGTGGGTTACAATTAACCAGATTTAACAAATGAAAATTAAACGCCGGAAATATTTTAAAGAACGAAGGACAACATCTCATTGGCCATATCCGTTAAATATGAATGCTATGAGGACTTTCGGTGATAAATCAAAACATATAGATTATACACAGCTAACACAATGTAATATAGATTATACACAGCTAACACAATGTAATATTGATAAATATATGTCTGAAATAGAGAATATGTTATAATTATTAAAAAAATTTTATTTTTTTTTTTCAATTCTCAAAAACTATTTTGAAAAATGAAAAACGTGTTTTTTTTCAAAATATATGAAA
>Ga0181395_1000831_pt1 | contig 12852 bp, 14 predicted proteins | sample 18SPOviralmetaG_FD_130124 | JGI IMG/M metagenome (GOLD analysis project Ga0181395, IMG submission 130124) | Marine viral communities from the oligotrophic San Pedro Time Series (SPOT) site, San Pedro Channel, CA, USA - 18 SPOT_SRF_2010-12-16 | ecosystem: Environmental > Aquatic > Marine > Strait...
GAATTGGAATCTCAATCTGAAAAAAAATTTGATTTTTTTGAAGAAGATACAAATATGTCTTCTCAACAATTTACTAAAGAAGAAAAACTAGAACTTGAATCTTTGTTTCAAGGGTGGAAAATAGCAATGTATGCTAATATAGCAATGTATCCTAATGATATTAATTATAGTGTTGATGCTAAAATTAGATTTCTTAATAAAAATTCAGACAATCAACATCTAATTAAAAAAGTTTTTGATGAATCTTACGAAGGAACTAATGATATAAGATATAGTATTGAGAACCAAGATTACTATGAAGAAATTAATAGTGATGAAGAAGAAGAAAGTGATGAAGAAGAAGAAGAAGAAGAAAATCCACCTTGTGAAACTTGTGGAGCTCCTCATGGTAAATATGTTGATGGTATATCATATTGTGATGATGGAGATTGTGTCCCCAGTGAAAGCGATGAAGAAGAAGAAGATATTATGAAAGAACAACTTTTGAAAACATTGAAATTTTACTGGAGTGGCGGTCTTCTTGGTGAAGACCTTATTGGTAGTGTAAAACCAGATTCTTGGGACGAAGAATTAGAGAAAGCACAAGAAGATTAAAATTCTACAATAAATTTACCGTGTTGCTTTACTAATACTACTTCACTAAACTTCTTAAACTTATTTTTTTCATCTAATTGTTTCTGTTTTTGATCTGAGATTTCAACTGTTAGTTTTTCTTTTGTTTGTTCAAAATAAAAATTATCTAATAATTTACAGGCTCTTCTAACAGATGTAATATCTCCGTGTTCCTTAATATAATTAATATCTTTTAATACTTCTTCAGAGTTTTCATAAAAACTATTTTTATAGTTAAAACAACCTTTGTAAAAAGATATTAATTTTTTTGAAATAAATACTATATGAGATTTCTCAACTGCTGAAAGATTCATATAGTATATACAAAGAAAATAATTTAGGATACAACACCCAAACCTTGTTGTGTTCCTTTTAATTGTTGGGCTGAAGTATCTTGGACTGCTTGACGCTGTTGTTGTTGAGGAGGTGCTACGGTTTGTTTTGATATTTGTTTTTTTTCTTTAGATTCACCTACAATACCTTCAACTGCTCCAAATATACCTATACCAGCACCAATCGCATTTAGAGCCAAACCTACAGAAGCTCCAACTCCAGTAGCATCTAACATCGCTCCTGCTTCTTCAAAACCCATAGCTTCTGCTCCATAATCAACAGCCATACCAACAGGTTTTGCTAAAACACCTAATGCATCCGCTCCACCACTCGCAATCTGAGAAACATTAGAAATCTTTTCATTAATATTATTACCTTGAATTTTACCTTTAGAAAAATCTTCAAAAGCATCATAAGCACCCATACCAATATTTAGAGCATTACTTGCTTTATTAAAAGCATCCAAACCTTTAGATAAATTACTTACTGATTTAATAGTATCTTCACCAACCTCAGCAACCTTAGTAGCATCTTCTCCAGTTTGTTCTATTGATTTTACACCTTGAGATTGTTTAGTAAGCATCGGTTCTTGTTCGCTTCCTTCTAAAAACTGAGTTCTTCGTTCTGAATTACTTCCTGCCGATTCTAAATTATCACTTTGAATCGGTTCAGGGTCGCTTTGTGATAAAAATTTTTGTCTTCTTAATGCTTTACCTTTTTCTCCAATTTTACCAAATGCTTGTCCAGCCATTACAGCATCTTTAGTTCCACCTAATACTCCTTTTACTACAGATGCCCCACCAATACCTTCCATAATATCTGCGACTTTATCTTTTGATTTCTTTTCTTTAGGTAAATTTTTTAAAGCTAAATTATAATTAGCTTGTAAATGACTATTGTTTCTGTCTATCTCGGCGTTTCTTTGACTGATTGCTGAATTAACCATATTGCCTTCACTAAGTTCTCTTCCAAGTCCATAAGCATCCATTATATTATTAATTGATATAAAATTAAGAATTTATTTTTTTTTGTGTTTTTCCCATAAATCTTTATCAGCCGTTCTTCTTGTTGTTCCTCCTACCGCAAATGAATATACTCTAGCCATTGCCCACTGAGGTCCAGACATCTTCCCTGCTAAACTTTTTCCACCTACTTTTTTACCACTTAGACTTCTAACACTCTGAGGGTTTGATAATCTTGCTCCTAAACCCCTATCATATACTTTATCCAATATAGACATACTAATACCTGTTAATTTACTAATATCTTTTTTACTATTAGATTTATTAAGAGGTTGTCCGTATCTCTTATTAAATTTCTGCTTGTTTGTTAGACTCATCCTTAATATCTTCGGTTATATTATTTTCATCTGCTTTAATTTCTAAATCACCATGAACGATTTTACCTCCAACTGCTATTAATGTTTCAAAGTTCTTGTATGCCTTAGGTGGATTCTCTTGTAAATCTAAATGAAGAAAATTATATCTTTCAGGTGTGGCGATTCTGTAAATCTTAAGAAAATTATTTTGTCCGCCAAACATATCACCAAACTCTTCTGCGATTTTTCCTAGTTCTTTTTGATTAGGAAACGGTGATCCAATAATTACATTCGTAGAATTTTGTCTAATAACTGGAGAAACTTTTCTGTAGTTTTGACTTGATATTAATAATAATTGTATATTGTAATGTCTAAATCTTGATGCTAAATGATTAACTTTAGCTTCTCTTTTTATACTTCCTAAACAATCATCTAAGATTACAGCCATACTTGGTTGTTCTTCTTTCTTTAGTTTTTTTTGTCTTTCAACAATACTATCAATATATGAATCATCATAATGGTCTTTACAATCAAAAGCTTTCATTAAGAAACGAGATGTAGTATCATTAGCAATAGTATTAGATATTACATTTACTTCATCAAAATACTCTTGTCCATAAAAATTATCATTTAGAAGAAGATTACTAATAATTGTAGATTTACCAGTTTTTACAGGAGAAATCATTAGAACTAAAGCTGGTGGTTGAGGAAGATTTTCATGAAGTGGTTTGATTTTTGCCGATTCGCTTTCGTCTGGGTCATTTACTCTTAGAACTTGGGGTGCGGAATTCATATACTATAATTTATTATTTTTTCTATATTTAAATAAAAAATTATAAATATATATAAGAAATGGACCTTATGCCTAAAGTAGAAATGAAAACTGAAGACTCCGTAGGTGTTGAAGAAAATCCTGATGAACCCCTTGAAAATGAAATTGATGACGAGGTTGTTAATGAAAACGAAGAAGAAGAACAACAAGAAGTTGTTGAAATCAAGGAGAAAGAAAAGTTAAATCCACAAGATGTTTTCAAACCGAAACAACAGAGAATACCGCAAAGAGAAACAGCACCAGTTGTTTATAAAACTAAAAGACCAATTACTGAGAAACAGAAGGAACATCTAGCTAAAGCAAGACAAGTTGCTAAAGAAAAAAGAGAACGAAACAAAAAACTTAGAGAAGAAGGAAAACAAGCTGAAAAAACTCAGAAAGAGAAAAGAGAAGAAAAAGTAGCTGAAAGAGTAGCTAAGAAAATACCTCAAACAGTTAATAATACTACTACTATTAATCAAACAATTACTGAAGAAGAAATTGTTAAATTAACTAAGAAGGCGACTGCCGAAGCATTAGAAAAATATGATCTAGAACGCAAAGCAAGAAAAGCAGAAAAACAAGAAAAACTAAAACAACAGAACCAAACAAAAGATATACAAATGAAGATTGCTCGTGCTACAGGAAGAAAATATGGAGATGATGGATTTTTCGCAGATTGTTTTTAATATTAATATATAATATAAAAGTATGAAGGGTCCAAACAATACTTTAAGTGATAAACAAAAGGAACGCCTCAAACAACATAAAGTGCATCATACTGCTAAACATATGACTATGATGAGAAAATTAATGAGAGAAGGAATGAGTTTTACTAAAGCTCATAATATGACTATGAAGAAGATTGGTTCGTAAATTCTGATTCATCAATAAATGTTTCAAAATCACCATCACATTCTCTATATATTTCTTTCTCCCACCAATATGTATGTAGAAAATCATTTTCTAGAGTTCTTGTAATGATAATACTACCATTATATCTTCTCCAATGACCAAAAATTAAAGAAGGATGTTCTTTACACCACTTCTCCCAAACTACCTGTTTGTTTTTCAAACATTTCATACTATCCGACATTCTTCCATCTTCAATATCAATCATAAATTCTTCTCTTTGACTAGCGTCATCTTCAGGAAGTGGAGGTTCTTCCTGTTTTGGTAAAGGTTGATTTAAAAATACTTTGAGTTTAGAAAGTAATTCATCAGTTAAAAATTCAACTTTTGATTCTAATTTATTATTAACTTCGTTAAGTTCTTCTAATTGTTTATCAATATCTTTTTCTTTTTGAATATGTTTTGATATTTCTTTCTCTAAGAAATGAATTCTTTGTAAATCAGGTTTGTTTTCAAGTCTTTTTTCTAAATCTTTATAATCGCTTTTTAGTTGTGTTAATTCATCAGTTTTAAATTTAATATGAATATCTTTTTGCTCTAACTCTCTTAAGAGTTTTATTCCTATTAAATTAAGAAAAAATGTTGATTCTCCAAGTTCTCCTTTGATTTGTTTGAACTTATCTCCTCTTCGTTTGTAATTAATAAATGTTTTCTTAAACTTTGTTTTGTAGTTTGCTTTTCTTTGATAATTAGAATATCCTTCATGACCTAAACTATTTAAGCGATTAAAGAGTTTATCAACATGTCTTGATATACAAGTAAATTCAGCATCTGCTTTTTCTAAATTCATATTATAGTATATTCTATTATTTTATCTTTAAGTAATATTATTATATTTGTAATACAGCGTATCTAAGGTTATTTTTATTTAAGAGATAATATAGTAATACATTTCTACAGACTTTCTTCAAAGTTAAAAGGCAAATCCGAAACACTTTCCGAAACACGATAGATGCTTTACACTTATACTTAACTTATACTACTAATACACTATACTACAATATATATATATACTACAAATACAAATACAATATACAATATATACTAATTACATATTTAAATACTTAAATAAACTATTTATAGATTAGAATCTAATATTATTTATGTATTCTGAAACAGAACTTAGTAATATTATTAATTTATATGAAAAAAGAAGAGAATACAACTCTCAGTATTCTAAAACCAGATATTCAGCAGATCAAAATTATAAAGAATCAAGAAAGCAACAATCAGCTTCTTGGTATAATGAAAATAAATCAAAAAAAAAAGATTATTATCTAAGGAACAAAGAGAAGATTTCTATTCAAAAAAAATGGAATTACGCAGTTATGACAAACAATCAAAAGAAGTTCTTAGATAAATATCCTGAAGAATATCAGAAATATATTCTTTCAACACTTAAAGATTAATATCTAATATTAATTATATGAATTCTAAAGCTCAAGATTGTCTTAGTGGTTTTGTAGAAGAAATAAGTAAATTAAAACTAACTGAACTTGAAACAAAGCACTTCTTAGATGAATTATACATGACTTTTTTTACAAATGATTCAAGTGATTCAGACTATGAACCTGATACAGATGAAACCGAATCAACTGATTCTTCTAACGGAGAAGAGGAAGTTTTTGATATAATTGATAAAGATGACTATAGATATACAGACCATCAAAGTTTAGAGTAATTTATTTTGATTTTAGGTTTTTTGTAAGTATATTAATAATGGAAGAATCTATTACTAATATACGATTATTAGATTGTAATTCTAAATTTAGCGAAGAAAAATTAGGAGGTAATAATGAAGGTCTTAGTTTATTTACTAATAAGGTAGGACACGGAATACAAGTAGAGCCTGGAGATAAAATATCTTTACAATCAGCTTTTATATCTGAATTAGGTGCTGGTGGAGAATCATCAATAGAAATTACTGATGAGTATTTAGAAACAAGAATTGTCCCTTATACTAAAATTACATATAACAATCCAATTAATGGCTGTAATGAAAAAATATTAGGTTTTGAATCAGCATCCGCAACTGAAGAAAATGCTTCTCTAAATAATACTGCTAATTCAACAAGTATCTTTTATAACTTTTACAAAACAGCAAACGGAGAAAATTGTTTCTTTTTACCAAGAAGATTTGTATATTTTGATGATACACATAATAAAGTAAATTGGGGTAGAGATGATGAAGTAGTTTATGGAAGACCTTTTCACCAAAGTTGTCCGAATCCAGATGATGATAATATTGGAAATTTAGAGAATGTCTTTGTTGCTAATGCTGATTATTTTAGATTTCAAAGTCCATCGGCTGGACAAACACCAACGGATAATATATTTAAAGGTCTGACCGATAATAGTAGATTTACAATATTCGTTCAAAAAGATGTTTATTATGGAGAACAATCTGATAGAGTTATACCACATACATCTAATAGTTCTCCTGCATCAAGAGAATGGTTAGAATATATTGATAAATTGGATATTTCTGTTAATTCTGGTTTTCAAAGTCCATCAGCATTATCTGATAGTATTACAAATCAATTTAGGAAACAAGGTAATTTAAAAGATATAGAAGTTAAAAGTGTAGCATTTAAAGACTCCACAACAGATATTCAAACATTCATACCGATTTCAACTAAAATTGAAAGTCCATTATATAAAACATTTTATAGTGCTAATCAAAGTAATAATAATGGTTCTACTTATACTGATTGGCAAACTTGGACCGGAACAACTCAAGAAGATGGAGCATTAAAATGGTTAAGTTCTCAGCAATTTATTGGAGTCAAAAGACCTCAACTTTGGCTAAAAGGTAGAGCAGTAGCTAAACAATTACAAACAGTTAGTGGTGGAACAAGTATAGAACAAGGTTATTTTAATTTTCTTTTTGATTTAGATGAAGTAGATTTTGAAAGAGGAAGTCCAACTAATACACGAGATTTATTTACTACAATACCTTTTACGAATGCTAATTTAGAAGTATTAAGAGATTTATTTATAGAACAAGGTCAATATCCTGAATTGTTTGAAAATAAATTAAATTATTATTCTGGTTTTACTACAGTAAATAATAGTAGATTTTTACATATGAACACAAGAAAATCAGGAGCAGACCAATATGCTACAAATCAATTAGGTGATGATAATTTAGTTGTTAATGATGCAATTAATAGAATAAGTTGTCCATTCTTTTTTGATTATGATCCAACACTCGCTACAACTCTAACTGATGGAGTATCTCAACCTTGTTATGGTTTCGCAAGAAAAATTATTAGACCAACAGGAGAATTTATTTATCTAACAACAAATAAATTAGGTTTTGTAGATGATGCAACTTTACCTTCAACTCTAACAACTTTACCATTAAGATTGTTTAGGAGAAATGCCTCTGATGGAGCAACTTTAGGAACAAAAATAGATAAAGATACACATGCTGGTTTTGATATTCATTTTAATGCTTTTGGAAATTTATTTGTTGGTTTGACTACAGGATGGACAAATGAAATGTTTCATGAATCAGAACTAACAAATGCTTTACCTACATTATATAAAGATCCAAATGCTTCAACAGCAATCAATCCTGAAATTAAAACAGCAAATATAATATCAGAAATATATTTAGGAGCAGACCAACCAGTATGTAGTTTTAATACAACAACTAATCGTTTTGAAATAGCACAATTACATACACCTGAATTTATACAAAATAAATATAATGCTGGTGGAGTAAAATTTAATGCTTCAGGAGAAGATTATGTTCCACTAAGTGCGACACAAGGTGAAAGAGTATTTAAAATTAATAAACGATTAAATAGTGGTAATTTTACGCCTGATATGACTTCTTACTTAGTAAATGAAAGTGATAATATTACTGTATTTACAAGTGTTGGTTTGAGTGCTTCAGCTGTTTATGATTTTGAAAATTTAAATTTTAATATAAAACCTTGGAGTTTGTTTGATAGTCTAACAGGAGTAGTAATAAAAGATTTTGGTTATACTAATAGTAATTGGAATTCTGGAATATGGGGTGTATTAGGTTTTACTTATGAACAATTTAATTCTTCAAGAACAGCTGAAAATTCAATAATTAATAGAGTATCTAATACTAATAAAACAGCTTTACCTTATGCTTTTACTAATGCTGATGTTTCTCCTTCAGATGCTATTAGTTTTATAACTAATTTATTTGGTGCTGGAATGTTTCATTTAGCATTACCTTCAACATTATCAGCAAATACTTCTTTAACTTTAGCACCTGATATTCTAACACCAACAGGATATAGAAAACAAATATTTCCAGCAATTACTGAAGGTCAAACTTCAATAGTTTTATCAGCACCTAATCTACCAAGAAAATTACAAAATGGATATTTTTTAATTAGAAGTGATGCTTTAGATGAATCTTCATATAACGGCGGTTTTGAAAGCGGAGCATTATATCCAGTAGTTGGAATAGTTTCTAAAGTAGATAATACAGGAGATTTCTTTACAAGTGTTGATTCAGATTTAGAATTTACATTTACGAAACCAAAAGTAATTACAAGTATTAGAACAAGTGTTCATGACCCTTCTCAAAAATTATCTAAATTAAATACTGGAAGTGCTGTAATATATAAAATTACAAAAACAAGACCTCATAGTTTTGATATTGTTTCTCAAATAATGAATAAAAAAAAATAATATCTATCTTTTATACACTTAAAGATACAAAAAATATATTAGTTATAAATGTCGCCCCAACAGAAAAAACAAGCACAAAAAACTTATGATAGAAAAAGAGATGCAACATATGATAGAAGAAAGTATAAAAGAATTCAAAATTGGAAAAGAATAGGTGTTATTAGTGAAAATTATGATGAATTATATAATTTATTTTATAATACTCATACATGTCAAGATTGTGAATGTAATTTACAAACAGAAGGTAAATTATCATCTATATACAGAGTTTTAGACCACGACCACGAAACAGGAGAGTTTAGAGGTATAGTTTGTCAAAGTTGTAATATTAAAAGAGGTTGGTTAGATAAAGTAGCATATCTGCCTCTTTAAGTATTTAAAGATTTAAATTAATTATAATTAAATGAACTATATTAATTATGATAGATTTAATACAGATAATGACTTTTACATTAAAAAGAGAAAAAACAAAAAACTTTATATGTTTATTGGAAGAAAAAGAGAATTTAATAATTCTCAATATGGTAATTACTTACTTCAAAGACAAGCTCGGTTTGAGAACGGATATATAGGAGTTTTATTTAGTAAAAGACTTCCAGCTGATACACCACTTTATATGGTTTTAGTTCATAAAGCAGTTTTATTATTTAAAACACGAAAGTATAGAAACGAGATGATGAAGTATAAAAAACAACAAAAAAAAATTCCACTTTCCTCACCAATTTATTTATTACAACACCCTAGATTAAACTAATTATCTTCTTCATCTTCATCACTACTTTCTTCTTCTTCTTCTTCAACCTCAATTTCAAAGCAATCACCTTGTGTTAGTGCTTCATTAATAAAATCATGAATGTCTTCACGAACCATATCATTTAGGTTATGTGCTGAATGAATACCACCAAAAATCTTTAGACCATTAAGACGACGTTGAATTTTATAAGTAAGGTTTTCGTAAAAGAATTCTTCCATATCTTCTTGGAAAATAATTTCAAACCCTAAATTATCTGGAAGGTCATCAATTTCATCAAAATAATTTTTCATATGGTCTGTATCTTCAAGAATAGGATATAGATATTCATATAACCAATTTTTATTCATTTTGATTTTAATACCATCACAACGAGTATCTGCTTCAAAAGTATTTAGTTTTAGTTCCTCATTTTCTTTTTTGAGTTTAACCATCTTATCTATTGTTCCATCATCACCACCTAGGAGATTTAGATATGAATCACTTGCGTTTTTTGTAATTACTAGTTCTTCTTTGAGAACTTGATTTTCTTTTTTTAGTTTATCATTTTCTTCTTTGTATTCTCTAAGTTCTTTTAGAATTTCATTAATACTAAAGTTATTAAGATATGCTTTATCTTGGTCTGTATAATTAGTAGAAGACATATTTGTATCTTCTTCGGAAAAATCAAATTTTTTTTTATATCCTTCTTTAGATTTAGAATCAGTAATTTCTTCAACTTCATCCAAAAACTTTACATAGTGATATTTAGAAACAGACATAATATATAAAGTTAAAAAAAAATCAAATTTATTTTCATTCGCCTCTTTACAAGAAAAAAAACTTTAGAATATTATTTTACTAACTTATATTATAAATGTCAAGTTATTGGTCGCCATCTAACAAAATCCCTATACAACAAAAATCTATTTCCATTCCAGCTTTAAATGGAACTAATCACACTCCGACCCAAGAAGTTAAATTTCAGATTCCTGAAACTTTAGAATTTTTTGATCCTAAGAACAGTTATTTAGAGTTTGATGTAAAAATTACTCCAACTTATACCGCCTCAGCTTCTAACGCCTCAAACTCCACTCAACCTTGTTTATTAACTCTTGACCAAGATATCGGCGCTCAGAGTTTAATTAGAACTTTAAGAATCCACGATTCTAACGGAGTTTTATTAGAAGAAATTGATGGTTATAATACTATGGTTAGTGTAAAATATGATTATCATAATAATGATTCTCTCCAAGGTCGTCGTGCTTTAACTGAAGGAACTGGTTTCTATCAACCTGCCGTTCGTGGAACTAATGGTAATAGTAGAACCCATACTAATCGTTATATAGAAAGTCCCTATGTAAATCAAAGTGTAGCTACTAGTGAAACTCGTCATAGTGCTACTGATTATATTGATGCACGTATTGCTATGCCCATACACGGAGGTATTTTCCAAAATGATAAAATCTTTCCTAATGGTTTGGTAGGTGGTCTTCAGATTTCATTTTTACTAGAAGATGCATATAGAGTTCTTAGAGTCCCTGATGGTGCGATGAGATTTCGTAGAACTACTCTCAATCCAATCTACGGAACAAGAGACGGAAATAATGCTTGTTCTACTACTTCTGTTTGGGCGAGTAATGCTACAAGTGATTCATTTTATATATCTCCTGAAAATTCTATGGATGAAGGATCTAAACTTCCTTTTGTTGTAGGTGAAGCTCTTGGTTTTACTAAAGTTGATGCCCCTACAGAAACTTTAGTAGTTTTTAAGAACGCTTCTGATGTTGTAGTCAATCCAGTTATTAAGAAGTTTGAAGATAGTGCTTCAGGAATTAAAATTACGCTAAATGTCGCTGTAAAACCTGATGTAGATATAAAACCACGATATTCAAGCGATGATAATGCGGTTAATAACTATTATGCGGTCTTTTCTAAATCTAATGTTCAATCAGCTCAGGGTCAAGCTGGAAGTTATACTGTTAAGAACGCTACATTAGTTTTACAAAAAATTGATGTTGGAGGCGGATATAAAGAACAGATGATGAGAAAAATGAAAGAAGGTGGAACAATAACCTATGATTTCTTATCTGCTACTAATTATAAATATTCTCAATTATCTGGTGATGTTGTTGCTAATATTTCTTTGCCTATAAATAATTCTCGCTGTAAATCTATTTTAGCGATACCTACCGACGCCACGATTTATAGTCAAACACAAGTTCTAAATGCTTCTGCTACTTATCAGATTATGACTAATGGATCAACAACTCAAGATTTTCATTTACATTCTAACAGACCTGGGCTTGAAGGTATTAGTGATAATCTAACTCAATACCAATTTTTATATGATGGTAAATTACAACCAAGTCGTAGAGTTCAAACTTCTCGCACTTCTTCAAAACTTAGTGTATCTGCTCAGCATTTAATAGAATTAGATAAAGCACTTTCTTCTGCTGGTATTACAGGACATAGTCTTAAATGTTTTAATAAAAATTTTGTTGTTGGTAGGAGTTTGTCTATCGGTAATGGTGTATATGATGGTAGAAATCGTGATTTCTCTTTACAAGTAGAATATGGCGGAACTGCTCCAACTAAAAATAAACTTTGGAATAACTTTGTATTTCATATCCGTCGTTTAGAAATTTCTCAAAATGCGGTTCAAGTTATTCTTTAGTTTAAATTATTTATGTAATGAAAAAAAATTATTTTTTTATTATATAATGAATATGAATGGTAGAACAGAGTATTTAGACATACAACCTTCCAACATTGTTTCCACAGGAGTTGTCAGCTATGTTTCGGGAAATCCAGTAATTCAATATATAATAGGCGAATCTGATAGGTATTTAATAGGTAATAGTTTAAGGTTTTGTGGTAATCTTAATATCTACAGTGATAGTGCGAAAACTAGACCAACTGACGGACAAGATTTAGCTATATCTCCAAAACTCGGTATGTTAGGAATCATAGACCAAATAGTTTTAAGTTCTCAAAAATCTAAAAATGTTATAGAACACATTCGTCATTTTCCAAGATGGGCTGGTCAATATTATGCTAATATAGCATCTGAACAAGAAGCTATGGGTCATCTAAATGAAAGTTCTTTAGCTGTCCCTAATATATTAACTCAAGCAAATAGTGTAGTAGCTTCAAGAAATGGTGCTGTAGGAACTAACTTAGTTTATGATGGTAATAGTTTTGCTGTTCCACTTCCAACTGGTTTGTTAAATTCTAAACAACCTATAGGTTTGAGCGGAAATGGTTGGGGTATTGGAGGTTTGGTTGTAGAAATTCATTTATCTCCAGATTCTAACTTTTTAATTACAAGCACATTTCCAACTGCTTTTTATGAATTATCTAACTTAAAATTAATCTGTGAAACAATGGTTCATTCTGTAGATGAATTATCTCAACTAATGAATAAAACTGAAAATGTTATGGAATATAAGGCAA
>Ga0181395_1000835_pt1 | contig 12831 bp, 24 predicted proteins | sample 18SPOviralmetaG_FD_130124 | JGI IMG/M metagenome (GOLD analysis project Ga0181395, IMG submission 130124) | Marine viral communities from the oligotrophic San Pedro Time Series (SPOT) site, San Pedro Channel, CA, USA - 18 SPOT_SRF_2010-12-16 | ecosystem: Environmental > Aquatic > Marine > Strait...
ATCTTAATGACTGTTCTTGACCAAGGACAAAGATACTTGAGATTGGATGAGGCTGATGGTTCTCCAATTGTGAATGTGGCTGAAGGTGTTACTTTCATCGCTACCGCTAACATCGGTAATGAATACACATCAACAAGAGTTATGGATAGAGCAATCTTAGATAGATTTGTAACTATCGAAATGGATGTTCTTGATGATGTTAAAGAATTTGGTTTGTTAAAGTTTATGTTTCCAGAAGTGAATGATGATGATTTGAAGGCTATTTCAGAAATCTCTCACCACACAAGAACTCAATCAATGAGTGAAAATGGTAAACTAACTTCAATGGTTTCCACAAGGGCTTCAGTTGAAATGGCTGGATTACTTTACGATGGTTTCGAATTAGGAGAGGCCGCTGAGATTTCAATCTACCCATTCTTTTCACAAGATGGTGGTGTTGATTCTGAAAGAACTTACATCAAACAATTGGTACAGAAGTATCAAAAAGACGAAAATGGTGAACCTCTATTCAATGATGTAGAGGACACCGAAAGTACTGATGGGGATGATATCCCTCAGTTTTAAGGTTATCAATTATTTACAATGAATGATAAGGGAGCGAATAAATAACAGGTTACCGAGTCCAAATGCCTCCCTTTGAATTCTAAATTAAAAAATAATGGAATTAGCAGTATTAACTGAAATTATAAAAGAAACAAAATCAAATTGGAGATTTATATTTGAATCTCCTCTTTATGATGATATAAAATTCACACCAGGTCAATTGGTACAATTGGTTGCTAAACCATACGGCCCATCAGATGGAGTTGATTCTATTCAAAGAAATTACTCAGTTGCATCTTGGCCAGATGGTTCTAATCAATTTGAACTTATTATCACCTATCTAAAGGGTGGTCAAATGAGTGAGTATTTGTTTAATGAAGCAAAGATTGGTGATGAATTCGCATATAATGGGCCAATGGGAATATTTACCTTACCAGAAAAAATAGATAGAGATATCTTCTTTGTTTCAACTGGTAGTGGTATATCTCCATTTCGTTCTATGTTAGGACACATAGCAACTAATAAAATACCAACCAAAAATATTAAATTATTTTTTGGTACTCGTACTGAAAAGGATATTCCTTATTACGATGAGATGAAGATGTATCAGGAAATAATTCCTAATTTTGAATTTGTACCTTGTTTATCTCGTGAAAGATGGGAAGGGTTTAATGGTTATGTTCATGGAGCATACTTACCAGAACTTACAATCTTAGATGAGAAACCACTTGTATATTTTTGTGGTTGGGATAAAATGATTAGAGAAGGAAGAGGATATCTTTCAGATTTAGGATTTGAAATGATGGAAGATATAAGAGTAGAAATATTTGGATGATAGAATTTTTTAGACATATCTTTGGATTCTGTGGTGAACATTTTCATCCTAATGTTTGGACAATGATGGCTAGTTCACCTTTAATAATTGCAACTGTTCATTGGGTTAAATGTAAATGTGGTGGATGGTTCAGACATAAAAAAGATTGTAAAAATTTGGAAAGTTAAAATAAATTTCGTATATTTGTATGACAATGTGTCAGTTATACCATAATGGTATGGTAAGTGTATATAATAAAGTTAAAATAAATTAAAATAAATTATGGCAAAACAATTAAAGTTTGATGTTCAAGCGAGAGAATCTTTAAAAAATGGATTAGATACTCTTGCTGATGCAGTAAAGGTTACATTAGGACCTAAAGGTAGAAATGTACTTTTACAAAAACAACAAGGACAACCACATATCACTAAAGATGGTGTATCTGTGGCAAAAGAAATTGAGTTAGAAGATGTTTTCGAAAACATGGGTGCTCAATTAGTAAAAGAAGTTGCATCCAAAACAGCTGATGAGGCTGGTGATGGTACTACAACTGCAACCGTTCTTGCTCAAGAAATAGCAAGAAGAGGATTTGAATCAGTTGAAAATGGTGCAAATCCAATGGAACTTAAAAAAGGTATTGAAAAGGCAGTTGGTATTGTAACTGATGAATTAAGTAAACAATCAATTGTAGTTGGTGATGATTATGATAAAATTAAACAAGTTGCTACAGTATCTGCAAATAATGATTCTGTGATTGGTGAACTAATCGCTGATGCATTTGAGAAGGTTGGAACTGATGGTGTAATTACAGTTGAAGAATCCAAAGGAATCCAAACTTCAATGGAACTCGTGGAAGGTATGCAGTTTGATAGAGGATATCTATCACCACATTTTATTACAGACCAAGAAAAAATGACCGCTGTGATGGATAATCCTTATGTTTTATTGTATGATGGTAAACTGGTTTCAATGAATGATATTTTACCACTACTTGAACAAGTATCTCAAACACAGAAATCATTAGTTATTATTGCAGATGATATTCAAGGAGATGTACTTGGAACATTAGTTGTTAATAAAATGAGAGGTATTCTTAATGTTTGTTTGATTAAGGCTCCAGCATTTGGTGATAGAAAAAAACGAATGATGGAAGATATATCTATCTTAACTGGTGGACAATTTATATCACCTGACCTTGGATTAAAGATTGAAGAAACAACAATTGATATGTTAGGTACTGCTGAAAAAATTACTATTGGTAAAGATACAACCACAATTGTAAATGGTGGAGGTTCGGCTGAACAAATCAAAGAAAGAATCGAACAAGTTAAATCACAAATTGATAATACAGATTCGGATTATGATAAAGAAAAACTTCAAGAAAGATTAGCTAAACTTGCTGGTGGAGTTGCAGTTCTTTACATAGGTGCTGGTTCTGAAGTTGAGATGAAAGAAAAGAAAGATAGAGTAGATGATGCACTTCATGCAACCAAAGCTGCTATCGAAGAAGGTATCGTTGAAGGTGGTGGAATTGCATTACTTAAAATTCAAGATACGTTAGGAGATGTTCCATTAGATGAATCGGATTCATTCCAAAAAGGATTTGATATTATTAGAACTTCATTAGCTTCACCAATCTCACAGATTCTTAAAAACTGTGGTGTAACCGAAGGTTCTGTTTTAGAATATATTAAACAGAATGGTGGTGGATATGATGCTAAGAATGAAAAATTTGTTGATATGTTTGAAGCGGGAATCATTGACCCAAAGAAAGTTACAAGAACTGCTATTCAAAATGCATCTTCAATAGCTGGTATGATTTTAACTACTGAATGTATGGTAGTTGAGAAACCAGAAGATAAACAACAGTTTGTAATGCCTATGGCACCACCAATTGGTGTATAAAAAATTTGGATTTATCAAATATTTTTCGTATATTATAGTAAATATAAATTTAAAATTATGAGTGATAGAGAAATAATGAATGCAAAGTGGGGGTTACCAATGTGGTGGAAACCAGGTATCGCCTTCTTAAGAGAAGATTGGATAAATCATAGAGATTTAAAACACTTCTCAAACAAAGAATGTACAGATAGAAAATGTACTTGTGAAAATCCTAAATTAGTTAATTTATGGGAACACGATTCTTGTGTAAGAGGTAGAATTGATACAGATGTATGTCTACAATGTGATGAAGTAAACTCCTTTAGTATTATAAGATGAAAGATTTAGTATTAGTAATTTTAAAAGGTGTAATGATTGATTTTAAAAGAAGATGTGAACAGAACTCTGATGAAGGTTCAAGAGATACATATGGTAAGTGGCATGGTCAAATAAAGGAAATGATTGATACAATTGAAAATGGAGGAGTAAAATGAGTAGGTTACCCAACGAAAAAGTTTTATTTCCTGGAAATGAAGAGTTATTAAAAATATTAGAAACTGTCAAAGAAGATTTTGAGATGTTACAAGATGGTTCATGGGATTTGAACTATTCAGATGGTTCAGAAATTCAAGCATCATTAGATAACGTAGAAAAGGCAATAAAAATAGTAAATGAATCAAGATTGGCAAAATTGGATTCTTGAACATTCTAAAAATAAGGAATGGGAATCGGTAGATAAATCAACTGATAAGTATTTTCCAAGAAAGTATAGTTATTGTACTCTTCATAGAAATGAAGTACCATTTGATAAAGAACTTGATTCATATATTAGCTCATTTATAGGACATTCAGATTATATCAATAATGAATATGTTTTGATAAAATATGAAGTTGGAGATTTTATTGGAAAACATAAGGATGAATATGGAAATAATGTTGTAACATATGTTTGTGAGTTGCAATCATCTGATTGTGAATCTCACTTAATTATCAACGATAGAGAAACAAATGAGGCACATTATACAATAGATGTTTCTCATGAAGTTAAAACAATTAAATCAGGAACAAGAATATCACTAAGTATGTTTGGTAGAAGAAAACCTGGTAAAACTACACTTTTATAAAATGAATTTATCTAAAAAACAATGTGATGAGTTAATTAACTATTCTGTTGTTGATTATGAAGATAGATTTACAAATATGCATCAATATAGTGATAAATTATTTGAACCAAATAATGATGTAAAAAAATCTATAAAAGAATATTGTTACAAAAAACTAAATCTCGTAATTTCAAATGTGAAAGTAGGAGTTTTGAAATATGAAAAGGGTGGATTTTTCAAAAGACATATAGATAGAAATTCAAAATATGATTTCAATAAAGATTTTCTATATAATATAAATGTTAGATTAAATGATGATTATGATGGAGGGGAGTTTTATCTAAATGATAAACCATTTTATAAACCAGTAGGAGAAATTTATCACTACAAATCATCAGAATATCATGAAGTTAAACAAGTAACAAAAGGAGTAAGATACACTGCTTTATTCTACATAAGAGAAAGAGATGTATTAGAAAATTTAAATAACAAAAATTTATTATGAATAAAAACGATTGGTTAGAAACTTTGGTCAAAAAATATTCCTTACCAAAGGAACAACAAAAAGAAAAAAGAGGAATACTTTCAGAAACACAATTAAAGAATTTAAAAAATGGGAAGAGTTAAAGAACAACTTATTAACGATACTAATCAAGAAATAGGTATCGATAAAGATTATGATTATGCTTATTGGTTAGAATCACCTGAATTTGTAGAATATGTAAATGGTGAAATTGATTCAACAAGACCAAGGTATTCTGAACATGATGTTATGAGTGCAACTCGATATGCATCAGAACATATTACTATTGAACCGAGTGAAGTTGGTAAGAAAGTTTATGATATGTTATATTCAGAAAAAATAGAGGAATATCTAACTTGTAAAACTGATATATGGACTACAAAGAATACATAGATAAAATCCCAAACTTTCCAATCGAAGGAATAACTTACAGAGATATTCAACCATTACTTGCAAATCATACTGTGTTTATGGATGCAATTAAAGATATGGGAAATCTATTAGAAGGTAAAATACCTGATTATTGGATAGCTTTAGAATCAAGAGGATTCTTATTTGCATCTGCACTTTCAATGTTATTTGGAGGAGGAGTTAGATTAATCAGAAAAAAAGGTAAGTTAGGAAATAATAAATTAATGAGTGTTAACTATGGATTAGAATATGGTAAGGATTCATTTGAAATGGCTTATCTACCTCAATTCGATTTAGGTAAAGTTGTAATCGTAGATGATGTATATGCAACTGGTGGTACTATGAGTGCAGCTCAAGGATTATGTGAAAAACTTGGTTATGAAGTTTCAGATAAATTATGTTTAATGGATATTGGTATTGTAAAAGACCATGATGTAAAATGTTTAATATCATATGAATAAAATTATATTAGTATCAGCAACTCCATTAGAACATGGTGGATTAAAAGATATAAATGGAGTACCAATTTTTCAAGTAGGGATTGGTAAAACTAATGCTGCAATGAATATGACTAAAATCATTATCGAAGAGAATCCTGATTTAGTTATAAACTTTGGTTCTTGTGGTAATTTACAAAAAAATAAAGTAGGAGAGATAATAGAAGTTGGTGAAACTTACAATAACATAGATGTAAGACCATTTGCAGAATATGGTTGTACACCTGAATCATCTGATTGTGAATTAAAACTTTCAGAGAGTGGAATCAAATGTTTTTCCACAGACCAGATTTATGATAATACTCGTACTGATTATGCAGAGAAGTATTTAGAAATGATTAAAGGATGTGATATCGTAGATATGGAATGTTATCCACTTGCATATGTTTGTATGAAGTATGGTGTTAGTTTCAAATCCTACAAGTGGGTATCTGATGATGGTAATGTGGATACTTGGGAAGAAAACGCAGCAATTGGATTCCAAAACTTTAGAGAACATTTTATGCAAACATATTATTCAGAATATTAAATAAATAAAAATATGATAACATTTACAGAATTAGAAATCAAAGTAAGAAATTGGGCAATAGAAAGGGGTATTGATAAACCTGAAAATGCACCAAAACAAATGATAAAAGTGATGGAAGAAGTAGGTGAAACTGCTGGTGCACTTTTGAAGAAAAATGAAGATGAACTAAAAGATGGTATTGGAGATATCCTTGTAACTATTATAATTCTTGCACAACAGTTAGGATATTCACCAACAGAATGTTTACAATTAGCATACGATGAGATTGCTGATAGAAAAGGTAAAACAGTTGGTGGTGTTTTTGTAAAAGATGAATAAAATATTTGGATATATCAAATATTTTTCGTATATTTGTGTAAATAAACAAACTAATAGTTTGTATAAACATTAAAACATAAACTATGGGATATAATCCTTTCAGATGGTACACAAGTGGTAAGTACAGAAAAAGACCACTTAAATCTAACGCACCTTTGTTACTCAAAATACAAAATGGAGATTTTGAGTTATCACCTTTTTACTATGAAGCAGATGATAATCATAAGTTGTACAATAATATGTACAATGAATATATTCAGAACTCACATAGTAAAGATGAACATTCTATAAAACACGAAGCTCACCAACATGCTAAGATGAAGAGAATCAAGGCACATAAATTGGAAGAGAAAGCTTTGGAAGAAGAACACTCAAGATTACACGAACTTAGAAGAAGATTAACTGAAGAGTTTGGTAAAGATTTGTGGGAGAAATCATTAGAAAGACAAAGAGGTAAAGGAACAACTGAAGATTTGTATTTTTGGTATAAAAAACAAGTTAATATGGGACAAACTCCATCAGAGATTGCCATTTCATTAGGTAGGAAAACTACTAAAGGGTTAACACCATGATAAAAAAAATATATTGTTTTGGTACTTCTCACACAGCTGGTGGTGGATTTCATGGTAAGAATGTAAAAAATGTTTACAAAAATATTATTGATAATCCATCAATGGAAACCTGTTCTTGGCCAGGAATATTTAAAACATATTTAGATAAAAATATAGAAGTTATTAATTTAGCTGAATCTGGTGCGGGTAATGAAAGAATATATCGATTGGTTTTTGATTTAATTACTAATCCTAAGATTAAAAATGAAGAAAGTTTACTTCTAATAGAATTAAGTACTCTCGGAAGAAAAGAGTTTTATTCAAATCACTTTAAAGATTATGTAATTTGTAATTATCATCTTCAAGATTTACCAGGTAAGAATTTTGAGGTTGTAAAACAATACTATGGAGATTACAAGTTACCATCAAAAACAAAAGAGATGTTTGAAAACTTTTTACTTGAAACTGTTGATGAGGATGATTTAATGAAAAAGTTACAAAGAAACTTATATTTCTTTTTAAGTTTTTTAGATATTCATAAAATTAATTATGAGTTAACTTGTTATGATAATAGAATATTTGCACCTGAACAAAAGGATTTCTTTGGTGATGATAGAAAAGGAATTGAATATACTATTAATAAAAAGATATATAATAGTTGGTTTGATTGGGGAAATTATCAGATAACAGATTATTTAATAACACATGAAACTGATGGAGTTATTAGAGACCATCATCAAGGTTATTGGGCTACTGAAATAGGAGCACAAACCATCTACAATCACTTGATAGATAAAAAGTGGATTGAAGGAACAAAAAAGAAAATTAATAGTTCACATAAAGATTTCCTTGTTTTTAAAGAAAAATTAAAACATAAGAATTTCTTAATTTAAGTGAATCATAATATATATTAGTAGTGGATACATTTAGTATAAAAATTAGTGTTAACGAGTTAGAAAAACGAAAAAACTTTAGAGAACTTATGAAAAAGTTGGTTAGAGTTATTAAATCAGTACAAAATGCAGAACAATTAGATTCTGCCAGAAATTATATTGATTTGTGGTATAAATCCTATGGGGAAAAACACAAAACAATAATTGAATTATATTTCAAATCAAAAACTAACGAGGTAAGATAATAGTTATGGAAATAGTGAAGAACCGATACGGAAATGACCGTGTCATTGAAAAGATTTCACCAACTAAATTAAGAGTTATGGGTGAATCTCAATTCAGTAGAGGTGCAGAAGATGCTAGTGGAAATCAAACCATGTTTGACTTTGAAGGAGGTCCATGTTTAAATGTTGGAGGTAAAATCAGATACATGAAAACAAATTGGACAATTACAAAAATCAAACCAGAACCTTCTAAACACGAGAATATGGCTTCTGTTATAGTTGAAGTAAAACTATGACGGAAGAAAAAAAGATTTTAACAGTTCACATTGGAGACACTGATATCTATGAGTGGACAGTGGGAGTTGGTAAACAAATACTCATGCCTGTATTATTAGAAGGATGTGAAGAGGTTCTTTATGATGATAAGGATGAGGTTAAGTGTGCACGAGTTGAGTGTATTATACGAAAACAAAAAAAGGCATTTGATTTCAATGTTCAGAAAACTAATATAACTGATACATTGGATAAAATACTTGAGTGGGCACTTTATGAAGAGGAATATGAAATTTGTGAACGAGTAAAAAATTTAAATAAATTTTTAGAAAATAAAGAAAACGAGTTTTGAAGATATTAGTTATAGGAGATAGTTGTACCGATGTTTTTGTATATGGTAACTGTACAAGGTTATGTCCTGAAGCCCCCATACCAGTATTTAACCCATCAAAGACCATTACCAACCAAGGTATGGCAGGAAATGTTGTTGATAACCTCAGAGCATTAGGAGTTAGAAAAACTGAACTAATCACAAACAACGAACAAATTATAAAAACAAGATATGTAGAAACTAAATCAAATCAAATGTTACTCAGAGTAGATGGTAATGATAAGGTTTCAAATTCATTTGATTATCGTAAGGTAGATTTTGAATCATATGATGCAGTTATTGTTGCAGATTATGATAAAGGATATCTAACTTATAAAGATATAGGTAAAATCGGTGAAAAATCTAAACTATCTTTTATTGATACAAAAAAGACAATAGGTAGTGGAGATTATTTCAAAGATTATACTTTTGTAAAAATGAATGAAGTTGAGTGGGAAAATTGTGTTGATAAAGGTGCAGTTTATTCTGAATGGAAAAAATCATTAATTGTTACAATGTCTGAAAGAGGTTGTATGTATAATGAAAAAACATATCCTGTTGATAATTCAATTGAGGTCAGAGATTTGAGTGGAGCTGGTGATACTTGGATGGCTTCATTTGTAATGAAATATGTTGAAACAAAAGATATTGATGAATCAATTAAAATTGCAAATGATAATGCAACAATTGTAGTTCAAAAAAGAGGTGTAACTACGATATGAGATATTTAATAAAAAATAATTTGCCTATACTATTAGAATGGGTAAATAAAAAAAATTATGAGATAAAAACAGAACCAAACTCTAAATCATGTTTATATGATTTGAATGATTATGGATATCGAGCATCTCATGATTATGAAGATATAATTGATGATGAAAATAAAATAATTTGTTTAGGATGTTCTTTTACTTTTGGAAGTGGTTTATATGAATCAGAAACATGGCCATATAAATTATCTAAATTATTAAAATGTAATTATATGAATCTTGGATTTCCTGGTGGTTCATCTGATTATGTTCTTTGGCAGTTATACAATATATTAGATAAAATACCATATAAAAAAGTATTCATATTGAATCCTCCAATGGGAAGATGTTTTACATTATCAGATGATAACTTTGAAAATAAAGCAGGTGTAATGGAATATAATGAATCTCATTTCAAACAATTTTTAGTTAAAAATGTATATGAAAATAATGGGATTAATTATTTAAATTATAATATATTTGGTGAATATGGAACTGAATATCAATTTGATTTTGGAACAGCAAGGGATGGAGTACACTATGGAGAACAATGGCAAACAGAAATATCAAAAGAATTTTACAAAAAAACCATTAAATTAATATAAAATGAGAAAATACCTACCAACATTAGGAGAATTAATTGATAGATTATCAATAATACAGTTGAAGGAAGTAAAGATTCCACAACACAAGGAAGAATATGCACAAGAGATAAAAGATATAGTTCATGATATTTCAGAAATACTATCTACTACAAAGAAATTAAAAGTAGATGGAGATTTTATTAGAGCAATAATTGTACTTTCTCAAATGAATACCCATATTTGGTACAATGAGGATAAGGCAAGAAGTGGTGAAAATAAAGGAAATGATTTACTACTTACACATGGATTGAATGGAATCAGAAATACTGCTAAGAATAAGATACAAGAATTAGATGGTGGTAGAAAAGATTACAAAGTTGATTGTATAGCATCAGAATTTAAAGATTGGGAAATATCATGGGAATAAAAGAATACTATAAGATGTACTTAACACTACATCAAAACAAAAATTGTATTAGATTACATTTTTTAGGACAATGGGTAACTTTAATCAGTACCTTTCTAATTTTTTATCATTGGTTGTGGTATCTTATACCAATAATACCATTTATTATTTATCCATTTGCATGGAGTGGACATTATCTTTTTGAAAAGAATGAACCAGCTGCATTCAAAGACCCATGGAAAGCTAAGATATCAGATTGGATGATGTTTTGGGATATACTTAGAGGTAAAATTAAAATATTTTAATGGAATCTATTTTTGAAGATAAAAGAGTATTGGTGAGTGGATGTAGTTTCTCAGCTGAGGAATTTTCATATCCATCTTTATTTCCTTGTAAAGTTTTTAATTTATCACATCATGGAGCTGGAAATACATATATTCGTAGACAAATTCAAAAAGAGTTGTTATCTAAAAATGAGTACGATTATGTTGTTGTACAATGGTCAACAATTGATAGATGGGATTATCCATGGCCAGTATTAAGTAAAGATGATACACCTTTAGTTAAAATGGATGTGGATGATAATATTGAAGGAAAGGTTTCTTATTTAAGAATGGGTACGAGTTACAACGATAAATCTAAACATTTTTATGATAATTATTACTCAATATATGGTCAGTTAGTTGAAACACTTGAAAATATATTATTTACCCAACAAACCATAGAAAAAAGAGGAATACCATACAGAATGTTAACAATAGCTAATTGGTTAACTACTGATGTATCTTTTGATATGATAAAAAATATTGATACAATAGAAGGTGATTTGGTAAGACAAAGAACATCAACTCTTAAAATAGAGAAGTTATTAACAACATTTGAATCAGCTGATTTACTAAAAGAACTTATTAATTCAATTGATTGGTCTAAGTTTATTTGGACAACTGATTTTAAAATTGGTGAATTTGGAGATGGGATTACAGAATTTTTAATTGATAAAGGTCAAAAGTTTGAATTTGCAGGTAATACTCATCCATCTAAATCTCAAAATAAGTTATTATTTGATGAAATGATATACCCACAGTTTTTAAAAGATATTAAAGTAGGAGAATTATTGATATGATAAATAAAAAATCAGAGTGGAATTCAACCAAAGATAAGTTTGGATTTGGTAGAGTTAAAATAGATAACTTTTTAGATGATGAAACAGTACATCAACTTTATAAGGAATGTATTGATGCACCAAAAGGTGGATGGACTGTATTTACTCGTTCTGGCTCTCGTATGGAAGAATTCAACGATTTGATTTCACTTCCAACGGCACATAGGATAACTTATGATATCATGCATAGTGGTGAGTTCTTATATGAATTGGAACAAATGACTGGGATTGTAGGATTATTACCAGACCCACATTTGGTTGGAGCAGGATACTCAATAATCAGAAATGGAAAAGATTTGGGTTGTCATTATGATTTTAATTGGAATGATAGAATCAGATTACATAGAAAACTAACTTCACTTCTTTATATCACACCAGATTGGGAAGATGAATGGGGAGGACATATTCAGTATTGGGATGATAACATTGATATCAATCCAAAATCACCTCTAATAGAATCAATTCCACCAAAATTTAATCGATTAGTAATTAATGAAAATGTTAAACATGGTCCGTATCACAGAGTTAGTGAAGTAAAATCACCTGAAGATAAACCAAGATGTGCAATAAGATTCTTTTACTATATTTCTACATCAGAATATGATAAGGATAATCCACCACATAGAAGTACTTACAAATCAAATGATTACTCACACCATAAATTACACGAAGAAGAAAATTGGAATGGCCATTTTGTAGGAAAAGGTGGTGAGGATTATGGATATAAACCAAAATAGATGACATTCTCAGATTTATACATAGAATCAGGACAAGTTTGTGATAAGGGTAGACAAGAATCACAAATGGGACATGATTATATAAACTCATTTTATTCAGATGAGTTTACTCCAATAAGAAAACAAAAATTAAATATAGTAGAAATTGGAATCCATAGAGGAAATTCTCTTATACTATTTAGAGATTGGTTTCTACATTCAAATATAACAGGTATTGATGATAAATCAGAAATGAATAATTATGATGTTAGAGTGGTTAA
>Ga0181395_1000836_pt1 | contig 12816 bp, 33 predicted proteins | sample 18SPOviralmetaG_FD_130124 | JGI IMG/M metagenome (GOLD analysis project Ga0181395, IMG submission 130124) | Marine viral communities from the oligotrophic San Pedro Time Series (SPOT) site, San Pedro Channel, CA, USA - 18 SPOT_SRF_2010-12-16 | ecosystem: Environmental > Aquatic > Marine > Strait...
CTATTACAGTGTAGCATATAATAAAGGTACAGGTAAAACTAAAGCTAAAGGTATTTTATCAACTGATGGATCTATTACTGAAGGCAAATTAAATGAAATGGATATTAACGATCCTATATTAGTTGCTATTAGAGCTAGAAAAACTGATTTGAAAAAGAAAGCAGCTTTACCAAAGGTTAAAAAAATAAGTACAAAGCAATATTATAAGTTAATGGATGCAGAAATTGACCTTATAGATCAGATGAAAGATGCTGCTAAAGACTATGAAAGATTAGATTCTGAAATGAATCAAGATGCTGGTCAAAAAGGTGATGCTTGGACAGATGCAGATGCTAATAGATATGGTGGTGATTTAAACAAGTTGCAAACAAAAATTGAAAAACTAGCTAAACAAAAGCTTGCTGTTAAAAAACAGATAATGAATTATAGAATAAACTAGAGCAGTATTAATATGTCAAATAAATTTAACCACTATAAATGGCAAAGAAATAATTTCTTAACGGAAGACGGTCATACAGATGTAGCGTCAGCAAAAAGAAAATTAAAATTGTCAATTGAAGATGCTCAAGAAACTCTACAAAGCTTAGAACAAATGGATTCAGAAGAATCTCTACCTAGTTGGTGGATGAACAAGGTAACCTTAGCATCAGACTATCTTAACACATCAAGAGATTATTTACTTAATCCAGATAAAAAGGAGACAGATTAATGTGGAACATATTTAAAAACGACAACGAATGGAATGAAAAAACAGTTGTAGGTTTTATAGCATTCATAGTTATGGTACTATTTGCTTTACTAGATCTAATGACTGGATATTTAGGAAAAGACTTGGTGATAAATGAGACTATATATAATTCATTTACTTGGATTGTAATAGGTTGTTTTGGAATAGCAGGTGCAGAAAAATTCGCTAAATAAATTTACAAAAAAAATTAAAAGAAAGGTTCTTAAAAAAGTAAATAAATTTGTCTCAGTTTTATACTTATTTAAAAGGAGAATACAAATGGGTTGTAATTGTGGAAAAAGCAAAAAGTCAGAGGGTAAGATAATAATAACGGATCCAGCAACTAGGATGCTTATGTGTAAGGTCTGTCCTCAATCAAATAAAACAGCAATAGTAGGATTAGTTTGTGGAAAATTGGCTCAACCAACAGAAAATACTTGTGGATGTATTCTTAAATTAAAAACGCAATTGAGGAATCAAAGATGTCCTCAAGGTAAGTGGTAAAATGCAGATAGTAACCAAACAACTAGGAACAGGCGAATACATTTGTTATCTTAAAGATAATAATGGAATGAACTTAAAGGCTGAACTAGGCAAAACTGTGACTGAAGCCACTCAAAAAATGTTGGATAAAATAACATACGAGTTATATGGTCCAATGAAAGTGAAATTTGTTTCCTAAAATTTTACCAATTCAAAAATTTTTATTATATTATAATATGAAAAAAGCATATAAGAAAGCACTAGATGTTATAAGAAGCTGCACCACAGAATCTCATATAATATCAACATACAACTATATTCATAACTTTAGAGTATTATTTGGATCTAACCCCGGTTGCAAAATACTTACTGAAAAATTAATGGAAAGGTGTACAAAAAAAAGAAAAATAGTGGAGAATAAGTAATGTGGACAACATCAACAACATTTGGACAAATTAAATTTAGTTATATAATAAAAAAAAGAAAGAAAAAAAGTTATGAAAAATATTAGTAAAAGTACAGGATATTTAATAGTAGCAGCATTTTGGTTAGCAATTTGCTTATTTTGGTCGACAACAACACAAGCACAAACAACATTATGTGATTCAAACATGACCTACACAATAGGATCACAGATGCAATTAGAGGTAGCATTTCCGGTAACTGGAAATAATTTACCTTATATGGCACCAATTTATGCAGTAACTTATGGTGGTGGAAATATGTTATCAGAAGACAGCTGTTTTGGACAACCTTGTACACACATAATATACAATTACAATCCAAATGGAACATACTACGATACTCTTACAACTTGTGTGTCATATGTTTCTGCAGATAGTGTAGGTAATATTGATACTTTATGGTGTTGTTTTGACCAATACTGGAATGGTCAAGCTTGGGCTAGAGTAATGATGCAACAACAAAACTTTAGTTGTGATTCAATAAGTTATTTTGTAGATCAGGGTATATATTTTAATACCAATTTAGTTGACAATTATAACAATCCTGACTCATCAATGATATCTTGGTCAGTATGTAATACATCAACTTGCTATACAGGAGAAGGCATATTTGCAGCTTTCCCAATGATACAACCGACTGACACATTAAAAGTTTGTTATGATGCATATTTGTATTATGGTAATGCAATGGAAGTTTGCAATCAATGTGATTCAATGGTTTATTCTCAAGGTAGTGGGCAATGGGTGTTATATAATTACCAAGGCAACACAACAGGAATATCAGAACTAGAAATTACTAGATTAAATGATAATAAGATTTATGACATGCTAGGGAGAGAATTAACTGATATTCCAGTAGGTAAAATGTATATTAGAAACCAAAGGATATACATACAGAGATAATTATGGGCTTTCACAAAAGGTGGATAACAGAAGAAGTATTAATATCTAGATATAGAAGTGGTGGAATAGCTGAGGTTGAGTCATACTTTGGTAATGCAGACGCAGTAGTAACTAGCGATGACCTATCCCATGAAATTGTAGATATATACAATACTCCTTATATGGATAGTGTTGAAAAATGGAATGAAATATCTCATAAAATAGCAATGAGATCTATAGAAATTGGATTTGAAAATGAGAAGAAAAAGAAGACCACTACTACAAGCTGAAGTAGAGCTAGCAATATCTAAAAGTCAAAGCGCCAAGGGTGCCGCAAGGTTCCTTGGCGTTTCTTATAATACTTTTAAAAAGTATGCAAGTCTATTTACTGACTCAGATGGTAAAAATCTTTTTGAGGGTTGTAAGAATCCAACAGGAAAAGGAATAAAGCATATAGTAGATTATGATAAGAAATATCCACTAGATGATATACTATCAGGAAAATATCCAAACTATCAAGATTGGAGATTAAAGGATAGGCTAATTAGAATGGGTTATGTAGAAGAATGCTGCCAAAACTGTGGATATGCTGAAAAAAGAATAACAGATGATAAGGCTCCATTAATATTGGAATATAGAGACGAAAACCTATCAAATAGAAAACTAGAAAATTTATTCTTACTCTGTTATAATTGCCATTTCAATACCATTGGATCTTTAAACTGGAAAGGTTGGAGGCAAAACATCTGGTACGAACCTAAAAAATAAATCACTCAGATTTTTTTATGTCGATTTTTTTTATTATATTATAGAATATAAACTAAAATATAGTTCACTATGATATTTAATAATAAATTAAAAATTACCAAAGAGAAGAAAAAGAGTACATATATTGCGACCAAAAAGGTCGTTTTTATTTTGATTTTTTTCGGGCTAACATCTTTAGCAATATTGCAAAAAATGCAATTAAAATCTAAACAAAACTATATTGGCATTCTTTTACAGGATAATCAGAGAGTACTCTGTGAGTCAGAAAGGGTAATAGATTCACTAACCATAATAAACAATAATGTTATGAATAGTGTAAAGCAAAAGGTAACTGCAACAATGTACCATCCAGTAGTAGGTCAATGTGATGATACTCCAGATATTACCGCGGACCAAACAAAAATACCAAATATTCATGATTGCACACATCTAAATTGGATTGCAGTTAGCCAAGATTTATTGTGGTTTAATGGAGGACCGTATAGATATGGAGACAAGGTAATAATAATGAACGCCGGCCACAAAGATGGAATATATACAATAAGAGACGCTATGAATAGAAGATTTAGGCACAAAATAGATTTTTTAGAGAGTGTAGGATCTAGGAACTACAAATTTAGAAACGTGCTAATGGTAAAGATAACACAAGGTTAACAATCATTTAATATACAGATTTAGTTATAGGTTTGATCCACAATATTTATATATGATGGAAAATAAAATAGACATAACTCCTGCTATCTATGTAGTCATAATGGTAATAGTATTTGCTTTAGGCGTCTAACGACCTAGTTCGATTCTAAATAGCATTATAGCAGCAGAATTAGCATACATATCTCCAGCTTCCCAGCCTTTACGGAATTTTTGATCGATTATTTCTTTACTAGCGCCAATACCTAATGTTAACAGTGTACTATACAGCTTGGCTTTCTTTTTACCTAATCTGGGTTCAAGCCAGCTATACGAATTATATTGTATAATATAGCTACATGTAAAGTGTAGAATTTTATCTCCACCCCTCTTAAATGGTGGTATATTATACGACTGCGAATAAGACTTTATTGATATTAACGAGACTATAACCATTAGTAGTAGTTTTTTCATATCTCATCTCTCAAAGATAAATATCAGTATTGTTAATAACTTTTTGAAAATAATTGAAAATAAGTGCACCAGGATTTTTTTATGTCGTATATTTTTATTATATTTACTATGTAAATGATTGATAAACCTAACTAAAAAACATGACAAAAAGATCTAAAAAGGCTCCAACCTTCAAATATGGAATCGAAATCACAAAACCTTTTTCTAAAACAATGTATGACCACAATGAAATATGTGCTAGAGAAATGAGGTCCAACATTAGACATGCTTGGTCCAATGAAGTTATTAAATTTAATGCTAACGATGAATGGCCAACCGAAGGTAAGATAGTAGATATTCAAAAATCAGTTCAGGCAATAGGCTATGGCGATGGTTATACTATTGATGACGTTCAAAAAGATTTCCTTCAAGAATTAGAGCATATGGCTGATTGGCAATTACATGAAAACTATTCTTATATGTCCTTTAAAAATAGCATGGTTCCTAGAACAAGATTTATGATGGTTGGATTCGATTGGGAGAAACATGATTACAGCTACTGTACAGATAAAGATTTATCAACAGTTATCCAAAATACTTACACAATGCCTGAACCAGATTGGGCTCCAAATTGTTAATAACTTTTTGAAAATAATCACCCAGAATTTTCTGGTTCAATAAAAATTGATTATATTTATACTATAAATAACAGCTGATAACTAACTAAAAAAAAATAAAAAATGCCAAAATTAAATCTACAAGCAAGAGCAACTCAATCATATTCAACAACTGAATATCACGTCTACACAATTACTGAAGACTTCTTTAAGTTAACAAAAAAAGAGTTAACAGACCTAGTACAGGTTGGAGAAGTACTAATCTTTAAATCTCACCTCGACGAAGAAGGTACCTTACTTAAATGCTCAGACATTGATATGTACCAAGAAATAGTAGTCTATACTGAAGTACAAAGACAAAACAATCCTCAAAATTTAGATATAACTCCTCAAGAAGCTTTATCACTTATGACTGACATACAGATTATTGAAGAAGACGGAGAGATACCTTGTTCTTTAGAACTAGATATGGCAATGGCTAACGAATCTGAAAATATACAATAATATGGGACCGAAAATTAAAATATACAAAGACCACGTAGAAGTAATATGGCCAGACGAGATAGAGTACTTATCTATTGAAGATGCAAAGAAAAGAAATTTAATTTAAAACTATGGCATATACAAACGAAACATTACCAAAACAAGAGTTTGACTCTAATATACAGCATCCAGCAACAATGAAAATTGGGTCAAAAAGATTTATTGTACCGTTATGGGTAGAGGTATCTGAAGACTTTGACTTAGATAAAGCAATTTCTGATGGACTAATAGTTAATACTGCAAAATATACCCCAAAGGTAGCAGAAAATGAATGGCCAATAGAGGGAAGTACTGGAAATCAATACACAGTTAAGCTAAATAGTTCAGGATCTTACACATGTGACTGTATGGGTTTTAGAAGAGCTAAAGATGGTAAATGCAAACATGTCAAACACGTTATTAGCGAAAATTGTTAATAACTTTTTAGAAATAATCGCCCAGAATTTTCTGGTTCAATAAAAAATGATTATATTTATACTATAAATCAATAACAATTAACTATATGAATTTACTTCAGGAAACTATTCAATTTATCAAAGAAGACCCAATCGAATTTTTTGGATCAATACTAGTATTAACTGCTATGTTTGGCTTATTATATGTAGCATTATGGATAGGCTGCCCATGTTAAATTGTATAAAATGCAAAAGCAAAATACAAGCCCAAAGACTCAAGGCCTTACCAAATACTAAGACTTGTACAGAATGTTCTACAACAGAACAGGTTGGTTGTGTAGATATTACCTATCATAAAACCGGTAATACTATTCAAGTCATGGATAAAGAATCAGCAGCAAAAATAAATAAGTTGGCACAACGGGCAGGTTACGGTATTATGCGTGGTCTTCGTGGTGGTAGTTCTTCAAAGAAAACAACAAAGCTTAATGGATCTTCAGGAGCAGTTATGCGAATGGCTACTCAACAAGATTTTGAATTTATTGGCAAACAAGTTATGCAACTAATTGATATGGATAATAAACAATCTGCAATTAAAACTATTGATGAAGCATTAGAATCTAGAATGATAAGTGGTTCTCATCGTCGCCAGTTGCTGGAGATAGTGAATACGTTTATGCCTGACCCAGTTGTAAAATATACTGTTGAAGAACAGGTAATTGATGAAGAAATACAGTTTGCATTTAGAAATTGGAAAAATACAAAAGTATATAAATGATGAGAATAATAAAAGAATTTACTTGTGAGATGACAGGAGATATTTGTTTAATTGTTGCTGATGAGAATGGTGACGAAATGTGCATATTAAAGGAAGACTACTATGACTAAAATTGTTAATAACTTTTTGAAAAATAAGTGCAAAATAATTTTTTTATGTCATTTATTTTTCTTATATTTAACTATAAATAATTGATAATGAAGAAAAACGAACAGCTAACAATACATATAGATATGGACGGCGTCTTAGCCGATTTCAAATCAGCTGCCCAAGAACTGCAGCAAAAATTACCAATGAACTCTGAAAACCTAAAGTTTGATGAAATTCTAGACTTTAGCACATTTAAACCTATCCCTGGGTCCAAGGAGGCAGTGCAAGAATTATTAGATATGGGTCATGACATATACATTGCATCAACTGCCCCTTGGAATAATCCCAAAGCATGGATGCAGAAAAGATTGTGGATTGAAGAACATTTTCCTGCATTAAAAAGAAAATTAACACTGACTCATCACAAGAATCTTCTAGTTGGAGACGTCTTGATTGATGACACAACGTATAGAGGACAAAAAGATTTCCAAGGTACCTTTATACAATTTTTACCAAAACAAGGTATTGATTGGCCATTTGTTGTCCAAGCAGTACGTAACGTAACATTATTATTATGCAAACAGTAGACTTATTAAAAAACTTCGGTGCAATGGTAGAAGAACTATCAAACACCACGTCAAATAACGAAAAGAAAGAAATATTAGAGAAGCACGGTACAGGCTGTCCTGAATTACTCAAACTAATGGAGTATATCTATTCAGATTACAAAAAGTATTATGTCACAAGTAAAAACTGCAAGAAAAACAGCCATTTATGTGACCCTAATTCAACCCATTCGTTATTTGAACTATTAGACAGCCTAGATAATAGAACATACACAGGACATGACGCAATATCTATGGTAAATTCACTAGTGACTACTCATTCAGATTATGAAGACCTTATTTGGAGAATTATCGATGGAGATATGAAGTGTAGAGTTTCTACTTCTCTAATAAATAAAGTATTTCCAAATACTATTCCAGTATTTAAGGTTGCTCTTGCAGATTCTTACAAGCCAGGAATGGTAGATTTTAAAGAAGAAATGTGGTTGTGTAGTAGAAAATTAGATGGGGTAAGATGTTTGGCAATTGTAAAAGACGGTGATGTCAAGTTTTATTCTAGAGGAGGTAACGAGTTCTTAACACTTGACAACGTCAAAGAAGACATCAAAAAATTAAAATTAAATAATATAGTACTCGATGGCGAGCTTTGTATTGTAGATAAAAATGGTGATGAAGACTTCCAGTCTGTAATGAAAGAGATTAACAGAAAGAATCATACAATTAAGAATCCATTGTTCCAAGTATTTGACTTTCTTACACTTGATGAATTCAATAGTCAAAATGGAGAGATTGAATTAGGAATGAGATTAACATTTTTAAGAGCTGCTCTATCAAGCGATTCTTACAAAGGAAAACCAGTAGAACACTTGAAAGTATTAGAGCAGTTATGGGTAAAAGACTCAGACTCTTTTCAAGTTATGTTTGATGAAGCTTCCAAAAATAAATGGGAAGGTCTAATGCTTAGAAAAAATGTAGGTTATGAAGGTAAGAGAAGTAAAAACTTACTTAAGGTAAAAAAGTTCTATGACGCAGAATATGTAGTTAAAGGAATAGAATTTGGAGATGTAAGATATATTAAAGAAGGTGTTGAAGTAGAAGAAGAAATGGTTAGTAATATAACTATAGAACATAAAGGAAATGAAGTAGGAGTAGGATCTGGTTTTTCAATGGATGAGAGAATAAAATACTTTAAGAATCCTGAACTTCTGATGGGAAAGACTGTGACAATACAGTACTTTGAAGAGAGTAAAAACAAAGATGGCGAACACTCTCTAAGATTTCCAGTGATTAAACATGTGTATCAAAGTGGAAGAAATTGTTAAAAAATAGATATTTATATATGATAACCGATTATGATGGGCGTAGCGGAAGAGGATCAAGTATTAAGACTTCTTTTTTAAAAGACTCTTATACAGCGTTAGTAAGGCATATAAAACCTGAAAACCGTCCCACGGCAAAACGCCATCACCAGGTCTTTGACCATAACGGTGACAGAAAATGGACAGCGGTAATACCAAGTCCCAGCGACAAAAACAAACTGAAGCTGAACTCAGGGTTTTTAAGTTTTTATCCTACAAAATGGTTTGTAAAAAACTGTTGGTTCGAATCCAACCGTCCATCATGGTTATCATTCTTTAAATTACAGGTTATATGAAAGCTCCAGATTACAATTATACATACGTTCCGCCAAAAGATTCAGAAAGATCTTGGAAAATAGAAGACGTTAGAGACGGTAGGGGTATGGGAGCGTACACAAAGATAAAAAGAAAAGCTAAACAACCAATAAGTGATAGCCATTACTTTGTGCCCTATGGAAAAGACCAAAACTTTTCAATAGCAATTACAGAGCTAGGAAGGTTTCACAACCATTCAGAAAATCCATCATGTAAAGCTGTAAAACTTGAAAATAAATACACTATAGCAGCCATTAAAGATATGGAAGTAGGAGAAGAAATTACTGTAAATTATGATGATTATCTTAGTACAGTAAACGTAGAAAGAATGAATGACGAATGGAAAAAAGGTGAATAAAATTTTACCGATTAAAATAAATTTATTATATTATATAAAAGAGGAATAAAAATGGAAAACACAAGAATTTATGAAGCACTTTTAGCAAAATGTAAAGCTGAAAGATTAGAAGCACTAGCAACTTTAGACGTATACATGAGTAATCCCGTAGGGATAGGAGAACACCCACAGATCGTCGAAGAGGCTATGAAGCAATTAGAAAAATTAGCAAATGCAGACGGAATGATAGATGCTCTACAAGGGCAGTATGATTCTAAGTCAAAGAAATCAAATTCTTCAGAAATTAAAGAATTATCAGAAAAAATAGAAAAATTTATTAAACAATTAACACAGGGAAATTAACATGTATTATAGAGTAAAAGTAAAAGTAGCAATTGACACTGGAAAAGGTGTAAAGACTAACAGTGAATATTATTTAGTGGAAGCACTATCAGTAACAGATGCAGAGGCAACGACAGTTAAAGATCTATCGGATGATGGCATTGAATTTGAAGTTGTAGAAGTAAAAAAGTCAGAAATCTGTAAAATATTAGAAAATGGCCAATAATAAATACGCAAAACGTAGGGCCATAGACTGCAAGCTCTTAAAAAAATCAGAGACACATAAAGGATATTGTAAGTATATGATTACGATAGCTGAGATGGATGGCACAATACACAAGCAGCCAGCCTATGGTAAAGATATGCAAGGAGCCTTAAGTAGATTACTGAAAAAAGAGTTGACAGTTAAAGTTGAAAGAAAGCTAGAAACCAATACTGGAATAGTATTCTTATTATGGCTAGCAGTAATGGGAATTCCAGCCATACTTTATGGTACGCAAAATACTCCTTGGATGCTGGCTTACACCTTTGGAACAATTATTATGATGGTGATAGTTTCTGGATTGTGGTACAATTATATTAAAAAAGGAGAAGATGATGTATAGAATAATAAGAGAAGAAAACAGGCTAACTGGTAGGATACGGTTTATTATAGAACGAAAAAAGACTTTCTTATGGATGGAGAGTTGGACCCAAGATCTAGGTTTAGATATTAACATATCTGGACCAATAGGGGCTCCAACAAAAAGTGGAGCTCAATTCAAATTACAAGAAATAATTGCATGGGATGGTAGAATGATAAAAAGAGAGATTGTATAATGGGACAAGGTAAAAGACCAGATCAAATAAAATACTCAACAATGGCAGCAGGATGGAGTATAATAGGAATGATAATAATTATAATATTGCTAGTACTACTATGATTTTATATTTTACAATTGGAATATTATTTGCCCTATTCATGGAAATAGTAGTTGACAGGGTACGATATGAATTGTTAGATGAAGGATTAGAGTGGAATTCGTTTATAAGAATATTAGCAATAGTATTTTGGCCAATATGCTCAGTAATATTTGTAGTAGGTTTTATAAAGAGATGGAACAGATGAAAAAGTTTAAAGTAGACAAGAAATATAGAAAGAATGATCTATCCTTTAAAGATGGAGGAGTCACAGTATTTGTACACTATAGGAGCGGAGTAATAAAGGAGTACGATAACATACATTACCCAGACAAATTCATAAGCAGTATAGCAGAATCAAAAGACCCAAACATAGTTAATATATGGTGGGAAGAAACTAAGTAATGTTTGCAAATCTAAATAAATGGTCAATGGATTTCTTAAAAAAATCAAAACATTCAGCTAGACTGGTAGTAGATACAAAATATGTATTTACCTGTTATAAGTGTGGTGGAGAATGGTCAATGAAGGATACGAAAGGAATGGAGCCTATATTTGATAGACCATATATTTCATGTCCTCATTGTAGAGCAAAAGCAGAACCAAATGGCGTGGGCGCGCGCGAAAAAAACACGCGGTAGGAGAAATGCGGTGGTAGCACCAAGGCCTCTCGCGAGGCGTAATAGATAAAAGGAAAGATTATGAAAGATAAGATTAAAAAGATGTTTAGTAGAGACGCTTGGATAGGTTGGATTATAGTTGTATTAGCGATTGTATTTATCTATATGAGTATAGAACCATGGAGGAACGATAGAGAAGAGTTTATCCGTATTATGGCAATGGTACTTGGAGGAGGCATAGTTAGTACAGTCTTAATTATGTGGTTTATGGAAAAGTTCTTACCAACAGACGACTATGATGACCATTATGAGAATTACATTCGTGAAGAGTATGATGAGAAAGATAAAACTAAGTAGTACAGATATAGTGCTCTTATGGGTAGTCATCATCAGTCTAGTCATGCTATTAGGGACGTGGATATGAGAGCATTAATATACAGACTCTATTACGATGATAAGATTACCCAAGAGATAGCACATCAACTGTTAGACCAGTTAGAAAAAAGTAAACTAAAAGCAAGGAGATATTAAGATGGCAAGAAAACCAGTAAAGAAATGGAATCCAAAATATAATAAGGTTTGGGTTAGAACAGCAATGCAGAACGCGCTTATGAAATCGATGTATGGAGATCTAGGAGTAGATGGAAAGAAGTTTGTAAAAGAGGTACTTTCAGAATGTGATAAGAGAGCAGTTGAAGACGGACAAGAATTTATAAAATGACAGGTAAGTATTATCACGAAGCCCGTATTAGGGTGCTAAAAGAACAGAAGAAACAGATTGATGAAGAAATTAATAAACATCGTATTAGACTGGCTAGTAGGGGTAACAGTACCAATATGGTTCAAGTTAAAAAAGCCTAGATTATGGACGAGTATATAGATGGATAGTAGTATATGGATAATAATAGGTATAGTCTGCATAGTAGTATGGGGATGTATAGGATGGGAGATGTACAATGCGCCCGTAATGCCTGACGACTACCTAAATGAACCAGAACCACCCAACCCTAAGGCCTGTGGATGTAACGAGTGTCAATGTCAAACCAATCCAGATAGGTAGATATAATCCTATATCACAGTTCACCTAGGGTGTCCCCAATCATATTTTAATAATATAGTTCCAGCTAGTCTAGTCATAGACCGGTATTAGGGGGCGATCTGCCATTAGTGTGTGTTGATGTGCGGTGGTACTTCCTGCGCCCCTGGATTACACCGGTTACCGGATATTTGGTATCTTACAGGTGTTAAATAGCGTATTATAGAGGGTACCTCTGTGTACGATACGGCCACTGAATGCTATCGGTTTATCACACATATGGGCAACCGGACGATATGACAAAATGGCATACAACCCGCCCGCTACTGGCCTATCCCTATCTACCCTTATTGACATACTCAGCCTGGGTGTTCCCTGCACCTATACCTGATTGTTAATAACTTTTAAAAATAAATTGAAAATAATGGTGAAATAATTTTTTTATGTCGTTTATTTTGTTTATATTTACTATATAAATAAATAACTAATGAACAATACTGCAATGACGAATC
>Ga0181395_1000840_pt1 | contig 12795 bp, 10 predicted proteins | sample 18SPOviralmetaG_FD_130124 | JGI IMG/M metagenome (GOLD analysis project Ga0181395, IMG submission 130124) | Marine viral communities from the oligotrophic San Pedro Time Series (SPOT) site, San Pedro Channel, CA, USA - 18 SPOT_SRF_2010-12-16 | ecosystem: Environmental > Aquatic > Marine > Strait...
ATGAACAAGAATTACCTACACACTTACCTGACCATATAGAAAATGTGTCTGTATTGTGGCAACCAAATATTACAAAAACACAACAAGAAAAATTAGATTCTTTGTTTGAAATAGATAGTGCACTACATATTTTAGTTATGAATGTTGAAGCGTTAAGTACAGAAAAGGGTGTTAAGTTTGCAACTAAATTTATTAACTCACATAAAACTTTGATGGCAATAGATGAGTCTACAACAATTAAAACTCCTACTGCTAGACGTACTAAAAATATTATTAAGATAGGTCAGAATGCTAAGTATAAAAGAATCATGACCGGTTCTCCCATTACTAAAAACCCACTTGATTTATACACACAATGTGAGTTCCTTGATCCGTGGTTATTGGACTTTAGTTCTTACTACGCGTTTCGTAACCGTTATGCAGAAATGAAAACGATGCACATACATGGTAGATCTATTCAAGTAGTAGATAAGTTTCAAAACTTATCTGAGCTATCTGATACAGTAAAACAATTCTCATATAGAGTATTAAAAGAAGATTGTTTAGATTTACCACCTAAAGTATTTATTAAACGTTACGTTACATTAACAGCAGATCAAAAAAAATTATACGAACAAATGAAAAAAGCAGCAATGGCTGTATTAAACGGTAAAGTTACCACCACCATGACTGTATTAACTCAACTAATGAGGCTACATCAAATAACTTGTGGTCATTTTACAGCTGATGATGGGTCCACTCAAGAAGTTGAGAATAATAGACTTAATGAACTTATGTCTATTCTTGAAGAAACAGAAGGTAAAGCTATTATATGGGCTAACTATCAATTAAGTGTCGGTGAGATTATACAAAAAATAATTAAAGTGTATGGTAAAGATTCTTACGTACATTATTATGGTTTAACACCACAAGAAGATAGACAAGACTATATTCGTAAATTTCAAAACGATCCTAAATGCAGATTCTTAATCGGCACACCTCAGACAGGTGGTTATGGTATTACACTTACACAAGCTAACACTGTTGTTTATTATTCTAACAGTTATGATTTAGAGAAAAGACTACAATCAGAAGACAGAGCACACAGAATAGGACAAAAGAAAACTGTAACTTATATTGATATGATTGCTGAAGATACTGTTGATGAAAAAATTGTAGAGGCTTTACGTAAAAAAATTAATATAGCTTCTGAAGTATTGGGTGAAGAATTAAAAGCTTGGATTTAACCAACTACTTTACCACCAGACCATTTCATATCTGGAAGACCTTCGGTGTATTTTTTTCCGTCAAAGGTTAACACTTGTTTTCTGTTTGAACCTGATTCGTGATAAGATATGTGGACCCATCCCCCTGCAGGATCTGTTGGATCATAGTACTCCATGATGAGCTGATCAAAATCAACGTTATTTTGTAGCCAGTAAGCTGTCTTAATGTTGGGCACGCCAAATATTTCTAGGTCGACCGCCTGGCCCTTGGCATGCTGTGACGTCTTTTTCGATCCGATCGCTTCACACAGCGCTTCGCTGCGGTAGCCCGAGGTCACCGTAACTGGCTTGTCAAAGTGTGCACGTAGCGGTTCCAAAACTTCATAACATAAGTCACCTAGACTTTTAATTTCTCCGGCCCCTGGTGTATTATCAATACCCTTACGCTGCGCGGTCATTGAATTAGTCATCTCTCTAAGAGTAAAATGTTTTGATAATTGCATAAATTTATTTTGTGATGTCTGTAAGTAAAACTATTAGTACGGCTCCCATCCCACCGACTATCCAATACTCTAATCTTTTAATACGTTCTTGCATTTCTTTTATTTGTTCAAACGTTTGCTTTTGCATTATTCTGCAAAGCTTTTCATGTGATTCTATTTTTTGTAATGCCGATTTTTTAGCCATTATGTTCTACTCGCTATAATTTTTTCACTTGGTGATAGTAACGCTTCTTGTGTTCGTGTCAAGTTAGTATTTGGATTCACATTTAGTTGTGCTGTTTGTACTACAGGCATAGGTGTGTCTCCTAATGGTGGTGTCTGTATCTCAGCTGTTTGTTTTACTTTATTAACTTGTGGTACAGAACTTTTTTGATCTTTTAATATTTGTTCTATCTCACTTAATACTTTATCAGGATCTGTGTTAAGATCTTTATCTTTGTATTCTTTTTCTACATCTTTAAATAATTTTTTAGGAAAAAAATATTCTTTATTTACTTTTTGATCTCTATCTTCTGCTAGTTTTTCAGCAGCCTTTACTCTTTTTTTCATACGTTCTTTCCAGGCTGTATAAGGTATGTTTTTACCTTCAATTAATTTTTTAGCTTTTGAATAAGGTACTCTTCTTTTTCTTAAAATTTTAATTAAGTCTCTTTTGTCAACACCTGTTTCCATAGCATCTCTTAAAATAAAAAAGAATTCTTGATTAACTTTAAATGTTTCTTCTTGAATATCTCTAAACTCATCGGCTAACACAAATGGTCCTCTAGTTTGAAAATTTTGTAAATTAAATAATTTTTCAGTTTTAGTAGTAGATCTAAATTTTTTATTGTAGTCTGTAATTTTATATTCCATGGCTTGAGGTACATTTACATTAATAATTCTTATACCAGAAAATAAAGCCATTAACTCATCTTGTAAATTTACAGGTTGACCTCCTTTTTTAACATCTTGTTTTATACCTTGTATAATTTTAGTTCCAGTTACAATTCCAGTGGGTTGTACACCTTTTATAATATGTGCTAAACTTTTCATAAATGCAGTTGGTCCATCATCTGTTTCAGAATAAACAGCAGATCCAGTTTTAGTTACACCACCTCTACCTCCAAGTAATAATTCACTTGGTAGTACATCTGATATTTTTTCTAATGCAATTGATTGAGAAACAAAAGGATCTAGAAGTTTTCTTACAGGTCCATCAGCTCCTAAGAATAAATTAAACGCTACATTACTAGCATCTTCTTGTTTTAGTTTACCTTCTTCTAATGTTTTTAAAGCAGCTCTAACTGGTTGTAAAACAACATCGTAAGGACTAAAGTATGAAAAGTTTATTGCTTTTCCTTTACCGTCTTTCCACGTGTTAATAGGTAAAATTGCTGCTCTTGAATCCCATGGTGCAGATAAACTTCTTTTATAAGCATCTATTTGGTCCATAGTTGTCCCTGTTAAGTTTTGAGCTAGTGTGCTTACTCCTTTTTCTGCTCCACCTAATGTAACTAATGCACCTAATAATCTTCTATACCCCATCTGTCTTAACTGTGGGTTTGAAGAGGTAGCTTCTTTTAAACCTATAGATACAATATTATAAGTTGTTCTAATCATTTCTGCAGGGAACGATACAAAGTTACCGAATGGTAACTTTCTTAAATCTCTAATTACTTGTGGTACTTTACTGTATGTTGGATAAGTGTTTCTTATTTGCCATGCAGCTGCTTCATCTAATGCTTCGTCAAATGTTTTTGCTTTACCTGTAAATGTATTAAACTTATCAAATTTTCTACCAACTATTTCTTCAGTCCATTTTGCAACATCATCTACATTTCTATACATAGATTTCATTTGTGATTTTACATACTCATGACCATACCATTTCCATAAGTTATCACCTCCAGCATATACTCTTGTTGCTGTTTTAATCATTTTAGATTCTGATAATCTCGATAATAAACTATCCATGTTTTTTACTTTTGCACCGGAACGTATGTCTTTTAAAACTGCTTGTAGTTCTGATGCCACAATGTTTTCATCAATTACACCAAGACGTATTTTATTTTCTAAATTGTCTATAAATTTTTTTTCATCAATAACTTTACCTGCACCAAATATATCATCCACAACCATTTTAATAGATTCTGTTACAGAAGATCTACCACCAATGTGACCGTTAGCTAACGGAAACATGCTAGCTGATGTTACGTTTCTAACTTGTGTTGCAGGTGAAAGAACTGTTTTACCAAATTGTGTAGCTACTTTAAATTGTAAAATATTTCTGTATGCACCACTTTGTATCCAACTATCATACGGTCCCGGTGCTCCTTTTAAAGCTGCTGCCATATCTTTTGATGCGTATAATTTTGATATACTACTTTTTAATATTCCAAGACCTTTTAAATCTCCAACTTTTACAGCATCCACTGCATTTTTAGCAAGCGCATCTGACTCTGATTTAAATAACCATCCTTCATCAATACCAAGTTTAGCTAACTTATCTAAAGTTAGTTTATTTGTTGATTGTGTAATAGCGTGTGATGTAGTTTGTAATACAGCTGACTTTAAATTATTTTCTTCACCTAACAATTTTTTAATTGCATCAGGTAATTCCTCACCTGTTTTAATTAATTTATCAGATCGTAATTGATTTTTAGATACTTGTTGTAATAATCTTAAAGGGTCTATGCCATCTTGTTTTGTATGTGTAAGAATTTTATGCACTAAAGATTCTGAAAAAACTTCTTGCGCTTGCGCATCTGTCATTTTACCAGTCTTTAATGTTTTAGCTGATTCTTTTAAATCTTTATTTTTCTTTACTACATTCTCTAATACCCATTTGGTAGCACCAGTTTTTATTTTTTCTTCAGGCATGTACTCTGGGTTTGTAAATATAGAAAAAGATTTTCTCATATAAGTTTTTAAATTACTTAACATAAAGTTTTTAAGATCACCTTCAGGTAATAAATTACCAAACGCCGTTTTAGTTTTTAATAATTCTTTGTTTAAATTTTCAGCGGTTTCTTGTAATGCTTTAGGTAATTCAGATTTTTTTGTTTGTCCTTTTAAATATGCAAGAACTTGATCTAAATAATACTCTTTACTTGCAGGAGAAGTTGTCATTGTATTATATAAGCCTTCAAAACCTTTAGCTAGATCATATGATTTTTTTTCAATAGATTCTAAATATTTTTCTATAGTTCTTGATCTTGCTTTTATTTCTCTTTTTGCACCTGATGTAAGTTGAAATGTAAGACCTGTATATTTACCAAGAGATCTAAACCCTGATAAAAAATTATCTAATCTTTTTAATTTTCTTTGTAAAGGATCTTTACTTTTAGTTGAAAACAATCTCCAATCGTCAAATGCAGGTAATTGTTTTTTAGGATTTAATGTAAGAACTGTAGATAGTCCTTTGTCAATTACATAGCTACTTGCGTTTCTAATTGCTTTTCCTGCTATTGCAGATCCTGGTATATTTGCTGCAAGGTAAGTTGCAGGTCTTATAGCTAAAAAATCTACACCTCTTAGTGCATAACCTGCTGGTTTCATTAATCCATACTTTGCACCAAAACTAGCAACTTTTGCAAGAGGTCTACCCATTAAAGAAAAACCCATTCCTAAGACTGCTCCTTCTGCACCAAATCTAAGTTTGTTTCTAAATCTTGCAAGTGCTAAATCTTTTCCGTCTAAACCCTCTTCGTTTTCTTCTTTTAAAACTAAAGGATCTTGTTCTTTTTGTCTTGCACCCGATGTTATAAAGTCAGTTGCAGCAAAAGCTGTTGACATATAACCTACTCTTTTTGCAGTATTAACAATTTGCGAACCTGCTCCTGTTGCTTGAGCCGCGGTCTTTGCATCTTTAATCTTTTTACTTTTTAATAATTTTTTAGCTCTATTCATTACTTTGAATACAGCACCACCTGGTAAACCATATTCAATAAGAACTTTACTAACAGTTCCTAACAATGTTTCTGGATCTTTAATTTTATTTTCTGTGTATACTTTATCTAAAGCAGAAGTAAGATTAGTATCTGCTGCCATATCAATACCAGTTGTAATTAAATCACCAAAAGAATAAGATATGTTTTGAGCTGCACCAAATATAGACTTTTCCATGTCTTCAAAAAAATCTATGTAATCTTTTTCTTTTGGTTTTTTTCTGCCTTTTGCTAAATCCATGATGTTTGGTAATTTTTCATCCATTAACGCTCTTAAGTTATAGTCTCTTAATGGAGTATTACTCATGGTCGCAAATAAATTAGCTGCACCTTCCCATGTAAATTTTACTGGTTTCTTTTGTTTTGTAAGACTTTGTTTAAGACCACTAGCTAAAGTATTTTGAACTTGATCTACATCTAAGATAAGCTTGTTTTTTGGCTCAAAGGGTTCCATGCTACGCCCCCTGTGGTAATGATAAATTTACGTCGTATTGTTGATTGAAACCAGCTATGTCTTCTGGTGTTTGTATATTTGCAAAATCTAGTAAAGCTTGTTTGCTGTTAGCTAATAATTGTACAATGTCATTTGATATTTCTTGTGGTAATCTTGATCTAAGTTCTGTGTAAGATAAATCCTGTACTTCACTTGGTCTTTGTTCTGCAACTGATTCCATCATTGGCTTAGTTCCAAAGGCTAAACCAACTCTACCACCTTCGTTAAAATAATATTTTTTTCTTAATTGTTCTATTGTAAAATCAATTGCTGTTGTAGACCTAGGATCTATTAATGTAACACCTTCAGTAATTTCTTCTGGAGTTGCGTTAGGATTTTTATCTTTAAATTCCTTAAGTCTTCTATTATTTTCTGCTTCAACATAAGCATCTTTAGCATTATCAAATAATTCTGGGTTCGTTAGAATAGCTTCATATTCTGCAGGTACACCCAATTCTTTTTGTAATACGTTTTGATTATTTTTAATTTTTCTTTGAGCTGCTATTTTTTCTTCCTCTGTTGCATCTTCTTTTGCAAGTATATCTCTTGCAGCAAAAATATTATCTTGAGCTTGTCTAATAAGTCTTGCTTCTACTTCAGGTGTTTTTTCACTACTGCTATCTGAAGTGTCAAGATTTTTTATTCTTTGTTCTTCAAGATCATACTCAGAAGCTAATGCTCCTGAAAATATATCTTCGGCTCTGTTTGCTTCTTTTTGTCTTTCAGCTAATTGTGCTGCTTGAAATGTTTCAAAAGGAGTTTTAGCAGCTGTTGCAGCTGTAGCTAAAAGACCACCTTGTGGTGGTGTTGATAATAAATTTAAACCAAATGATGTAAGAAAGTTTGGTAAACCACCAGGCATAAAACCTGATTTTTCACCTCTAAATTTATCAAGATCTTCTAAAGCTCTTGTAGTTGTACTTAAAGCTCTGTCATAAGGATCAGTTCCATTGCTGTATTGTTTTCTTGGTTGATCTAAACCAGATGTGATACCGTCTGCCGGTGTACCACCCATTTTAAACATTGGTCTTCTTAATACTCTGTTCATATTAATTTTGAATTATAGTTGATGGTGCCCCTGCTCCTTTAACTGCACCGTAAATACCAGCAAGTGTTGTACCTATACCTAATGCACTTTGTAATGGTGTAGGGTTAGGTATATTTGTTGTTTGTGTTTGACCAGGATAACCACCCATGATTCCTGTTACTTGTGCAGCATATCTATCTAATTGTTCTTGTGGTAAGAATGCTGCTTGTCTTGCTGCTTCTCTTTGTGCATCAAGATTTGCTTGTGCTTGCGCCTGGTTAATCGCGCCCAATTGACCTAAACGTGAAATGTTTGTTCCAAGAACACCTTCAGAGGCTTGTCCTAAAGCTGCTTGTTGACCTGCAAGTCCAGATCTAAACTGTCCTAAATTTTGTGTTGCTCCTGCTATACCTGCTTGTTGACCACCTATGCCTGCAAGTTGACTACCTATAGCTGCTTGACCTTGACCTATACCTGCTTGAGCCTGACCTAATCCTGCTCTTTGTCCTGCAAAGCCTGCTTGTTGACCAGCAATACCTGCTTGTGCTTGACCTAAAGCAAACTGATTAGCAATGTCTTGTTGTCTAGCTCCTTGTGCTTGATTGAAACCTTGTTGCAAGAGACCGGCTTGTAATAACGCTCGTTCTCTCGCAGCCCCTGTGCCAAACTCTGCGAGTTGCACTCCCGCTCGACCACTGCCAAGCGCACCCAAAGCTGTCTGCTGATCTCGTATACTTTGTTCTTGTATCTGTTTGTTACGATCAAATTCTGCTAATGATGCATCAATCACTTGTGATTGATAAGGGGACATGTATTGTTGTGTTTGTGAAGTAGTCATTGGACCTGTTGGTACTCCACCAAATGTTGTTGCAGCTGTGCCTAAAGCAGTTCCGGCACCGCTAAGTTCAGATCCAGCTGTACCTAAAGTTCCTAGTCCAGTTCCTAAAGTTCCTAAACCAGTTCCAAGAGTTCCTTGTGCTGTGCCTAAAGTTCCTGCTGCTGTACCTAATTGTCCAAGGGCCGAGGTTCCTAATGCTGAAGCAAGAGTAGCTTCTTGTTGTGCTTGATTTAAAAATGGTTCAAAAGATCCGATACCAGATGTTCCTGCTGCAGTTGTTGCTAAATTTTGTGCTTGTTGTTGTAATGCTGTTTGACCTGCTACTTGTGGTGCAAGTCCAGATAAACTTTGTTGTCTTGTTGTAAATGCTTGAGCAGCTTGTTGTCTTGCTGCAAAGTCAGCAGCTGATTCACCAGCTTGTTGTGATATACCAGCAATACCAGTCGATACTACAGGTACACCTGATTGTGATACAACTTGTGTTGCTAAATCTTGTCCTAGATCTTGAACAAATTGTGCGGGTAGATTTTGTACTTGTTGAACAGCCATTATTCTTTTACCTTTTTCTTATAGTCTTCTTCTCTTTTTTTGTTTTTGTTATTTTGTTTTATTTTACCTACAATAGTAGCACCACCAAGTATTGTTGGAACTCCAACAGCTACTTTTTTTAAAATTTTAACTTGTTTATCTAACAGTTTACCTTCTTCAGTTTTAGGTGCATTAGCAAGTTTTTCTGCTTTTCTAGCTTTTTGATAATTTGAGTAAGCTTTTCCGAAACCTTTAATTTTTGTTAACATTATATAACTTCCTCTAATCTTTTAGACGTTTGAAACATTTCTCTTGCGCCATCCATGCCTTGCGATTCTTCAGATACATCACCTCCGGCTTCGAGGTTCTTCATCATGTTATACATAACTTCTGCGCCTTTGTCCACATCTCCTTCACCTGCATTTCTTACAGCATCAGCTGTAAATACAAATTCATTTTTTGATAATCTTGCAGGTACGTCATCTGCTTTTTCCATACGTCCTATTGGAACAAATCCACCTTCAGCTCTTAAATCCATTTCTTTACCATCCATATCTAATAACGGCATAGTTTTCTTTGCCACTGGCTCATCCATAGATCCACCTTCTGCAGCAAATCTTCTAGCAAGTTGTGGATTAGCTCTTAATGCAGCTAAATCTATTCCGCTGTTATCTAATATAGCTTGTGCTTCTTCTTCTGTTTCTTCACCTGTACCAATACCTAATAATGGTAGTGCTGATGCTGCTGTCATTGCAGAATAAATACCTTGTGTTGTTGGCATGAAAGATCCTGCACCTTTTGTTAAACCTAGGTCACCCAATATACCTTTAGTTCCTGGAAAACCACCAACATCAAGTGGTAGTCCGAATAGTTTTCCTTTTATAGCAGATAATCCACCACCAATAAATGTTTTGGGACTTGCAAAATTAGCAAAAAAATTTGTACCTTGAGCAAGGTTACCTAAACCACCTGTCAATACATATCCAAGTGCAGCTTTACCTATTGGTGACTTAACTATTTTTTTAACACCACGTGTAAATTTTTTAACAAGTTTACCTAAACCATACATCTGTCTTGCAGATTCAAAATCCATTTCACCACCTACTACATCTCCACCATCTGCAAAAGCAGGTTGCACTATAGTTTGACCTCCTCTATCTTTTTTAATTTGATCTATAATTAATTTACCTATAATCATTTGAGGACTAATTAAAGCTTTTAAACCACCACCTGTAACTGCATTTTTTATTCTAGTAATATCACCTGCTTTAGTTAATACTTCATTTATATCTAATTCATTTTTAGGTTTGATAGTTTCGTTAAAAACATTTTCAGTTCTCTGTCTTTCTAATCCTGTATCATATTCAACAGGTCCTTCTTTAGCTGTAATTTTTGGTCCATACGCTGCTTGAACGTATCCTGCGTCCCTGTATAATTGTCTTGCTTGTTGTGATCTAGTTATGGCCATTTTACTATTCTATTTTGTTTTTGGAAATAAATCAAGGCTTGGCATTATAACAGTTACATCTCTTCTGATGTCCTCTGGTGATATACCTTTGGCCTTCCATTCTCCGTCATTCTTATATTTTTCACCTGTTTTTTTATTAGTTATCTTTTCTATTATCTTATCTGGTTGTATCTCAATCATTATGCTGTTACCTCTTTCTTAATGTTTAAATAGCTAATTGCTACATCAAATGAATCTGTAGTGCTTGATAATACTGTAAAACTATCTCCTCCTTCTACTACCAAAGGTTGGGTTAATAATTCTGTTGTAACGTTTGCTGTCAAAGCAGCTGATTTTATAGCTGTAATACTGTTGTTTGTAATTGTGACTGTTGGTGTGCCTGCTGATGTTACTAATATAGATTTAATAACATAAGTTTCACTAACTAAAGGATTACCAGAACCTAAAGGAGTAAGTGCACTTCCTGTTGTGCTATTATCTATACCTGCAAATTTAAATTGATTAGCCATTAATCTAAAAAGAGACTTCTAGCCTCTATCTCCTCTTTTAATTCTTCTTGAAACGTTGAGTTTAATTTTTCTACAATCGCATCAAAATCTCTTACTTGAGCTTCTGCAGTCTGTACATCATATTCTTTTGATGGTCTAGTTATAACCTGTACAATTTTTGCCATTATCTACGTCCATCCGGTTGAACATCTAATCTAAAAGTTCCTAGTTTCCAACTTTGACTAGCTGCTGTATTTTCTATTTTCATAGCTATTGCTCTCGCTCTTGCACGTGTATCTACTTTTGTAGTAGATGTTGTAATATCAAATGGTCCAAGTGCTGAACTAGCTTGTGTATTATTAGGATAATTTCTTAATTCTAATGTAACTCTTGTTGTTCCTGTTTGAGATATAAAGTCAGGTACGAATCTTCTTATCTTCATTAAAAATTCACCATCTCCTCTAAAGGTCGCAACACCTGTTGCTTGTCCAGTTCCTTGTGCTCTTGATTGTGTAATATCAAAATCTCCTGATGAAACGTTAGAAGTTATTGCAGTAATTGTTCCATTTTTATTTTGATCAGTGCCTGTTTCATGTTCATAGTAAGTTGTTATTCCTTCTGTATTACCCACAACATCAAAAGAAGTATCTGTATCTGCATCGTATTCTGTTGCATGTGGACTTCCAAATACTGCTGAATCTCTCCACATAGTTCTAGCTAAACTTCCATTTGTCCATACAGGTCTTTGAGGTGAAGAATCAAAATAATTATATGCAACCATTCTGTTTACAACAGAAGATGTTGACGTAGGATAGAACCAAATAACTTCACCAAACAAGTTATTTAATCCTGCAGAAATCATTTGATTACCAGATGTTAAATTAACATCGTCGTAAACATAGTCTTCTACTAAACAAGGTAGTGATTCTAATTTACCGGCATATCTAAAAAAACCATTATCAGACATCCAATAAGCAGCACCGTCAACTTCTACACATGCATTCTGTCCAACCAAACCACAGTTAGTTCCAACCTGTGCAAAAGCAAATGTAAATGGTTGTCCTACAAAACGTTGAGTAAATAAAGCTGTATCAGTCCAAACATAAAGTGCATCTCTACCTCTAATTGCTCCAATGATCCGTGATCCATCGGCCAATCTTTGTGTACCTGCTGTATTGGTTGCTGTAGGTATATAAGTGTTAATATCTTCTTGGTCCGAGAATCTAACAAACATATCGTCTTGTGTTAACGGGTCACCTATTGTTGTTTCTGTACCATAAAATACTAAGTGACGATCGGGAGTTGATACAACCATGTGTCTTGATGAAGTAGGTGCACCTGATATAATTGTTGCTCTTGTTGTCGTTGCATTTGATAAGGAAGAGTCCCATTCAAAACATGCACTGTTGTGTATTAAACAAATAGCTTTATCTCCAAAATTATCTATAGACCACATACCAGGTTCAATAACTAAATCTCCTGATGCTGCTTCACCCCATGCAACATAATCAGTTGTATTAGTAATTGTTGCGCCATCGCTGTGAGAAGCCGCTGTAGTGTTTCTTACTCCTCTTGTAACACCTGTTAAAGTGTTTGTTGAAACTCCTGTGTAAGATATTTCTTCAGAACCAATCTGAATAAAATTAGTTCCGGTGTCTGGAAACTGAGAAGCATCTGTTAAAACAATTGTAGTTGTAGATGAGTTTATTGCACCATTTAAAGTAGTAGTAATGGCTCCTGCTGCTTCACCACCCCAAGACCCTAAACCATAACCAAAACCTTTAGCTTGAACAGCTGGTCCTACTGTGTAATATTTTTTAATTGTTATTCCACCTGAAGTAGTTGCACCAGCTCCACTTTCATTTGAAGCCATTGTAATAGTTATTGTTGTATTGGTAGGTGCGGTAGTCACCATAAATTTTTTGTCATCAAAATCAGAAGCACTATAATTTGACCCTGTGATTGTTGAAAAACTACTCATTAAAAGTATATCTCCAGGAGTTAAACCGTGTGCACTGGAATAAGTTATAGTTACCGTTGGTGAGCCATTAGTTGTACTAAATGCGCTTGTAAGAGATGTAGTTGATTGAATCGGATGTATATCATAAAATACTCCTCCAGAAAAAGCATATAAAATCCTGTTTGTTCCTACGATTGCGTATTTTCTAGACAGGCTATTAATAAAATGATGAAGCCCTCTACCTGCTCCTGTTAGTTCATTTTCATTTACATTACCTAATTGATTCCAACCACCTATTTTTTCAGGTGTTCCATACCTAAATCTAACATTGTCACAATCAACCCACTGACCTTCCGCGC
>Ga0181395_1000844_pt1 | contig 12757 bp, 10 predicted proteins | sample 18SPOviralmetaG_FD_130124 | JGI IMG/M metagenome (GOLD analysis project Ga0181395, IMG submission 130124) | Marine viral communities from the oligotrophic San Pedro Time Series (SPOT) site, San Pedro Channel, CA, USA - 18 SPOT_SRF_2010-12-16 | ecosystem: Environmental > Aquatic > Marine > Strait...
CGCTTGCAAATATGATTTGACATAATAATTTCGATGTTTTTGGATTTTCTATTCGCATAATTGGTAGTATAATATTCATACAACTTGATACAATTTTCTCGCATTCTATTTTCTTTTTCTATGTCAATATTTGAGAGAAGCGTTGGCAACGTATGTAATTCTCTTTCAGAAACGCGGACAATTGACTCATCCCACAATTCATGAGATGGTAATTCCAATCTATCAGACAAGAGTACAGGAATAGATCCACAAGCCAATGACTCCCAGAACCGTATCGAATTTGGACCAGAACCAGACGGACATAACGAATAACGAGAGTCTAGTAGTAATCGATTATACTTCTCTGTTCTTTCTTTGTCGCTGTCATTTTCATTGAGCATGTAATCTTTATTTTGTAATTTATTGTATACAATATGATCAAAATGCCATTGTCCAATATTATGAATGAAACACTTATCTGGATGATTCATATTGAATATCTTTTGCCTTATGTCGGTTAAATACCATCGTGAATCATATGCTCCTTGAAAACTGTATAGTAGCTTACGTTCAATGTTCAATAATTCAACATTCTTAAAAGTTGTATTGCGATGGGGGTCTTCTACATTTACTGCGTATAATGGACAAGGTCTCAATTGAATATCATTTAACACATTCTCTCCTATCATTTTATGAGGCGTGTACACAGTGTGAATTCCAAGTGATTTGAATAGTGGTATCAGATTACGAAATGATATATGCTGACAGCACGTATAATATTGCCTACCAGGATGGATATATTTTTTAAGAATGTTATAGATGACATCAATCCTATACTTTTTATCAATTACAGTTGCCCAAGGGAAACTTAAACATTTATTGTTGTCCTTGTTCTGTTCGTGAAATGTCTTTTCTGTTATGACAGGATATTGCCAGAACATTTTAAATGTTGAAACGACATCATCTGTAGGAAATGGAACCATTTATATATCATATAGAAATGATGAATTTATATTGAAAACATGAAAATGTATAAATCTTAAATGTACTTTCACATAGTGAGTAAAGCACGTTCTTTGTCTCGTTCAGCTAGCATATCTGCTTGTTGGCGCATAGATTGAACCTTTTCCATGAATGAAACGTTATCAACAAACTCTTCATTATTGACTTTGTACCTCGGAGCTCCACCTATATTATCACAGAAATGTTGTTTAAGCGGAAAAAAATTATTGAGCTTAACGTATACAAAATTAATCCAGTCATCACAACACCAATTTATAATCTCTTCCGGAAAATAATAACCAAACAATTCCATGTGCTTTCGAGACACAAATGTTTGTGTCAAAATCCGATTATTATTATTGTACGGTCCAGTCAAACCTATACCATCAGAGTTTTGAAGACCTTCTATACAATCATTTACCCACCCTTTTGTCTGAAATGATACGTCATCCCCGCACTGGAAAAAGTAGTCACAATTGTCATCATACGCATGTTTGAATAGAATGTTCCACATAACTGTAAGATGTCCTGGCTTGGCATCACACATATAAATGAATCGTATTTGTGTATTTTTCATAACTCCACAGAACCTTTTCATATACTTTTTATTGTCTTCATCATCGTAAATTCTATCATTTTTATCTATCCCTATGTAGAAAACATATTCATGTTCTTTATCGTATGTAAGTAAAAATGTCTTAAGTGTGCTATAAAAAAGGTATGATTCTTGTATTGTCTTCCAGACACGATCATGAGATGTTGACGGAATAAGTATTCCAATCTTCATAATATAAGAGCGATATAATCTTTAAGTTTTTGCGATATTTATAATTTTAAATACTTTACGTTTCTACACTACAAATTGATTTTTCATTGGCTTTCTTCTGGCATGATGCCATATGTTTCTTGAGTCCGCTTTCGTTTTTTCCTTTATAAACTTTACATATTGAACATGTCAAGCTTGTTGTTTCACTGATCGTGATCCTATTGATGAATAGTTTTGAAATGTTCTCCATATGAGCATTGTTGAGCATATCAATTGTTTTCTTGCTTGAATCACGAACATGCGATATCACTTCACGTCTGGTTTCATCCCAGTCATTATACTCCTTTTGTAATACCTTCAACATATCTGGTTTTATTAGCTGCCCATCGGTACTCTTCTGAAGACGTGCAAGTCCCATTGCTTGTTGGTCGATACAGTTCACCATCAGATGAACACGTTTAATGTCATTGCGAACATTATGTAAGTATACAACGAGTTTACCATTATGATTATTCATTTGGAAGTCCTTTCTGCCACTGATTCCACTCGATTGTGAGAGAAAGATACCATGACAATTATTTTCCTCTATGTCGCGTTCAAATTTTGAAACTTCTCTGGGTGGAACATTTGTATCGTAATCCTTGTTTTCGATTCGAATATCATCAAATCCCTCTCGTTTGATGAGTAAGTCACAACTCCGCTTTACTCCACTTGTATTGATAATTTCAGCATCTGGGAACTCTTCACACAGAAGATGGTGAAGTAAGTTCTCTCCCATAGCACCTTTGCGGTTTGAATTTTTATATTTATCGAAATGATCTTGCATAGTCGTATGCATTCTCTCTGAAGTTTCATGAACTGTTGTCTGTTTACTGCTTATTCCTTCCAATTTTGAGTGTATGCGTTGTTCCGTTCCTGCCATCAAGTTCATAATGGAAGTGTTATTCGTCGACAATATGCTTTTCATATTCGAATCAAAATTGTTCACTAAATGACACAATGTATCATTCTTATCATTGGTATTGAGTGAAGATTTTAACTTATCGGTTTCATGTGTGAGGGATGTTCGTAATTCATTTATACTTGTATGAATAGTAGCATGCCCCTTTGGTATCATTTCGTTTAATTGAATTGTCATTTTGTTCATTAGAATTTCATTCTGTTTCTCAACGGAACTATCGAATTCTTTTTGATCAGTCAAACTTTTCATTTCAAGGAGATCCTTAATATTTTGCAAATACTCTGCTCTCGCATTGTTGGCTGCATCCTTCAATTGAGATTCTAAATTTTCATTTGTCATTGTTTGATGTCGTTGAACCTGACGCATGTTATTTTGCGTATCCTCCATAGAATTCTGCATTTTATCAAGAACCGCCTTCATTTCAAAGAAATTAGATTGCATCTTAATAGTGTCGGTGATGGGTGTCGAATCCCAACTGATGGAATTTTGCAAACAACGCACCAAGTTCAAATTCATATCCTTGAATGATATTTCAGGATGGTTCTGATAAAATGCGATGACTTCTGGTTCATTAATTGTGAGACTCATATTTGTATTATTTGTATTGATTTAAGTGTATTTTTGGGTCTTGTATAAATATCCGATTTGTTGTTTTTTAATAACTCACACCAAGAAGAAATAATCATTTCAACTTTTTTTTTTATTCGCGATTAATTCGAGAAAATATATGTATTTCTTGAATTAATTAATAATTACTATTTTCTCTCTATTTTTACATTTTCTCTCTTGTCACAAATTCTGAAACCTTTTGTACTTCTGTTACAACTATATACATAGAATGTACCTTATGTCACATAGAAAAAGAAATATTTCTTACAAAAAGAGAGAAACGTCAAAAATAAAAAAATATAGAATCCAATAAATTATTTCTGGGTAAATGCCTCGAGATCTTTTAATTGTTCACTGGTATTGACCCCTTGTACCTCATAATTTCGGTCGTATGGGATTTGATATGTATCTACCTTTACATATTCTTTTGTGCGGATAATATCGAGAACATCAGTAAGGTAATATTCTCTCTGTGCATTGTGATTTGTAAGGGAAGGTAAATGCTTCGTCAAGTATTTTGTTTTGAACATATAAATTCCACTATTCACGCTCTGTATACGCTTTTGTTCTGCGTCACAATCCTTTTCTTCAACAATTCTCTCAAATTCATTTTTCGTATTTGTCACGATACGTCCATAACCAAATGGTTTCTCCACAAAAGAAGTTAATACACCGACGTCTTGTACAGAACGTTGAAAATTATTGAGTATTTCGAGAGATAATAAAGGTACATCGCCAGATAAAACAATTGTTTTACTCTCTGGGAATTGAATTAAATGAGGTCGTGTACACAATACAGCATTTCCGGTGCCTAGAGCGAATGGTTGGTAGACAAACTTCACATTGTCTAATGAAATGTATTTTTCTAACGTTGTCACAATGACATCCATTGCATTCCCCACCACAACATAAATTTTAGATGGATTGAGGTTTTGTGCGGTTTCTAGTACATGTGCAAGCATTGGTTTATTGTGAAGCAAACACAGAACTTTGGGTAGTGATGAGTTCATCCGCTTTCCCATACCCCCTGCCATGATAACAATACGTATATCGGTCATTAATAAAGAGTACACCCCTAATTTTTATTTTGTTTTAATGTATTATGTGTGGAATCATTGCTATTCTGGGTCAAGATGTATTCAATGGAATTATACATGGACTAGAGCAATTACAAAATCGTGGATATGATTCAGCAGGGATCACGTATATAGAAAAGGGTAAACTGAATACAATCAAGTATGCAAGTACACCTGAAAACGACTCTGTTGAGTTATTGAAAAAATCATATGTCCCTATCGATAATACAATCGGAATCGGACACACACGCTGGGCAACTCACGGTCCCAAAACCTCAGTGAATTCGCATCCTCATCATTCTTCTGATGACGCGATATCCATTGTGCATAATGGTATTATTGAAAATTACAAGGAATTAAAAACCGAACTTCTAACTCTGGGATATTCGTTTCGGTCGGAAACAGACTCAGAAGTGATAGCGAACCTGATTGCATATCACTACAAAGAATCGCAAAATATGCGTGATGCCATAATGACTTCTGTTTCTAGATTAGAGGGTACATATGGTCTCGCGATTGTGAGTATATATGAACCTGAACAACTTTATTGTATACGGCATGGAAGTCCGTTATTGGTGGGCTATAATGATAAACAATCATTTATAGTAAGTGAACAATGTGGATTTAATAACCAAGTTTTGAACTATTTTCAATTGAACAATCATGATTTGTGTACACTAACACTGGGAGAGAATGGTTGTATTTCTATTTCGACGAATGAAACCTATCGGGACGAAAAATTGAGACATGTTGCAGACGATTCAACACCTCATCCGTATGACAATTGGACGTTAAAGGAAATACATGAGCAAGTGGACTCGTCGCTGCGAGCAATTAGTCTCGGGGGTAGACTGACTTCAGATAATCGTGTTAAGCTTGGTGGTTTGGAATGTAAGAAACAAGAACTAAAGAATGTGAATCATATAGTGATTCTCGGTTGCGGAACGTCCTACTTCGCTGGAATGTTTGGTCTTCACGCATTCAAGGAATTATGTAAATTTCATAGTGTTCAATTATACGATGGTGCAGAATTTACTGAACGAGATATTCCAAAATATGGACGAACTGCATTTTTGTTGTTGTCGCAATCAGGAGAAACACGAGATCTACACAGATGTATCCAGCTCGGTAAAGACAATGATGTCATCATGATTGGAATAGTAAATGTGGTAGATTCTCTCATCGCACGTGATGTTCATTGTGGTGTGTATTTGAATGCTGGACGAGAAGTAGCGGTTGCCTCTACGAAATCATTTACATCACATTGTATTGTTTTGGTCATGACGGCAATATGGTTTGCACAAATGCACGAGTGGAACACAATGAAATGCTTGGAATACGTGAAAGATTTAAGAGATTTGAGCATGCATATACAAACATCTTTGGAAATATCGAAATCCCAAATGCAATCAATTATACCTCTCTTTGAAGGGCAAACAAGTTCATTTTTATTAGGAAAAGGGAAGGGTGAGTCTATTGCACGCGAAGGTGCTTTGAAGATGAAAGAGTTATCCTATATACATGCAGAGGGATATTCAACAAGTAGTTTGAAGCACGGACCGTTCGCACTCTTGCAGCCAAAATTTCCAGTTGTGATTCTGGCACCTAGTGATGAGTACTATACAAAGGCAGAAAGTGCTTATGAAGAAATATGTTCTCGAAATGCAAATGTGATATTCATCACCGATAATGCAAAATGTACCAAACCGAATCAAATACAATTACCCTATAACGGCAGTTTTCAGACACTTTTATGTATTGTTCCTTTACAACTAATAGCATATGAACTCTGTGCCCAGAGAAATACAAACCCAGACCGTCCACGTAATTTAGCTAAAGTCGTTACTGTAGACTGAATTATCACAAAATGCTACGTATTTGAAATCAGCGAAGGAGACAGTTTTTTTGGTTTTTTTTGGAAACAGAAATGAAAATAATCTATATTTTCCTGATTTTTTCATCCCTGATTTTGGTCGTGATGCTCTTATTGGGGGAGATTTATCTATTTTCTCGAAGTATTTTAACATTAAATAAGAGTTATCCATAAAGTATATTGTATATATACTATATATATTTATGATGCACATGGAAATAGACGAATACAATGATCAAGAGGTTGGATTATTTCCTTCCTACGATAATCAATGCAGGGATAGGACTCATAGATATATTGTGATGTTCAAGAACGTAATTAAATCAAACGTAACGGAGGGTATATCACGTATGATTGTACACGTCGGTATTCATATGACATTTCTCTCCATTCTTGAGCCCATCTTTTATTTCTTATATGTCATTCAAATGGAGGAGCAGATATTTTATGATCAGATTGAATCACTTTCAAAAGCAGAACAATATCCGATTCCATACGATGCCTTGTCAGACTTCAGAATGTCGCCTATCTATGACCCATTTATAGATTATATACAATCTCAAAATGCAAATGTTGACGGGTACTACATGTCATTAGAGCAAGCAGCATCAGATTCCCAGAGTGTTCTTACTACCCAGAAACATGCCCTAGAGAAAAAAGCATTCCTCATGTGTCTTTATATATCAACAAGCACATTTGTCTATTACAGTATTCATCAATACACATATCGCGAAAAATGTTTATTACCTAAATTGCTAACCGAACATATAACATTAATCTTATTTATAGCGTTATATGAATTTTGGTTTTTAAACAATGTGATTTTGGCTTACTCGCCATTTACTGTGGCGGAAATCCGTTTAAAAATATTTTCCTGTTTGTGGGTGAATTTGATTAGTGTCTTACCCGAATTGTCATTTATTGACCAGGGACACCAGATTACGTGTTAAATAGAAGTGTACTTACACGAGACACATCTGTATATATTGTTTCCTCTTGTTGCATTTGTTTTTGTTCCATTTCCTCTTGATACCGTTGTGCATTTAAATTGCGAATTGCTTCAACGCAGCTATTGTGAAGATGTGCCACTTTCTTTTCCCATTTTTCAATCTTTCCTTTTTTCTTATATTTGCGGACAACATGAGGATCATTCAGTTTGTCCATGAGGCGACTACGTTTCGCCCATATGGCTCGCTCCTGACGCGATTTTATTTCAATACTCATATATTATAGCGAGGTTATAATATATAAAATTCAGCTTTTATATTCAATTTTTAACATATTTACAGACCACGTAGGCATTGGTATATGTCCTTTCTGGAGATGAAATTATACTACTTACGTATGAAAGAGGTTTACAGTAAATATGTACACCTATATCATAGAATGCATGATGTATTTCAATTCAATAAAATAGCAGACAAATTAAGTATCGATTTACAACTGAACATATTGAGTTTTCTCCCATTTGACGATGTATACTCATTAGTAAATAAGACGACATTCAAACACATACTGCGTCTCCAAAACATGACTGTCAATTACATGATAGCAGATGGAATATACTACAATTTATGTAAGATGTGTTATCATTGTGGAATTGAGCTGGATAAACTCAACGATTATGTATTGAACATTTGTGTTCATTGTACAGAAAACCCATTACGTTATATGAGCTATCCTATGATATGTCGCGACTGTGTTCAAATGAATCCGAGAAAACCAAGACGCAAAAAAGCGAAAGGTGGGCTAATGCAATTATTACAATGTAAAGTTTGTCAACATAAAAGCGTTCATGTTGTGGTGAATCATTATAGTTGAAATGGACGAATAATATACATAACCCGTATAAAGCCACTCCATTATAGAGTGTATATGCCTTATTGTATCGGTATCGATTTAGGAACTACTTATAGCTGTGTTGGTGTGTGGCAAAATGGTAATGTTGAAATTATTGCCAATGATCAAGGTTCACGCACTACACCCTCCTATGTGGCTTTCAATGACAATGAACGACTCATTGGTCCCGCTGCTAAATCGCAGAGTGCGTCCAATCCTACGAATACTGTATTTGATGCAAAACGTCTTATTGGTCGTGATTTCAATGACCCTGATGTTCAGAACGATATTAAGCACTTTCCTTACACAGTGTTGCCCAATAAATATGGTAAGCCTCAAATTAAGGTGAATTATAAGGGCGAAGATAAGATTTTTCTACCTGAAGAGATCTCATCAATGGTGTTGGTGAAAATGAGGGAGGTTGCAGAAAGCTATGTAGGTGAAGAAATTCGTGATGCGGTGATCACGGTCCCAGCGTATTTCAATGACGCACAACGTCAGTCTACGAAAGATGCAGGGACTATTGCTGGGTTGAATGTATTGCGTATTATCAACGAACCGACCGCAGCAGCCATTGCGTATGGTCTTGAAAGCAATACAAAGCAAGAGCGTAATATCCTCATCTATGATTTGGGTGGTGGAACCTTCGACGTCACCTTGCTCACGATTGACGATGGGGTGTTTGAAGTAAAAGCTACTGCAGGAGATACGCATCTGGGTGGTGAGGATTTTGACCGTCGCCTAGTAGAACATTGTATGACAGAATTTAGACGTAAATACAAGCATGACCTTTCACAGAGTAAACGTGCTATGCGTCGTCTACAAACTGCATGTGAAAACGCAAAAAAGACACTTTCTTCATCTACTGTCGCAATGATTGAAATTGACGCACTTTACGAAGGACAGGATTATAACACGCAAATCACTCGTGCTCGGTTTGAGGACTTGTGTGCCGATTTGTTCAGAAAGACATTTGAACCAGTAGAAAAGGTGATCCGTGATTCGAAGATCAGTAAGTCTGCTATTCACGAGGTGGTTTTGGTAGGAGGCTCAACCCGTATTCCTAAGGTTCAAGCTCAATTGAGTGAATTTTTCAATGGAAAGACGCTGTGTAAAAGCATCAACCCTGATGAAGCGGTTGCCTATGGTGCAACTGTTCAAGCAGCTATTTTGAGTGGTGTGAAGGACGAGAAAGTGAATGATCTTTTGTTGTTGGATGTCATTCCTCTTTCACTTGGAGTGGAGACAGCCGGTGGAATTATGACCCCACTTATCACCCGAAATACAACCGTTCCATGTAAGAAGACACAAGTGTTTAGCACATACGCAGATAACCAACCAGGTTGTACGATTCAAGTCTTTGAGGGTGAGCGTAAATTTTCACGCGATTGTAACAAATTAGGTGAATTTAATTTGAACGGAATCCCGCCTATGCCTCGTGGTATGCCTCAGATTGAGATCACCTATGATGTCGATGCGAATGGCATTTTGAATGTGAGTGCTGCAGAGAAGTCGTCTGGGAAAAGTGAGTCAATCACGGTCACAAATGACAAGGGGCGTTTGAGTGAAGAAGATATCCAGCGAATGGTGGATGAAGCCGAGAAGTTCAAGGATGAGGACGAGCTACTGAAGAAGAAAGTAGAAGCGAAAAATAGCTTGGAAGGCATGTTGTTTCAAATTCGTAATCAGGCAAATGACGAGAAGACGGCGTCTATGTTTTCTCCAGAAGCAAAAGAGGAAATTCTGGAGGAAGTGCAAAATGTGGAAGAGTGGTTGAATAGCAACGAGAGTCCGGACGCGGAGGAGTGTGATGCAAGACGCAAAGTCCTTGAAGAACTATTACAAAGTAAGTTGAACACTGGAGCATCTCAAGGCAGTGCATCAGATGGTTCGTCTGAAGCCACCAAAAGCGAGGTTCCAGTTAGTGAACCAGAAGATACTGGTCCTACAATCGATGAGATCGATTAAGATGTTTCAGTAATTTCAAGAATAAATTGTATTCAATTGTCTATTCACTCTCATAAACGTGCAACACTTCGGTATTTGCTTTATCGTTTTCGCGTTAATATACGTACATGTGCTTCGGATACCACCGAGATAATCCAAAACAGTATGGTCAAGCGGACCTTTGTAGGGTATTTTCAATGTACGCCCTTCTGAAGAACGATAAGATGCAACCTTCCCATAGTGAGTGTTCATAGCAGTGGTGCTACTCATACCATAGAAGGTTTTGAATTGTTTCCCATTTTCATATGTTACTTCACCTGGGTTTTCATCGTGTCCCGCAAATTGTCCACCTACCATAACAAAATCAGCTCCTCCTCCAAATGCCTTTGCCATATCACCAGGGCAGGTAATCCCTCCATCGGATATGATATGACCGTCCATTCCATGTGCAGCATCGGCACATTCAATCACAGCAGATAATTGAGGCATACCAATTCCAGTCTTAAGACGTGTCGTACAAGCACTGCCTGGTCCTATACCCACCTTAACAATGTCAACTTTCCCGTTTAATAGGAGTTCCTCTACCATTTCACGTGATACAACATTACCAGCAACAATAATTTTATCTGGAAATGTCTCACGCACGCGTCTACAAAACGTCACAAGGTCAGCTATATAGCCGTTTGCAACATCAATACAAATCCATTGGAAATCAACAATAGTCTGTATTTCTTGTAAATACTGCAATGCATTCTCACCGATGCCAGTAGATACCATAAAGTAATTGGTATCAATGTCTTGCCATTTTCTGTAATCATCGGGTGTATAAAATTTGTGTAGTGCTGTAATAATCTGGTGTTTTTTTAGGACATTGTACACTTCATAAGTGCCTGTGGTGTCCATATTCGCAGCAATTATAGGAATCCCTTTCCAACTAATGGAAGAATATTTGAATTTGAATTCTCGTTCAAGCGATACTTGAGAACGTGAATTCAACGTTGAACGTTTTGGACGAATAAGGACATCGGTAAAATCAAGCTTGACTTCATCCTCGATTTTCATATATACATGTAAGTAATTTATGCTTTATACATTTTAAACATTATTTTCTTCCTACTTTATATGGGTATACGGAATATATCATCATGTCCAAATATGTGCCAGGTCATGCAGACAACGTCATGTGACGCAAGAACAACAAATCTTATAAAGAATAAATCATCGCCAAATTTGCATTTTACGTATCCAGCATTTTCGTATGGTGCTTTCTTACGTCGAAACCCGCAAGCAAGTAAATTGCAACGAATAGCAGCAATACAGCGTTTTTTCAATGCGGTGTATGGATGATATATTGTCTGTCTATACTATATATCATGCAAACGAAACAGAAAAAAACATTCAAGACAAAGGCTAAGAGGAAAACATATTCACTGAAAAAGAAATCCAAATACACGAGTAATGCAAAGGTATCGGCGAGAAAGAAAACATTAACTAGAGTTCGTAGAGGCGGTACTCGTAGTTCTGGTAGAGCAGTACCTCGAATTTATACCAAAAATTCGATTACACAAAAATACAATAAGATAGCGGATTCGAACAATGATATTAATAATTTAATAGACGAAGCATACAAACATTTAAAACATTCGGGTATAGTGGTTATTTCTATGGTGTGGCCTGATAGTATGTATGCAAAAAAGATAAAAAAGTCAAATGCTATTCATGAGGGACATACATTTTTCATCTATATAGAAGATCGTAAATTGTTTCTCAATGATGTCAATGGAGATAAGTTGTATAAATCAGAGAGTAAAATAAGTCTGAACTATCAACGCTTAATTAATGAAGTGTACAAGCGCTTGGAAGAAGATGGTAAACTCGATAGCAATATTCCAGTGATGTTTGATGAGGTTTCAAAGGAAATTAAAAAGGATGTGAAACAACGCACCTGTGATCATCCAGGCGAAGGCGAATGTGTAGAGTATGCAAATATCGCCCTCAACGAGAAGGGATATCAATGATTTATTGGTCTTAAATGTCCAGAAGTTAGGATAATCAAGGACCTATCTTAATGGAGAAGTCATGTACGCTGTTTCCTGAACAATGATATACTGTCTGTGTTAATTCATTTCAATAATACTAATTCTTGTATTATATATATATATATATATGTCATACTCATTTCCCGGTGGAAATGGGAAAATAGTAGCGAATACAAGATTAGACATTTCTGCAGCGACCGTTGACATGGGTTCTGGGACGTTAATATGTTCAAATTTAGAAATAAGTGCCAATGCCGTAGGTGTGACTTCTAGTGATACATCTGGGAACCAACTTGCCACACTCGATTGGGTGAATAAGAATACTCCTACTACAACAGTTAATTTCAGTCTTAAAATTGACAACAAAGATAAAGATTTTTTCAACATATACACCAACGCACCCAAATACAAATCATTATTTTTCTTTGAAGATCTTGACATATCAAGTAGTGACATTAGAGCTCATATAACTTCCAATGATGGCAGTGGTAATAATAAAATCAAATTGACATTTGGCAAACCAGTAGCACCATTGTGGGTTATGGGCGGAGGAACGTCCAATATGTATCATTCCGCAGATGGAATTAATTGGAACAGTGTTTCGGTTACAAATGCACCACTTACTTCGTCAAAAACGATTCTATGGAATGGATTTATATGGGTTTC
>Ga0181395_1000847_pt1 | contig 12739 bp, 7 predicted proteins | sample 18SPOviralmetaG_FD_130124 | JGI IMG/M metagenome (GOLD analysis project Ga0181395, IMG submission 130124) | Marine viral communities from the oligotrophic San Pedro Time Series (SPOT) site, San Pedro Channel, CA, USA - 18 SPOT_SRF_2010-12-16 | ecosystem: Environmental > Aquatic > Marine > Strait...
AACGTCGTCTATATACTTAGTATTTAACGACTTACGAACTGAAGACCGAGTTTTAACTAATGGTTGCTTTGCTTCTTCACGTTCTTCGTCTAATTTTTTTAGTTCCGCTACTGATAAATAAGTAAGTTCTTCTTCGCTGTATCCTAATAGTCGCCAGAGATAATACATATATTACTCTAAGATTTAATTTAAAATGCTTTTCCGTATATATGTTTTAAATTAAAGTGTTTTAAATGACCTTTTAATTTGTAATGTTCGTATAATTGTTTATTTACTTGCTTTTGTGAATAACTACTTAATTTATCCATTTGTTTCTCTGTGTCTGCGTATGCTGGGTAATCGTTTCTATAACTTACATATACATCGTGGTAATTATCTGGTAAACCGAAAACTCCTTTCGCCATTTGGTCGTCGTCAAATGCGTCAATAAAATCTTTTTTTGTTAGTTTCTTTTTTTTTTTAGGCATATGTTCTTCTGGTAGTATCCTCTCTTTTCTACTAATGTTATCTTTAGTAAACTGAAAATGACTTCTGTCGTCTTCACCATAAGTATTAACGCTTATATGTTCGAACCCGTCTTTTTCCTCGCTATCGAATTCATTATAACCATAACCACCACCTTCGTAGTAAATAGCGTCTGGGTCGTTAGAAGGTATCCATTTACCAGTTTGCTTATCATAATGGGTAAAATCACCACTATCTAAATCACGTCTATACAACCTAATATCCCCTTCCTCTTCAACTCGACTATCTCTCGGGTCTTCGTAAGCGGGAACTTTATATTCTTCTTCTTCTGCTTCTGGGTCTGGGACTTCTTCTTCTTCTGGTTCTGGGTCTTTCCGCTCATACGCCCAGTCTGGTATCGCCATATCTTCTATACCTAATCTCTTAAATATTTCTGGGTTATTTCTAACAACAGCGTTGTTGCCGAAAGGTGATTTCTTTTTTCCCACCGAGCAACCACCTTTATCTGCTTTTTTTCCTACAGCACAACCACCCTTATCACCCTTAACTCTATAACCACCAGTGTTAGGGTCTTTCTCATATTCTACAATTCTTCCAGAACCTTTAATCTTAAATCGTTTAGGCATTACTATTAGCAGATAAATAAATTCGATACAACTTACGAAAGTTAGACTGCGACGACGACGGCATTGTGTAATTTCTGTGTGATTTTCAACTTTGAAATTTTAGAAACCATATCGTCGCAGACTAATATTAACGACATATTAACTTCGTTAGTGTCTAACGAACCATTCAAACACAAAAACAATAACACAAAACACAAATAAAACAGATAATTATTTTCTATTACTATTATAAATGAGCGACCAGTTAACCCCCGAAATGCTAAATAGTTCTAAGCAACTTAAGGACGATTATAATTTAAAACAAGCATACGAAGTCGGTTATCAACAAGCACCACAAGAACCACCACAAACATTCGTTATAGAGTGTAATAAGGTGTTAGCACAACAAGACGGCGACGCATTAAAGACTAACTCGTGGACTAACTCATTCCCACCGATAAAGTTAAAGAAAGGTGATATTATTTCAGTCAATAGTGCCTTCTTATCAAATAGAGGGTCTGGGGACTTACTACAATTCGACGAAACAAATAACAAGACACGAGTGTTATTCGAATACTATGGTATTAACGATAACGCTAACAATAAAAAACCAGCATATAACATTGCTGGGTGCGAGATAGATACTACTAATGGTTATGTTTATCAAGCAAAGAGCGACGGCAACGTTCCACCTAAAGCACAACCGACTATATTTAATAATTGTTATCCAGCAAACTATAAACCTACTCGCTTACATAGGTTAATGACTACCTATCAATTACCAGAAGATAATATCTATGCTGGAATTCACAAACCAGTAATTCCTTGGAAATCGCAGACTGGACCTAACGAGCACGAACCTTACAAAACACCAGATATAGAGAATTTCTGGGGTTTTGCTTCAGCAAGTCAAATCTTAATCGCTAAGGAAGAAGACAAGTATGTAGCGGGGTTAATCCGTGCCCCTAAGTTTTCTATGCGAGAATTTCAAGTATGGGGCGATGCTACTATCGACCCAGACGCTAAGATAGACCCTACGGCAGAACCTTTTTTCGGTATTAATTTAGGGGCATTATGCTTCTGGTATATCTCGACACAACTATCGAAGTATGGTCCTTGTTCTGCTAATGGTAGTATGAGAATTTATTTTACTTACGGAACTATGACTGACGCTCGAGACCCTAACGATACTACACAAAACGCAGTTCAAAATACTCTGGATTTCCTTAGTAGGTTAAGAATAGGTATGTGGTTAAAGTTCGAAAACACTGACGCTCTATGTGGATTAAAAAGTCCTCGATATCAGTTTAAAAAAGCAAACGGAAGTTATGAAGAAAGGCACGGCAGTAATGCTTTCTATTGTAGTGGTTATGCTAATAAGGGTGAAGGATTTACTACTGCTGGGGGCGACGTAGTAGATTATTTCGAACAAGTCGGGGTATCGCCGTTAGGTTCTAATGTTAAAGAAAATAACTTATCTTTTTATAATGTATTGGGTCAATTCTTCAAGGTTGTTAGAGTTAATATTGGTGCGACTTCGACAGCAAATAAATCTGGTGTATTTCCAGCATATACAACCACTAATGATAAGGACTGGGACTTACTACCATTTATAGAAGTTCAAGCGAAATATGCTGGGTCTTATGCCTTCGGTAATCCTAATATGGCGAACCCGTTAGGCGTTCCGTGGTTAGGCGGTGCTATCACTAATGGTAGACCTACTATAGGCGAATTCGACCATTTCATTTCCCCTATGAGTGGTTTAATATGTAGAACGTGGTATATGGGTGCTAAGGCATTAGTAGTTAATGATAAAGGAAGTGTCGATGGTAGTGCCGATAATGGTGTAAATCGTAGAGAGCAAGGAACTAAATATAATGTAGATAGTTTCCCTAAAGACCTTAAAACTAATGGTAAATTAGACGAAGATATGTATGTAGTAAGTCGACCTTACTTCTATTCACCTCGCAAGGTAGAAGGACAAGATATTAGTTATGCTAACGCTAACACTTCTTATTTTATGACGCTACAAGAAGAAAATTTAGACGTAATTAACTCTTATCGAGACTATGATAGATTGTTAGGTGCTTACTCTCGAGATACTAACGACAATATGGTATATGACGCTGACGCTTCGCCCTTACAAGTAGGCACTATTCCAGCAACTAACTATAACTGGGATACACTTAATATCAATACAGACCCTTCTACCGACATTCATTCACAATACGACTATACTAACTCTAACTGGGAAAGCACTTACGCTGGTGGTCGAATGCCTAATTATTATAATCAAGAGGGTCATTATACAAGCGATACTTACCAGAAAGTTCAACGGATAGGGGTTCATAATCAAGGACAAGACTATCGCAATACCAGTAAAAACCCACAACAACACGACGCAGACGCTAATGGTTTCGATAATATTGCTAACTTAGGTGGATATACAAGTCCTAACAACGGCACAGAAAGTAGTTGTAGTCAATATTTATCGGTATCACAACAAGGATACGCACCAGATACCGATTTATATATAAAAAATCATAAGGGATTAGGGGTTCATTTCTATTTTAGTCATACTATTTTAAGAGAAGCAGACGAGTATGACGGAGCACCTCTTTACCCAGTATGGGACGGAACTGCTGGTAATAGACCAGCGGGACACACCGGCGGTAGTATTAACTATATTATAGGTGCTAACAACTTACCTACAAGTTATTTTAACGCAGTATTAGAAGTTCAAGACCCTTCTGGTTTATTTTATGGTTATAATAATTTCCAGAAAACACAAGGAAAGGTGTTAAGACAATCGGCGAATACAGACGTGTTAGACGCTGGGGTTCAAGATTTTTGCCTTGTTATGTCTCAATTTCCTTCAACGTTTTATGCTCGATTTACGAACTCTGCTGGGGATACTGAGGTAATGCTTATTCAAGTTATTAGTTCTTATGTCGATACCTTTACTGGGACACACGACCCAGCAAAATTAGAAACACCAGACGCTTCACAACCTAAGTATGTATTAAATATATATACCGACGACGCTGGAAACGTTAGCAACGCACGAGCACCGATATTCGTTATCCTTCAACGAGATTGTGAAAATACTGGTAAGAAAACTTTTAATGGGGCAGAGAACGGAAACCCATTCCCTACTGGTTCTTCGGTATTTACTAATAATTCGCCTACTAACTACTATAACCCTCAAATAGTTAATCAAGTTAACCCAGCACTAATTAAAAATAAAGGTATGTATTTCGAAATTCTTAATGGTTTCGGCAATATGGAACACCAGTTCGACTTAGAAGATTTCACAAGAGAATTGCTACCTATGAGTTTCGATAAGTCTAATGACCCTACTAATAGTCGATACTACTATAATAATTTCGGTTATATAGGGGACGGGTCGCAAGGTAGAGGACAACGCTACGGAAAACCTTGTGGAAGTGATTTCTATATGGTTAAGTTGCCTAATATGCCTTATAAGGACAGCGACGGAGTTAGACATATAACCGACTATTCGATAAGATTAACTAAAGAACTATTTAAGAGCGGACCACCTACTCGACAAAGTGTTATAGCAGACCACGCATTCGTTAGCGACCAAGGACGCTTACACTGGGATATTCATTATGACTATGTAGATTTAGATTTAAGTGGTGATAAGAATTATTATTCACCTAACGATATAAGTAATTTAATAACGGCACAATTACATAAACCTATGGATTTATATAAATCATACGATACTACTTTAGGCGGTGGGGGGAGGATTAATGGCGGACAATGGGCGAATTCTGCTGGTAAGTATCCATTAAATTCTACCTTTAGAGTTATACACGGACCGCAAGGGATATGGGATAAACAGAGCGGTCAATTACAAGGGGATTTTATAGAGGGTGAGTTTTGTTTTATATTAGATATGCCCCAAGACGTATTAAATGAAGGTATTAACTCTTATGGTTATGTAGGTGGAAATTTAATAGGATACGATAACACGTGGAATTTCCCAGACCAGAGAGATAACGCAAAACTTAGACCTCAAGGCGGTAGATACACCTTGTTCCCCCAGAATAATAATTATTATATGAATACCTTACCTACTACCGATAGTTATAACTCTATAGGGTGGTATTATAGCGATAGTGTAGGAATTCAAAATATTCAATTACATACTGATTTTAATTATTATGCGAGTGGTCCAGAAGAATACGATAAGCATTACAATAAAAATGAAACGTTCGGTAGTATGTATGTAGGCACTAACAACGCTCAACTTAATTTTAATAGTGAAGTAAGTAGGTTCGAATGGAAATTTTTACACCAACCTCTTTATAGTGAATATAAAGCAGACGATAGCGGAAACGCTACTGGTGGTAATATTATTGCTAAGATATGGACGCAAAATATAAAAGGAACTGATAACTGGGATAGATATGGTGGTATCAATATAGTTAACTGGGCGTGTCCTATACAAGATTTCGGTTTCACAACAAGACGTAGAGATTATAAACCATATTATCAACCTTTATATACAGCGACAGACACAAGCACAAGCAACGTGGGGTTAGAGTTTATGAATAAATTAGGATTTACTAATCAATGGTTAAACGACAATAGTGGTAGCGAAGACGACCCAGATTGTTCTGGTATGGACTTTACTGCTGTATATAAACCTAAAGGAACTACTCGAAGTGATTATGACGTATCACAAGCAAGACCTTATACTCAAACAGCACCAGCACTATCAGTATCAAAAGGACACCCAGACAGACCTAATTACGACGATTTTAATTATTATGACGTTACGACTAACACTGGAACAGAACACAACCCAAATCCCAGCGTTGCCGAGAAGGCGGGATATAGGTGGTCGGCACTTCAACAACAGCAAGTCGATAATCGTAAGGCGTTAATTCAAGGTAGTCCCGCTGGTAGTTTTAACAATGCTGAACCTATGGGTGCTAACACTATACCAGACTGGACTGGTGCGGAAACTGCTAATAATGGTGGTGTTGCTGGTAATACTAAGACTTACTGGCGAAGCGGAAAATTATTAGAAATTAACCAGACATTAGGATATGGTATTGTAGGTGCTTACTCACAACCGCCTTCAGTTATTTATGGTAGTGCTAAACAAGATTATAGTGGGGACGGAGACGATAATGATAAACAGCAACCAGCGATACCTATTAGTTTAAATTTAGACGATATCAAATATCCTTCATACGATATAGAAGTAGATAGTCAAGGTTTAACAGCAGACGAATTACCTAAGAAAACTAAGATAGGATATTTCTTAATTATGAGTGATTTAATAGATAAGCACGAATTTATGGGTAGTGCTAACGATGGTTCGCCTCTAAAGTGTATAGGTATATTATCTAAAAACTATGAGAACAATGATTTCTATTTTAGTTTCCAGTCGCCAGTAGAATTTTATGTAAAACAAGATAGAACTATTACGAGTATTAAGACTGAGATAGTAGCACCAGATTTAAGCGACCCTATAGGATTAGATTTAAACTCTTCGATAATATATACTATACAAAGACCAGAGACGATACCAGAACCAGACGTTCCGCCTATATCAGTTCAACAGAATTTAGACTATGATATTATGGAAAAACTTGCTGGGACATTAGGTATGAGTAATGCCTTCGGCGGTGAAACTGGTTTAGGATATGGTAATGCTGTTAACAATGCGAATGGTCTGGGATTAAATACATTAAGACAAAACTTAGTAAGTGCTGTGCTTACACCTTCACCTAATCAATCAACTATTATCGCTAATACTATGGGTGCTATGGGTGGTGCGTTAAGTCGTATGTCGATAGCACAGAGAGGTAGGGTATTAGGAACTCAACAAACACCAGCGGGAACTATAGAAGTGCCTAACGCAGAACAATTACAAATAGAAGGTTTAGGACCAGCACAACCTATAGCACTACCTACAGAAGAGGGTGGGGCAAGTTATCTATCTGCCGAGCAATTACAGATACAAGAGTTTAACACTGCTGGTAAGAAACCAGACGACCCAGACGCACCATTGTTTCCAGACGACGAAGAAGCACCACCAGCATACGGATTAGGTAATTCGATAGATATGCCCCCAGAAGAACAAGCAGAGGCGAATTCTTTAATGGATACACCTAAAGGCACACCCTCTTCACCATTATTTAGGTCAACCAGCGGTAGCGAAACTGGTATGTCCGCACCAGAACTCTTTAGTCTTAGTGCTTCAAATACAAGGAAAGGGGCAACTCATACACTACAATCGGTAGGAATGGCGGAATTTTTTAATAAATATATGAGAGTAGCGAACGAACAGACCAGAGCAAATTATCGACAACAGATAGATAGTGGTATGGATATAGATAACCCCGAAACGTGGAAGAAGCAAATGCTCGACCAGTGGGCGGGTAAGGGTGGTGATTTTAACTGGGGTGCTAATATGTATGGGCGGATAGGTGCTACACTTAATCAAGAAAGTCGAACTGCTATTTTACGACAACAAGAAAAGTTCGCTAACCCAGATAAAGAAAGAGCGGGTGGTGAAGCGAATATGGCGATAAGGGCAGAGGCAAGGAAAGCGAGTATAGCGAGTGGTAGTAAAGAAAGAGGTAGAGAGTTAATACCTTCAGCAATGTTCGGTCAAGAAGATTTAAGAACCAGAGTAAGTAGAGATATGAAAGACGACCCACGAACGACTAAACACGAAAAGTCTAACTCGATAGACCAGAAGGACTATGGGGCACATAAGGAAGGTGTATGGTGGAAAGGACAAAACCCTTACGACGTAAGGACGTGGACTAAAGGTAATGTAGATTTATATTTAAAAGACGAATATAGGTCAGTTCCACGTAAAGACCATTCACCAGTTAATAAACTAACTGAAGGTGCTATAGGGGCATTACGAGGTGAATTAGAGAGAAGGCAACAAGGCGGAACTAAGTTGCGAATGGACGAAGATAAAAAGTATAAAGAAAATGCGTCTCTTGCTAAGGCGGGTGGTAAACCAGAAGGATATAACCACAAAGAACCCCATAAAACACCCCATAGTTCGTTAGGGGAATATAAACCATATAGGCATACGAGCACAATGAACGTTAGCGACGGAAGGCAAATTCGAGGGGTTAAGTATAGTCATTTAAGTAAGGCGGAAGGTGGTGGTTTCTATAAGACTAAACAAGCACCCCCTACATACGACAAGACTGCGACGGGTGGTGGCGGAGGTTCGGCAAAATAATTTTCTTCAGTATATTATATGAACGATTGTGATTGTGAATTCTCTATGTGGTTAGAAGAAGCGAACTCGAGTGAAATGACTGGGGCGTTAATATCTTACAGAAATGAACTGGAAGACGCATTAGATAGAATAAAACAATTAGAACTAATGGTTAGAGATATGAAGGCATATAGTTTTCAAACTATTACCGACGACGAAAGCGATTGCTCTTGCGAAAACCATATAGTATGTGCTAACGAAGGTGAAGGGTGGACTAAGACTATGGATATGGTAGAGGGTAAGTGCTACTGGGTAGAAGACGGCGAAATGAAGTCTAAGTGCGATTGTTGCGACCACCAGTGTTAATCCCAGTTAAGTATATAATGATAGTTATGCGTATCGAGTGAATGGTCTAACTTATCACACGCTTCTTTTTCCTTAGTTAAAACACCCCCATATTTCTTTCTCATTTCCATAGCATAGAGTTTTCGTATCATAGTCGAAGTTATTTCATAACCTTTATGACCCCATATTTTCTTTATCCTTAACCCATACCCAGACGACGTTATATCTTTAACAAGTAAGGGCATAGGGTCTTCATATTTATCATTATTCTTTAATACTTTAATATACTTGTTAATAGCACTATTAACTGGTCCAGTGAGTTTAACTTCTTTCGCTGGGTGTCCTTTTGCTGGATTACGTATCTTATTATTTCTTATAACCATTAGTTTAGAGTTTCTACCTTTATTCCATATAAAGTTAGTGTCTGGGAAATCTTCTTTATTTAAATATTCATTCGTTAACACCATACTCATAGGTTCATTCCGTAAGACTTGGTCGAGGTGTAAATGCCCTAACATATAGTTCGTTGCCGATAATAAATCTTTAGAGTTAGCGGTTTTACAATTCCTTAAGTATGGATTTAAACCTTTCGATAATTCTTCCATAGAAATTTCCTTAAGTATCTTTTCGTGTTCTGCTGGTAGTTGTAGTTCTTGTTTTTTAAGTAGAGTATCTTTAAGAGTATCGAAGTGTTTTCTTAACACATTATACCCTTCGTGTTTATCTTTATGATTACGAGTGATAGTAAGTAATACGTTAATATAATTTTTAATAGTTCGTGCCGATAACTCTGTTCCCCAAGGTTTATCGCTTAACCAGTCGAGAACTTGTTGCGGTGCTGATAACCACCAGTCGGGCGTTGCTCTGCTAACACCTTTATCATTAGACGTTGTAAATGTAAATGGTTTATCTTGTAGTTTCATTTCTTTATATAACTTGTTAAGTTGTCGACTATATGTTAGCAGTGTTGTTTTCTTAACTGCGGGATTACTGAACTTTATTTCTTCTAAACCTAAAGCAATTAAATTATCCATTACTATATAATATAAAAATAATTTTAAGTAATCTAAATAAACGTATATATAATACAACGAATTAAACTACTTTAGCACTACCACCACCACTCTTCTTTGCCTCTATGAGTTTCATTAAATCTTCTACTGATAATTCGCTAATTGCTTCGTCGATAACTGATTGTTTCGCTGGTGGAATAGGAACTGCTACGTCTTGCTGTATATTCCAGTTATACTTGTAAGTCATTTCATTAACCTTAAGCAATTTTTCTTCTAAGTCTGTAAGATATAAGAGTTGTTCTTCACGAGCAGAGTAAGCAGTGGAAAAGAGGTTAACGTCCGTCTCGTCTAAGTCCTTAACGTCTATCCACTTATAATTTCGTCTGTAATGAGAGCAAGGGGTCATATTTTCACTTGTAGGATAATATTGTCTGTTCGTCACGAGTTCGAATAGACTATCTATTTTATGCTCTTTAAGTAATAGTTCCTTATCTTCTAACTTAATTTGTAGTTGTTTATAGTATCTTAACCATTCAGTTATTCCAGCAATATTACTCTCTTCTTGTTGTAAGTCCATAATGACTTCTTCAGTAATTTCACTCTTATTTATTTCCAGTATTTCTTTCTCTAACATAACAACTCGCTTCTTTAACTCTACGAGTTTTTCTTGTTTTTGCTTGTAATGCTCTCCGTCAGTATAAGCATAAGCATTAGCGATTTGTAATACAAGACTATCTGTGTGTGATTTATACAAAGCATTAAGTTCTTGTATATGCTCGTTATTTATTTTTAACCACGCAATCATAGTCTTATCGTGGAAGCGGTCATATCCACATAGCGAATAACCCACTCTTACCTTCTTAGGTGATTGTATACCCTTATCTAATCCGCCGAAACCCCTACACCTACACATAGGGCAATCAGCGTCCTTACCCATACGCTTAGAACAACCAGCACATACCCTACCAGACTTACACTCTATACAGAAGCGAAAGGTCTTTGCTGGTTTTTTCTCATAACATACTACACATTCCATACCACCTCTCGCTGTGTGAGTGTTCGGTTTAGTAATAGTTTTTAAGTCATTATCGCAATCGCTTACGTGGTGTATATCTAAAATATCGTAAGGCACAAACGATTTTAACGGCGTAAGCAGTATATCGCTACGTAAGTCCTTACGAGGCGAAACTTCTAACTTTATATTTGCTTGTGCTGGTTTAGTCGTTAGCGGACTAAAGTATCTACCAGCAAGGCGTTTAACCATATCGATAGACCCTTCCATACGAGGAAACCAGATAGCGTTAGCACCACCAGTCTTAAGATTAAGTGCGTGTAAGTGTCGTGGGTCTTTCACTTCCGTCATTGTTGTATATAATATATGAGAGTAGGTTTTAAGTAATTTCGCAAATCAGTTTTTATAATCGTATGAGGCAGACGTTTTCGTGCGACGTTCTCATACATAGAGACTGATAAAAAAAATACTTGTCTATTCTACATAATAAATCGTCGCAGTCTACGCACTACCCCACCTACCTATCCTATCGTCGATAAACTTAATGTGCTGGGTTCTGTTATCGTAAGCACGTTTCATTTCCGCACAATAATCCATATAACCTTTATCGCCAGAAGCATAAGTATCTTCTGCGTCATTTATAGTATTATCCACATACACACCACACCTACTACTATCTTCACTGATTTCGTCCATAGTCTTAGCACCGAACGCAGTTAGTTTGTCGTGGTATTTTATAGCGTTTGCCTTATCACGATTACTAATATAACGATAGAACTTTTCCTTCCACCTCGAAGGTGCTATAGGCGAATGGAACATATCCTCGAACTTATCGTAAGTCGCTTTGTCCTTAACGCCTTCTTCTTCACAGAGTTCCGCAAGTGTAGTATGATAACCTTTTATGCCGTTAGCGTTAGTAATCATAACATTTAGTCCAGTAGGGTCATAATTCGCCATTGCTAAGCACCCACCTCGCATAGACTTACGACCCCATATTTCGTCCATTTTCTCGAACGGCACACGAAACTTAGTCTCGTCGTCTATCTGTTTCTTAATGAACTTCTTGTATTCCTTTTCGTATTTCTTAGCGTGTTTAGAACTAACGTCGTATGCTGGTCTGTATTCGGTCATTGTTGTTGTTATGAATGCTATGGGATATGAGGGGTTTTCGCAAATCAGTTTTTATAATCGTATGGGGCAGACGTTTTTTTGTTGTTTTTTTAAATAAGACTATCTACTCTTCGTCGTCTTCTTGCTCTCGTTCTTGTAATCCCTTACCAGTATCACACCCTATACAAATATATTCTTTGCCTTTGTATTTTTCTATCTCTTCGTCATAAATATACCCGCCATAGGGGCAATCTTCATTATCGCAATATCGCTCGTCTTCGTCTTCTTCACACCTTTTAGCGATATCTTCTTCACATATATCTAAAACCTCTTGTGCCTCTAATCCTTGTAGTTTATCAGTCTTCCTAAACTCTTCCTCACCATTCGCACCGATACGCCTTTCGAGCAGACCAGCACTATACATAGCACTAAGAAAGTTAGAGAGTTCTTGTTCTTGTTGTTTATTCATTTTGTTTTGTTATTAGCATACAATAGAAAATAGAAATCAATTTTTATAATTATAAGAGGCAGACGTTTTTTTGTTTTTTTTTTTAATAAGACTATCTACATTTTATACATTACTTATACCATAATGGTTTCGCCTTCGATACTTTCGCTACGGATACGGAATGTCTTGCCTCCTTTTACCACCTTACGAGGCGAGAGAGGTTTAATGTGAAATGGCGGAACTCTGTAATCGTCGTCTTCCCAGTGGATACGCTGTTCGTCGTAATGATATTTAGTCATTGTCGACGAGGCATAAGGCATAGGGGTTCGCCACGAAGGAAGAAACAAGTTCCTAACGGCAATCTTCACTCCTAACCAGATACGACGAGCGATTTTCTGGTCTGCCGTAAGAGGTAAAGAGTGCCGAAGTCCAGTTGTCCCATACGAGAACATACCATACGACGAGTGCGAGTTTCGCCATACCCAGTCGAAAGACTTATCGGTGAGTTGTGCT
>Ga0181395_1000848_pt1 | contig 12732 bp, 17 predicted proteins | sample 18SPOviralmetaG_FD_130124 | JGI IMG/M metagenome (GOLD analysis project Ga0181395, IMG submission 130124) | Marine viral communities from the oligotrophic San Pedro Time Series (SPOT) site, San Pedro Channel, CA, USA - 18 SPOT_SRF_2010-12-16 | ecosystem: Environmental > Aquatic > Marine > Strait...
AATATTTAAAGTGCTTTCTGTTGCTAAATCTCCTATTGAAGAATTTATTGTATCCAATTTAGTTGGAATTGTTGTAGCGGTTGCCGTTGCTATTGCTGGATTAACTACATTAGCAAGAGCAAGTAAATGTCCATTTGCCGTATCTTGTTTTGCGTGAGTTGATAATGTCCCTAAAGTCGTATTTATTGTATCTTGTTTTGCTGATGTTGATAATGTCCCTAAAGTCGTATTAATTGTATCTTGTTTAGCACTTGTAGAAAGATTATGTGTAAAATCTTCTTGAATACTTACTTTCAAATTACCTTCACCAGTTAATGCTGTTGGTAATTGACTTACTGTAGAACCGACATCTACATTTAATCTTTCACTTCCTTCATTTCCCAATTCTTGTAAAGATACTTTTAAATTACCACTACCAGTTAATGCTGTAGGTAATACTAAACCACCTATACCACTTGTGAGAGTAGTATTTATAGTATCTAATTTACCTTCTACTTCGTCTTGAGATAAATGTAAATCCCCTCCTACTTCTATACTCGCTTTAATATTAGCAGTATTAGTAGCAATAGTATCTAATTTTCCTCCTAAGGAAGCAGCAGTAGTTGAATCAACTACTTTTAAATGAGCACTATTATCACATTCCATTTGTGTAAAATTATTAGTAGTCGAGTTTCTCGCCATCATCATTTGACCAATAGGCATATTTTATATATGATAATGATAGAAAAAAATTATCTTAATTATATGTAAATACCAAATGTATCTTACTGTAAAAAGATTAAAAGAACTAATAAGAGGATATAATAACAAATTTCAAATTAAAGGTTATAGTAAAATGAAAAAAGAAGAATTAATGAAAGCATTAAAGGAAAAAAATTATAAAGTTCATTTTAACGAAAAAAAGAAAAAACACGAATTACATCCAATAAAAGACCCACGAAGAACACCTAAAATAAAATAATATAATATCACCAATTAACTTTTCTACTCCAATAATTCGCACTATTCTTATCATTCTTTGTTAATTTACCTTGTTTATTTTTAATACCTCCACTTCTTGCTAAATATGATTTTTGCCTTTTTTTATCTTTATGTTGTGTAAAATCTTTCATTGAACTATCACCGAAATGTATAAGGCGTTTTGCTCCATTTTTCATAACATAAACCATTCCCTTTTTACCTTGTTTAGTGCTTTTTACTGGTTTATATAGAGGTTTATTTTTTTTGAAATTTTCACTCATTTATATAATATATATATATTTTTTTTCTTTGTATATATTATAAAAATGTATGCCGAAAAAAATATACAAAGTAAGCAGAACAAGCAAACAATTAAAAGAAAAAACAATCCAGACTACGAAGCAGCAGTCGTCCATACTAGAGACGGCGTTAAACAAACAATCTACAGAAAAAAAGCAAACAAAGACGCTCCAAAAAAAAACAAAGGAACTCCAGAAAAAAGAAGAGGTGGATTTAAAGCAAAAGCAAAAGGAAATGTTGGACAACTCGCAGCACCACCAACAATCGCTTCAAGTATGGCGAAACCTATTGCGTCATACTCATCTGGAAATGCTCAAAAACAAGCACTTTTTCAACAAGACTACCTCGAAAGATTGTCTGGAAAAGTTAGAGAAATCCAGCAAGGAGAATTTAAAGCAAAAAAACAAGTTAAACAAATTAAAAGAAGGAATAGACCTAACCCAAATGCTGGAGGAGGTGGAGACGGAAGAACTTAAATCAATATTGGATTATATTGAAAAATATAATTTTCTTGAGTTAATATATAAATGTTTGATTGTAAGTTGTGTGGAATTACTTTATATACTACTCATATTTGTGAAGATTGTTCTAAAATCTCTAAACTATATAATGTTTATACTAAAAAAGTAGTGTTAGATGGATTAGAACAACTTTTTACTCGAAATGAAGAACAGATAAAACATAAACAAAAACATATTAAACTTAAAGATAGAGAAAAATAATCATATTACCTTTTTTAATGACGAACCGAACCGAAAAAAAAAAATTGAATTTTTTATTTTCGTTAATTATTTATTCATTATGTCCAATCAAACACTCAAATTCGAAATTAATAAAACTTATCAATGGAAATCCTACGATACTTGCGAACAAACTGGTAAATACAATTATAAATATTACAAAATTACTAGAAGAACTGATAAAACTATATGGTGGAAAGAAATGTATGAAGACGGTAGTGATTATACATTCAGTAATTGTAAGCAATACAAAACTGAAGGTAGAAGTAGAATTAAACATATTTGGGGTATGTTTCCCAGTGAAGAAATTAGTATTAATCAAGGTTTATATAGTAGTAATGACCTTACACCCAGCGAACCACACCATTATTGTCCATTCATTATGTGTAAATGTAAAGAAAACTTAGGGTGGTATAATTGTAAATGTTGTAAAAATACTATTAAGGAAAAAATTGCTAAAAATAGGTATAAGGAACAACAAAAGAAAAAATATCCAAGACCAAATAGAAACTAATATAAATAAGCGGAGTAAATAATTTTTTTATTTACTAATAATATATAATGAGTGATAGAGAAAAACAGATTGAAAAATTAAAACGAAATATAGCATTTGCTCAAAATGAAATAAAAAAAGGAAAACAAAAAATGGTAGAAACTAGAAGTAGTGCTTTTGGTAAAGCAACTAAAACAGAAACTTTCCCACAAATGCTTAAAGGTTTTCAAAAAAAATTAAGAGAATTAGAAGGAGGAGGGGGGGCAGCAAGTGATAGTGGATATAGCACTAGTGGAGAAAAAAAAGTTAAAATAAAAAAAAAAAGAAAATTACCATCAATACCTACAACGACAACAGCGACAACAGCGACAACAGCGACAACAGCGACAACAGCGACAACACAATTACAACCAGCACCAGCAAGACAACCTCCACCACCTCAAAATACTGGTTCAGTTAATACGGCACAAAGTGGTGTTCGTAAATTATCGTCAATAACTCCAAAAGGAGGCGGCGGCGGCGGCGGTGGAGGACCACCTAATGGAGGCGGAGGCGGTGGCGGTGGCGGCGGTGGTGGAGGAGCACCAAGAGCACCAAGAAAAAAGAAAGAAACCCAAGCAGCGAGAAACCAAACAACAAAAAATAAGAATGTTATAAGTAAAAAACCAAAAACAAATAAAATGGCGAATGGAACTGTAATGAAGAGTTCTAAACCAGTAAAACAAAAAGCACAAGCAAAGCAGACTAAACCTAAAAAAGATATTACAAAAATAACACAACCAAAAGCAACCTCAAAACCAAGAGCAGCAAGTGGAACGGTTGCTAAGAAAGTAGGTGGAAACAAGGTAAAGTCGGTAGAACAAACAAGACCGCAAGTAAAAGGGCGAGTAAAGGGTGAAAATACAGCACCAAGAGGAAAAGGACCACGAGCAACATATTAAGGTTTGTGATTTTCTACTATATTAGTTATATCTTCTTGTAATCTTTTTATATCATTTCTTAACTTTTTATTTTCTCTTTCAATTTTTAATATATGATGTCTCATTACTTCTAATATAGCAAGTAGTTCTTCAAATAATTTTTTTACATTCATTTATATAATATAAACATAATATATAAATGCCTACTCCAACTAATAAAAATTTATACTCTAAAGCAAAAGCAAAATATTCCTCTATGAAGCATAGTGCTTATAAAAGTGCCCTAGTAGTTAAAGCATATAAAAAAATGGGTGGTGGTTATAGTGGAGCAAAACCAAAAAAAACTGGTATAACTCGTTGGATGAAAGAAGACTGGAGAACACAAGACGGTAAGAAAACATACGAAGGAAAAAAAGGTAAAATATTTAGACCTACAAAGAGAATTACAAAAGACACACCTACGACAATGAAGGAATTAACACCAGCACAAAAGAAAAAAGCAGTAGCAGAGAAAAAAGCAAAAGGTCGAGTTAAAAAATATAAAAAATAATATATAGTAAAACTATATGAGTGAGGAAGAAATATTTATTAAGGAATCCAAACCAAAGAAAAAACGACAACTTACTGAAAAACAACTAGAAGGATTAAAGAAAGGTAGAGAGAAAATGGCGGAAAAACGAAAACTAAAAAAAGAAATGGACAATAAAAGAAAAGAACTAGCAGCATTAGATAAAAAAGCAACTGTTGAAAGTAAGAATGAAAATAAAAAAACAAGAGAAATTAAAAAGAAAGTTATTGAAGAACAAACTTTTATACAAAAGAAGCAAAAAGCAGATAAAAGTTCTACTAAATTCAATAAATTAAGAACAGACGCAGTAAAACATTTAAAAAATAGTCAAGAAATGAATGAATTTGAAAAAATAATGAGTGGAGTAAGCAAAGATATGGAAAGAGACCCAGAACAACTTTATAAATATTTAAGGGAACACGGAGATAGACTTATTGGAACTACAAAAGAAAAATTACGACCTATTAAGGAAGAACCAGAAGAAATAAAACCTTCGATTAAATTAAGTATAGATGAGTTATAAATACGATAAAACGCAAGATTATGATATTAAAATGGAGGATGAACACGATGAAAAAAAAAAGAAAAAGAAAAAACCAAAGGAAGGATTAAAAGAAGATAGAGATTTAAAGGTATATCCTATTAAAATAGAAGACGATAAATTGAATGAAGGAGAGGATAAATACCCTTTAGTTTCTCCAGTCCATTTAATATTGGTTTGTGGTAGAGTAAAAAGTGGAAAATCACTTTTAATAAATAACTTATATTTGAGTGAAAGGTTTTATGCTGACGATTTTGAAACTAGAATTCTTATAAGTTCAACCGCACATAATGACGCTATTAATAAATATATGATAGATGAATTTGATTTTGTATTTGAAGAATTTAGTGAGGGTTTAATAGACCAAATTGTAGATTTAGTAAAAGCAGACGAAGGAAAAGGTAGGTGGTTAATATTACTTGACGATATTATAGGAGATGTAAATTTTAGTAGAGGTAGAGTGGATACTATAAGTAGTCTTGCTAGTAAGTTTAGACATATAGGAAATGGAGAAGTAGAAGGTAAATTGGCGGTATGTATTACTACACAGTATTTTAAGTATATATCAACTATTTTAAGAAACAACGCAACAGCATATTATATTATGGGCAGTTTTCCAGAAGCAGAAATGAAAAAGATAGGAGAAGCACTATCATTTTTTGGTGGTGGTGATAAAGAATTTTATGAAATTTTTAGAAGGTCAAGAAGGGAGGAATATGATTTTACTTTTTTAAGTGTCCAAGAATTAGAAGCAAGAAGAAATCACGATGAATTAATATGGAGTAAAAAAGAAGGGTGGGCAAAACCTTGGAAAGGTGAAATAATGGATAGTGAAGAAGAAGAAGAAGAAGATACAGAGGATATAGCGAAGCAACCCAAACCACCAATACCCAATGGAGAAAACCAAAAAAAATAAAGCGAAGCAATATAAATAAATAAAATATAAATGAATAATATATGGCGGATTTTCAAAGTAGAATTAATCAATTTAGACAAGGACTAAACGACCAGCAAGACAATTATAATAAACTTGCTGCTAATATGTCTCAAATGGGGAGAAGTTTAGAGACAGATAAAGTTGCTCAACATATGGAATATGTAGAGAAAATAGGCGGTAGTTTAACTGGTGCTTTTGCTGGAGCACACGCAACAACAAAATTATATAAGAAAATTCAAAAAGCAAGAAACGCTAGAAATGCTAAAAATCAAAATCAAAAAGGTCCAGAAGATGACGGTAAAGGACCAAGTAAAGCAGCAAGTCAAGGAGAAAAGGCGGCATCTAGTAGTGAAGGACAAGCACAAGGAGAACAAGCAGATAGAACTGTTCAACAAACAGACGAAGTTAGACAAGAAGAAAACGACCCATTTAAAGACGCAACTGACCCTAGCGATAGAGGAGTAAGAGACACTACTGGACAAGACGCAAGAGGAGGAAAACCAGCAGAACTAGCAAAGGACTTAGACGACGAAGAACCAACAACAGAAGGAGCAGATTATGGAGCACAAGCAGCAAGTAGAGTTTTGAGTAGAGGAAATAAATTAGATATAGATGGCGAACCAGACTTATTCCAATCATTATTAGCACCAAAACCAGCAGCAGTAGGACCAAATGTAGTTAAAACTGAACAAGGAGGCAATGTAAATCCTAAAACAGATACACCTTCAAGACCTACTGCTACAGCAGACGCAGACCCACCAAAAGCAGATTTACCAGATGTTATGGGAAAAGAACCAACCGATGATGCTACTAGTAGTATATTCGACAGTGCTAAAAATTTTATAAATAAAAAAATTGTTGGAGCAGTTGGTGAGGATGTTGCTGGTGGTTTAGCAGAGGGTGTCCCTATATTAGGAGAAATGGTAGGTTTAGGAATGCTAATCCACGGAATTGTAAAAGCACATAGACACGAGGAAAATAGCGGAGGACCACAATTAACCGCACCAAATAAAGAAGCAACTGAACAGAGTGGTGGATATAGCACTGATATGTTAAAAGGTAGTGTAGGAGCACCTAGTATTGTATAGTATTTATAAAGTAATTTTTGTTTTTTTTTTTCTTCTAATACAATATATTATGAATTTTAATTGTATTAGTCCAGAAGGTAATGGTTTTAATTATAATGTTAGATTTGATGAACCAGTAATCGTTCCAGAAAATGCTAGTGTTTCTTTGAATTGGGCACAGTTTGAAAGGGACAATTCAATAAGATTTACTGAAAACCAAACTATAACTATAAATGCTAAGAAGGTTTTACCATTTTATGATTTTCATAATAATGGAAATAATAGAATTTCTGTAGGTGGAAATGATATATGGAGAATTAATGGTGGGGATAGAGCAAGTGATTTAACAGTTGAAATTGTTGCTGGTAATTATACATTGGATTCCTTAATGACTGAGATAAATAAAAAGTTAGGTGAGAGTGGAATACCTAATGGTAGGTGTTTATTAAGGGATAATTTCCCAACACCAATAGCAACTAATAATAGTTTATGTTTATATGATTTTGATTTAATTATACCTCCTAAATCTGTGGATGCTTCTTCATTAGAAATGGGGTTTATGGTTCAAAATAATCATTTACCAGCAACATATCACGCTACACATAGAAAAGATGTTGATACTACTGGTGATATTGGACAAGTAGTAAATACTAGTGGAGCAACTGGAAGTTTTACTGGAACATTACCAGACGCTGGATGTTGGAATTCTTATGCTTTAGGTAAATCACCTTATCAACATACTGGTGGTCATTTTGATACTTATAATCAAGCAAGTGCGACATTTCAAGGTGCTTATCAATTAAATTCTTATATGGGAAATTTTGACGAATTAGAACATTTAAATACAATTCTTTTTACACCTAATAAAAACTTTGGAGACCAAGAAGGAGATATATTTGTTGGATTATATAGTGAATCTTATGCTGGTGTTAATGAAAATGGAGTAGGAGCAAGTCATTTAGGAGGTCAAAATGATGTTCAAAGAACTAATGGTGCTTTAATTATAACTAAAAAGAATGGAGGAGGAACACCACCAATACCTATGGCGTATTGTGGTTTTAGAATTATGGGTAGTGTTGCTTCTTCACAACAAGCATCTCCTTCATCACCAACATATATACAATTTATTAGTGCTCATAATGGAGACGGAACACTTAATGATAATCTAACACACGCTGTAGTTGATTTTGAAATGCCTTTAAGCAGTATGTTAAGAAATGACGAAGCATATTCAATAGGTATTCAAACTTATTTTGATAGAGGAGCAAAATTTTCATATTTACACGGCACACATAGAGGGGATTTACATATTAGATATTTCTTAATGAGGCAAAATGGGTCAAAAAGTGTAATATATGATACAGACACAAAATTCCCTCATTTTAGTGTTGTAGATGGAGGAGTTCAAAATTTTGGTTTTACACAAGGTTTTATGAATACCTTTCAAAGCGACGCAATGAAAGCAGCAAATACTGCTGGAACTTTAAACTTAGCACAAGCAATGGCGAGTGGTTTTCCATTTAATCCTATAGTTTGTATGACTAAAGACGGTGAAGGTGGTAAATTAGATTATACACAAATTTCATTAGAAGCAGATGGTATAGCAACACACGGAAATAAAACAAATACCCATTTGTTAGATTATAGTATGACTTTAAGTAAAGAACTAGCAAATTTAGTAGTTAATACAAATACTCCATTTGAACTAGCAGAAAAGAGTGCCTCATATCTTGATTATGGTGGTGCTGTTTTATATATGACTAATTTATATGGTTCATTTAGTCAAATACAAAGTAAGAATAGTGAATTTTTCTACTTATACAATTTAATTAACTCACCAGCAGCAAAAGATAAGTATAGTATTATATTAAATAATTTACCTATTAAAGGATATAAAAATACAAATGATAAAAATAGAAGTGGTTATAGAAAACCTATATTAGCGTCAATTCCAGCACCTTATAATGAAAAATATTTAGAAAATAATGGTGATATTGTTGGTTCTTATCAAGCAAGTTTAGGTATAATTAACGCATTAAGTAATCAAGCAATAACAACTAATAACTTTGATATATTGATATTAGATATGGAAACTGATAAACCAGCAGAACAATTAACTAAATCTATTATTAATTTTACAATACAAGCAGAATAAAAAAACATTTTAAAAAAAAAATCTTATAGTAATATATAAAATATGCCGATTATTAAGAAACCTTTTAGTTTAGCACCCTTAAATGATAATCCAGCAGTTCTTACAGAAAATACACTTCCAAATATGAAAGTTTCTGGTGGATTTTCAAGTAAAGGAGGATTTCCAACTATTAAATTCTCAATACCACCACAACCAGCAATGTTAGAAATGACTTCTTTAAAATTGGTTGGTCAAATACTTATTAAAGGAGCAGATAATAATGTTGTTATTGCTGATAATACTGGTGCTAATTATGCTAATGGAGCAGATGTATATGGTGCTGGGAATTGGAATGGTGGAGCAATTCAAAATAATGGTGCTACTATGTTAAAGCAAACTGGTATTAATCTTCCAAATTGGGGAGGTGTTAAGAATGTTATAGATAAAGTAGTTGTTCAAAGTAAAAAATCATTAATAGAATTAACACAAGTCAATAACTATGGACAATACACTGCTTTAACAGAAGCGTATTCACATAATACTGATGATTATCTTATTGAACCATTAACTAAGTCATTAAGTGGAGGAACAAACGCCGCACGACTTAATAGGCGAATGTTGGCGTGTGCTACTATTGGAGACAATCAAGCACACTCTATTAAAACTGCTAATGATAGAATGATTGGACAGTTTTTTAGTATTCCTATTCAAGTTGATTTAATGAACCAAGAAACTCTATTTTTAGATGATGATTATCTTGGAGGATTACTTATTACATTACATTTAGCAAGTGATGGAGCAGTTTTTCATAATAGGTTTTCTCGTGTAGGAGCAACTAATAGTGCTGCTCTTGATTTTAGTGCTTTATCTTATGTTCTTAAAAACATAAGGTTAGAAGGTAAATATGTAGTTCCAGACGAGCAAGATATGGCGAATATTCCACCAGTAATGAGTTTAGACAGTAGGTTAAATCTTATTAATGATATTCACTCTTCTATTAATGCTAATGCTTATACACCACAATTACAGAGTGTTAAATCAGTATCTAGTGTTTTCTTAGACAGCGACCAAACTAATACTTTTAAGAAAAACCAAAATAACTTTAGACCCCCAGTAGGTCTTGCTTCATATCAACAAGCAAGAAATGGTTTAAGGTTTCCATATAACTATGAAACCTTTTCAAAACCTAACCAAGATAATCAAGTTGCTGGTGCTAGTGAGAAAACATTACAATTCCCAGCACTTGCTTATGGTGATGCCGAAGTAAGGATTCAATTTGAGAATTCATTACTTAATGGTAATAGACCTTATCATAGTGTTGCTGGTATAGGTTTAACTAACTCTGCTATTAAACAAGATATAGACGACGCAGCATTAGGTGCTGGTGATATTAAGAATGATAATTGTGCTGCTGATGTATTTGGTGTAGGTGCTGATTATACATTAGGATTAGGTCTTACACAGAATTTTGTAAATCAAGACTATAACCTTACATTAAAATCAAGAGTAAATACTGGCGACGCTAATGTAAGTGCTATAAGAAATGGTGCTGGTGTATCTAATCCACTCTTACAGCAATCATTCCTAAGGTATAACTCACAGTTTGATACTCAGTCCTTGGTTAAGATTATCTAAAAACCAATTTTTTTTCCAACTCCAACACTTTTTGCTTTGCTTATACTTTTTTTCTACCAACTCGAACTGAAAAAAAAAAAATTGAATTTTTTTTTTCTGTTAATTATTTATCAATTATGTTCAATCAAAACAACCAAACAACTAATTATAACAATGTCGATATTCGGTGTGGTCTTCTTATGTCCGTCCGTGTTAATTGTAATTACATTATCTCACTATACCAAGACTACAACAGCGAGGGTTCTTATGAATTCACTTATATTGGAAACCCAAAATACGAAGAGCAATCCACAGAAGCATTTTGGGACGAATACAATACTATGATTGTTAATGTTTTAGCAGAACCACATAAATATAGAGAAGAAGGTATGGAGCAAGAACTCATATATAGATTTGAAGAATGTTTAGAGAACTGGTCAGCAAACTTTACTATGGAAAATCAAGAAGTAGAAACAGAGGACGAAAGCGAAGAAGAGGACGAGGATACTAAAAGGTTTAAGGATATGGAATGGTATAAGGATGAAAACACTGGAAATTCTAAAGCAGATTATACAGATAGAGTTGGTAAAGATACAGAGGGTAATATGATTACCAAAAATGTAGGATATATGAGTGGAGACGACTATTGCGAATTGTTTAATGAGCACCATACTAAAGAAGAATTAATGAATATATATAAAGAGTGGGAAGATAATGGAGAAATAGTAGAAATATATGAATATGAATTGAGTGAAGAAGCATATGAAAATAGCGACTTAGGACCAAGAGATTGTATAATGCTATGGACTACAAATTTAACTGATAATATTAGTTGTAATTGGTATAATGGTAGTAGTCCATTTGCTAGAGGATTACAACTTATAGATTGGAGAGACGATATGGACGAGGATATTGATACTGAAATTAAAGTAGAAGAAATTGACTTAGATAATACACAAGACTAATTACTAATAACATAATCAATAAATTTATAATAATGCTCTAATTTTTTTATTTTTGCTAAGGAATCATATACAGTTATACCAAAGGATAAATTCCATAGTATATATTCTTCTATATCACTTAGTTCTTCTATATCCATTATATATATATATTTATATATATAATCTTTAAGTGCGAACCGAACCAAAAAAAAAAATTGATTTTTTTGATTTAGAGAAGGTAAAAGCAGTTATATTATGAACCGCCAAACAAAAAAACAACAAAAATTAAAGTTTATAAAAGAATGTTATGAATTACAAAAACACGAAGGATATATGATAGAAAGATTAGAGCAAGAATTACAAGAACTTAAGATTAATTTAGAAATACAAGAAGGAATGCTGAGTTTAGGGAATGTAGGTGTTATATATTGTGGAAATGTAGGACAAGTGCTTACTAAACACTCTCAAGATAAAACATTAAATAAACAAATGATGAATACACAAACTTCTCTTACATATTCAAAACGAAAACGAAAATTCTACATTTACGCTCATAACTTAGACTTACCAAACGCTATTAGAATGAACCAAAAAATTATAGATTTTGAATATAAAATATTAGAAATGTTAGAGGAAGGAGTAGAAAGAGGGGAGACTATAAAATCTACTATGATGAAATCACCATTAGAGGGCACTGACTATACTAATCATAAAGGAGACGACGCTTACCTTACTACTTGTAATCACTTTAAAAACGCACAAGAATGTAGAACTATGTGTATGAAAGTTTTGTCTATCCATTGTTAAATATACAAATAACTAAAATATATTAAAATAGGGGTTTAAGGGTTTTTTTACTTTATCGTGAAATTCGTGAAATTCGTATCGTTTTCTCTCCTCCTCACATTTTTTTGGAGGAACTGGAATTTTCACACGAAAAACACGAAATTCACGAACTCGAAACGAAAAAAAAAAAATTGAATTTTCCAACTCCAACACTTTCCAGCAGTAATTATGCCTATCAACTACAAACTCGCAATGAATAAAGCAATTAAAGGTAAGAAATACGCTTGGGCGAAATTCTTTGAAGTAAATGATGAACTCTTCGAAATTCAATCTCAAATGTATGATAATGTAAATCAAGAAATCCCAAACGCTCAAGCAAATCCAGACGATATTAGTATCGAGGATATTAAGAATAGTGATTTCCTACAAGAATTCATTAAAGAACTATACAAAAAGGCGAAAGCGTCTTGCGAATGTCCTATATGTTTAGAACAAATAGAGAGCAAAGATTTACTAACTACTAATTGTGGTCATAACTTTCATAAGTCTTGTATGGAGCAAATGAAAGAGCACGATACAAGCGATAAGTCTTATGTAAATTGTCCTACTTGTCGAAGTAAAGTATTCAAATAGTTCCATTTAATTTTTCCGCAAAATATTATTATCTAATACACTAATAAGTAAGTAAGTCAGTCCTATATATATATAATTTACTATACAAAAGCAAC
>Ga0181395_1000849_pt1 | contig 12730 bp, 17 predicted proteins | sample 18SPOviralmetaG_FD_130124 | JGI IMG/M metagenome (GOLD analysis project Ga0181395, IMG submission 130124) | Marine viral communities from the oligotrophic San Pedro Time Series (SPOT) site, San Pedro Channel, CA, USA - 18 SPOT_SRF_2010-12-16 | ecosystem: Environmental > Aquatic > Marine > Strait...
ATCTTATAAAATTCAATTTTATTTTTTTTTTATAAAAATAATCTAATAGAATTCTATTATGGTTTTTTGCGGCGATTGGATAGAAGATAATTATATAATGACTGATATTTTAGATCAAATAGATTTCTATAGTGGTACTGAAAGAAAAAATCTATTAAAAAAACAAGGTATAAAACACCCTAAAGATGGTGGTTCTATGCTTTATGGTACAACTTGGCGAGGTTACTTGTCGCCTACAAAACAAAGAACTAAAGCACCCTATAAGGGTCTATACTATACTAAAGTTCATGATCTTCACCCAGATTTAGAAGATATATTAAAAGAATTCGGTAATAGATATTTTAAGGATTTTGAATGGGATCAAACCCAGTTAAATAAAAACTATGGTGTCGGTCGCCATATTGATAGTAAAAATATCGGTGAGAGTATTTTATGCTGTTTTGGTGATTATAGCGGTGGCGCAACAATAGTAGAATATGAAAATGAAAATAAAAGTTATGATGCAAGAGAAAAACCTATAAAATTTAATGGTTCTAAATATTATCACTACGTAGAACCTTTTGAGGGTACTAGATATAGTTTAGTATTTTTTAAAAACAATAGAAAATCTACAAGTTAAGAGGTTTAAAATTTTTATCTAAATATCTATGTGCATCATCATTGGTAAAATTTATAACAACAAAATCACGACCTTTAGTATTATCACGCATAACTTTCATAAATTTTTTTTTATTATCCATAAAGTTCAGATCTTGCTCTACAAGTTCTAATTCTTTTGTTGATAGACCACCTATCATAGCACCAGTTAATTGTGTTCTTATATTAGTTCCTATTAAAGAATATTTTTGAGTAGTAAAAATGCTTGATAATCCTATATGCCTTCCATTCATAACTATTTTAGATAAAATCCCAGTCATAGATCCTTTTAATCCTGCCGAAAAAGCAACATCGTCAAAAATAATCAATCTATTTTGTTTTTTTTTCTCTTCGTCAAACTCTTCTTCAAGAATATTATATAGTTCTTCTAATATTGCTTCATCAAAATTAAAAAAATTACTATCTGGTATATCTTTTTCTTTTTTTAAAACATGATTTAATTTAAAATCTAATTTATTTTCAGTTATAACATAGATATTTTCACCTTTAAAATCATTCTTATAGTATTTATCTCTAAGTAATAGATTTATAATAATAGAAGTTTTCCCTAATGAGATTTGTGATTTCCCTATAATCGCTAGTTTAAATGGTAAATCAAAAATTATATCTTTTTTGGTAAAATGCTTATCGGTCGGATCACGTACTTTTAATATATCAAAGTTAGACATTATAATAATATAGTTTTTTTTTTCTTATAATTTTGTTTATTTAATCTATATGAAAGAGCAAGAATATTTAGAGATGTGTAATCATTTTAAAGAAGAATTAGAAAAAAAAGAAAGTGTAATAAAACTATTTGTAGGTCAAAATTTAGAATTAAAAAAATTGTTAATGATGTCCTATACTTATGCTCGTCAAATAGATGAATTTTGTAGTGTATTATTAGGCGACCAAAGTAATGAAATAACACAACACGCCGAATCATTAAGAGGTTTAATGAGTGAGGTATTAGATAAATATATTTTTAGCGATACGCATATTTTAATAAGTACGTCTAATGATGATTAAGGTAATTTAAAATTATGCTTAAGTCTTACATCCCACCCATATTTTTTTTCAACTGCTCTACACATATTAGGGTATTTTTCAATCATAAAATCTTTATTAACTAATGCTTCCTGCATCCTTTCTTTTTTTCCTCCCATTTGACCACATATTCCGCCTTGAGTTTCAAAATATTTTGTTTCAATAGCAATCCAGTTTTTTCTCATTACACCTCCGTCTCTCAAAAAATATTCACAACTAAATAATTGGTCTTCAAAATGACCTATAGGCGTATATATAATAGGTTTATCTCTTCTTATTCTTTCTGCTCTATATGCGCCACAAATATATTTTAAAGTTTTTGTAGTTTTATGCTTAAGAAAGAATTTATTATGATAAGGCGATAATCCACAAATATATAAGTTTTCTTCTTTTAATTCGTCAAAAATATTATTTGTTAATTCAATAAGATTTTCAACTGGTTTATCGTAATCATGTAACTCTTTAATGTCATCGTCTAAATATAGTACATTTTCATATTCTTCATTATTATAAAAATATTCTTGTAGAAAATTACGTGTATCTTTTATTCCTTCTGCGCCAGTTTCAATAATATTTTTTATATATTCATTTTTTAAAGTTAGATTTTCAATCAAACTTCTCTGATCTTTATCTTTCACGAATATTAAAACTTTTTCAACTGGTATATTGTGTTTTCTCAATAATTTTATAGTTTTATTCATAAGAATAAGAGGTCTGTTATAAGTCGGTATTGCGATTACAAAATTCATTATATATATAAGTACGATAATTATTTAATATATTTATCTTAAATCAAAAAATCAATTTTGTTAAAATTTAAATGCGCGCATTATTTATAAAAATGATTGAGAAAAAACCTATAAGTGAAGTCAAAAAACCTAAACGTTTTGTTGTTAAAAAAGCAGAAAAACCTAAAAAAAAATTTAAATTTAAAGTAACTGGGGGTTTAACAGAAAAACAAAAAAACAATCTTCCTCCAGCATTACAAAAAGCAATTTTAAAAAAAAAGAAAAAAATTAAATTTAAAGTAATGCCGAAAGAGAAAGCAGAAGACAAAAAAAGAGTAGCAAGAGCAGATAAAAGAGGTAATTTAGCATTAGCAAGAAGACGTAAGAAAAAGATGCAAGAAAAAAAATATTCATAATTTTTTTTTATAATTAGTATTTATAATGCCTTATCACGTATCAAAATCAAAAAGTAGTCTTACAATTAAAAAAAACAATAAAGAAAAAAAAATGAAATTAGAAAAACCAGTTAATAAAGAAAGAAAGACTTTAAGTCCTCGTCAAAAAGATTTAATGAAAGTACATAAAGAACACCACACAAAAGAACACCTTGATTTAATGACTAAGTTAATGAAGAAAGGGTTTTGTTTCGAGCAGGCGCACGCAGCAGCACAGAAAGCAGTAGGTAAATAAAAAAATTTTAATAACAAACAACTTAAATATTTTTTTTTCTAATTTAATCTGTAATCATAAGTTTATTCCAAGTCCGCCGGCAAGAAGACTGAGCGTCAAGGCCAAAGTCTAAATATCTTGTAAATTTTCCTGCGTAACAATTTGGGCCGTCACAATAATCAATTTCTTTCCAAACTTTTTTTCCGTCATTATCATAATCACGATATTTTGAAGTTCTTATTTTCAAAGTATAATCAATATAAGTTTTTTCACAATCCCACATTTTTAAATCACAAACAACAATTACGTCCATACTTTCTAATGCTTGTTGATAAATTTTTTGACCTCTTTTATTACAACTTTCTACATAAACGTTAATTGCTTCAATCTTATCACGAATAACATTTTTAATTTTTATTTTATTTATTCCTACTTGAAAACTCAAGTTTTCACTTTCTTTATCAACAAAAATTCCACGTTTTTCTTTTTTTTGTGTAATATATCTTCTCAATTCACTATAACAAGACACAGAAATATAATGCTTTCTTTCTTCACCAACCCAATTAAAAGAAAGACCTGCTGTAACCCACTCAAAATCACCTTGAGTAAGAAGACTTTTCTTATATAATTTGTCTTCACCGAAAGTATCTTGCGTTTCTACTTTGTGTATAATCTTACAAGCAGAACAGCGGTGACCGCTGCGCCACACAGGCGTCTTGTGTATTTTCATTACAGAGAATTTATTTATTCCACAATCAACACAGACACACTCAACAGGCGAGAAATAATCACAAAACATTTTTCCTTTCACGTCTTCAGGCAACATTCCAAACAAGTCAAGAGTATTTAACTTATTCATTTTTCTATGACTGAGTTGTGTAAGTCTGTAACCGAGAGTTGATTTATCAACAACGTAAAACTTCATTCTTATTACGAATATTACTTACTTAAAGCAGCAAGATTTTCAAAATCAATTTTGTCTTTTGAGAAATTGTATCCAGAATATAGTTATTTTTCTTACTCATTCTTCATATATAATTAGACGTTCCTTTAAAATTGTCTAAATAAAAAAAAGTTTAATAACAATCAACACAAAATCCTACTTACTTACTTACTTACTTACTTACTTACTTTTTCTCTATAACAAAACATACTTGACTTAAATTCTCTGCGACCTCCGCGCGGCAATTTTTTTATAACGTCAAACAACGAATTACAACAAGAACGCAACAACATAACCGAATCTTGACTTCCAAACACAACACTTTTTTCTTCATAACGATTTCTTTTTTCAATAATTTTCATAAACTCTTCTTTTCTAATAATTATTGTTCTGTAACACGTATTAACTTCCCAACACATATTCTCAGGCAACAATCTAATTGTTCCGTTACTCATATCAACATAAGTTTTTGAGCGAGTATTATATATCATAACGTGCTTAATAAATTTTCTACTTGTTTTTGATTTTATATGAAGAACACGCAATTCTATTCCTTCCTCATATTTTTTCCACAACTCAACGCATTTTCTTGAGTTGCTTTCTATACAATCTCCTTCTTGTGCTTGAAAATTACGAACACGTTTCTCTGCGTCAGTACATTTGACGATAAATGCTGCTTCTCCTTTCAAAGAATTCGGTTCAAAACCACATTCACCTTGTTTCAGTTCAGTAAGCGACATACTTTCACGATTGTTACATAATAAAGCAGCAAGATTTTCAAAATCAATTTTGTCTTTTAAAGAATTTATCCAGAATATAGTTGTTTTTCTTACTGCATCTTCATATAAATCACCACAGCAAGTTATATGCGTAATATGCTCTTGGGTGTTTAGTCTTATTATTAAAACGTCCGTGTCTTATTCTATATAATCGTCTTCTTGTGTTTGCGTATTCTTGACCTTTAGTTTTAATAAACGTTCCGTAATCTCCGTAATTTATATCTCCTACACTTGCGAGTTTTTTTCCTTTTTTATCAAAAACGTCTATTTTTTTATTTTTTAATTTGCTTGGTTTAACTTCTACATTTAATTTCTTTGCTTGATTTAGAGTATGCTGTGTAATTTTATATCTACTCATTTATTTCTATACAAGAAAAGATTTTTTGTAGATTTGTTTTATGATTTGCGCTTAAGATATGCTGTTTTCTATTTCCGTATTTTAGAGTTGCTCCGCATAAACAATTAAAAGTAGAATTATTTTTTGCTTTTATTTGTTCTTTATTTTTTGAATAAAAGTTTTTAGAATTTTGTATAAATTGTTCTTTATTATCATAATATCTTTTTCTAAGCATCGCTCTTCTTTTTTCTATGTGTTTTAATCTATTGCCTGCTCTTTGAAGCATTATTTTATCGTAATTATCTTTTAAATATTCTTTATGAGTACGACCTACTTTATATGAATTTAATAACGGATTAAAAACATTATAATAATATTTTTCTAATTCAACTCTTTCTTTTTTTGTTACATTTTCTTTAGTATAAATTACAACAATATCCCAATTATCTATTCCTCCGTTCTTACGTATAAAATCATAGAGTTTCCAATTATATCCACACGCTTTAGGATTATTACATGTTGATTTGTGGTGTGACCACCTCCTATACATATTATTTGTTGAACCTATATATATATGACTTATTGCTGCATCTCTACAATAAATTTTATAAATGAAAATATTAGAATAAATCTTTAAATCACTCATTATTTTATTGCGAGAAAAAAAATATCAATTTTAATCATAAATATGGGATTTATTAAATGGATTTGTAAAAGATTAAAATGCCGTTCTACGTGTAGTTACAATCAAGAAGCAATATTAGATTATTCTGTTTTAAATCATAAATTAAATGATTACGAATTAAAAATGAAAGACATAATTATTATAAACACAATATTATTAAAAAGAGGTAGAAAACCTACTTATCCTCATTATTGTACTGAGATCTAGTTTTAGGTTTAATATAACTTTCGTCAGTGATCTCTTTCTCTTTCTTAAAGTTATTTTTTATTTTATTTTCTAATTGTTCTTCATTACGGATGCAGACTTTTTTTAATATATCTAAAACTCTATCATATCCATAAACATTACATAAATTTTTAATTTCTCTACATGATTCGCACCAATATCCAGTCATATATTCACGTGGTTTTTTTTCACAAAAGTAACAAGGCATCTTATATTAACTACATATATTTTAAAAATAAAAAGATTATATATATATAAATGGATAGACCTAATAAAATGCTTTCAGATCTGAATAAGAAAGAAAAAAAACCTCGTAAGAAAACAGAGAAAGAGTTATTTGAGAAAGGTACTAAACAAAAAAAAAATAGAAAACCTAAAACTTATAAAGAAAAAGTTAATAAAAGATTTAAGCAACCTCTACAAGAAAGTAACTCAAAACAAAAACTAAGTAAATTAAGTAAAATTCCTATGAAAATATTAGATAAAGTATTTGATAAAGGTATTGGTGCTGCTCGAACCGCTGGTATAACAAGACCTAATGTAAAAAGTGAAGAACAATGGGCGATGGGTCGTGTTTATGCTTTTATAGAAAAAGTATATAATAAGAATGAACCACAAAACCAAGACCCTACACTTATTAAAGAAGCGAGAAAAATTTTAAAGTAAGAAAACAAAATTGATTTTAAATTTTCTCTTATTTAATGCGTAATATATAATGACTGATATGAAGGTAGAAGAACTACAAGAACTTATAAATGATAATGAAGATTTGTGGTATGAATTTTGTGGTGATTTTCCAAAGGGTACGATTAATCAATATATTAGTTTTAAAAAGATTTATGAAGAAGTAGATTACATAGATATTAAACCATATTCTCATAATCTAATTTCTATAAATTTAGAAATTATTTCTAAAGATAAAACCGAAAGTTATAACTACGCTTATAAGTTCGGTAAAACTCGTAATGAGATTGTTGATTATATTATTTTAAAATGGGGTTTAGACGAAAAAGGGTGGGGTCATTTAGTTAAAACAGACGAAAAAGATTAGATTTATTCTCAAAACCGATAAAAACATAGTGTATTAGACATAAATTTTAAAATTTATGTTTTTTTTGTGTTAAATTTGTGATTTTAAGCATAAATATAGCGTCTATTCGTTTTCTTTAACTAATAATGATATAGTATTAAATCCTTCGGTACTTAAAGAATTAAATTCGTCAGTCAAAACACGCGCATTTATATTCCTTAATCTTAATGGATCTCTATTATTCAAAGAGATAAAGATCAGATTATTAGGTTCATAATCAATAACGAAGTTGTGTGAGTTTTGGTGTTCTTGTATTGGTACGCTTGCGAGTATATTTTTTCTTCCCCCAGTTAAACTATCATAAGTATTTATTGGTACATTTAATAATTCAATTAAAAATCTATCAGGTGGTATTAAATTATCTAACTTACTATTACTACTTATAACTGACCCAAAATCTCCAACAAAATGATTGCCTGCTACACCAGTATTTTCAACTCTATCAAAACCAAAAAAATTTGCTTGTGCGAGATTATCAAAAATTATTTTAAATCCATCTATAGGTACTAGATTATTATTTTCTGGTACAGCAGGCGCGCCTATTATATCTGTTCCTATAGATAATTTATTATTACTATCGGATTGAGATGCATAAACATCTACATAACATTCTGTATTATTTATTTGAGTAGTTCCTTTAAATGCTATAAATGCGTGTAGAACTTGATCCTCTTGTCCTATTGTTCTATATTGTGTAGAAGAAATATTTAGTGTGCTCCCATCTTGTTCTACAACACAACTCATAAATCCACCACTTAAAGCAATATCTAAAACATCGTTGTCTGCTAGAGTTCCACCACTTGCCTTTAATGGTGCTACTCCAGTATCAGTTGCTACTCCATTTAAATAACCTATATAATTATCTGCTATATTAGTTCCAGTTTCTATTCCAAAAACAATATCGGATTTTGCTAGTTCTCCGTCTTTTGCTTTTCCTACATTACTTTTATCAATAAGTCCTATCATAATTCCTCCAGTATTATAATGCTTTATTCTAGTTCTTAAAACTCCACAACCTTTAGTAAATGGTTCAAGTCCTACTATATAAGAGTTATTTATATTATCTGCTATAGTTCCGCTAGTACTTTTTATTTCGTCTATTCCTGCGCCACCTGCGCCAGTTGTTGCTGTTACATTTAAAGAAAAATATTTAGGTGCTTCAGCATTAGGATTAACTATATCTAAAGTTATAGGTGTTCCCATTTGTTTTTCTACTTCAAATTCTAATTTAGTTAATAGATTGACTCGTGCGTTAATTTGTGTTCCAAACTCTACTCCGTCTTGTATAGAAAGTGCTTCATTCATTTCTTTAATAAATGCTCCAAGTAAATCTGTAATTGCTGTAGTTCTATCATAAGTTCCGTGTGGTAATCTTATAAAATTTCTTTTTGCTGGTGAGATTTCAAAAATAATAGTATCATTAGACCCATCAACAATATAAGAAGTTGTTAGTCTATTCACACTACAACTTTGTAAAGCAATAGAAGAATTCGGCGAGATAGTTATTATATCTTTAAATTGTGTATCAAAAATTCCTTGTGCATCTTCACTATGTAACCTTATTAAAGTTTGCTTCATAGTATATAAAAATAGAATATAAAAAAAAAGAAAATTTATTTGCGTCCATATATAGCTTGTATTTTAACAACAGCAGCGCTTAGATCATAATTTTTTAATCTTAAATATTTCGGTGGATTTTCTACTAATAAACTTCCGTGAAAAGTTCCATTGACATCAGCGAGTGCTACTTGACCTAATCTTATAAAATTACTATTATCATTTGATCCCTCTACATATAATAATGATGCCGAAAATGAAATTCCTTGTACCATATATCTAACATAATTATCACTATCTCCTAGAGTTATTTGTCCATCTACACCACTACCAGCAATAGTAACTGCTACTGATGCATGAGTGCTGTCGGCGGTTTTTGTATATGGATTATTAACTAGTTCTCCAGTAGAATTACATAATAAAAATTTCCCAGTAGTTTCATCAGTAATAGTTGTACGACCTCTTAATCCTACTGCGAGTGATTTAGAATGACTTGCGTGATCCGCATTACTAGTATTTGCTGGGTCTATGTTTTGAGTACTTACTTGCGACACTTTTAAAATCCCACTTCCATCTACGTGTGCGTGATTTTTTGTCCCAGTTCCATCTGCGCTTGTATTCCCAGCAAGCATAACGTGGTGATCATCTGGGTGGTGTTTTAAATGAAATTGTGCGTGATCTTTATCTAAAAAATTTTGTATAGAAGATAGTTTTGTATCATTTATAGTTTGTAGGTTGGTTAATTTAGTTAATGAGTTATTTAGATGTGTATTTGCTGTGGTTTGTAATGCTTCTAAAGTATCTGTATTTATATTCATATTACTTGTATTAGTTTTAATATCAGTTAATAACTGATGATGATCTGAAAGTAGATTACTTTGGTAAAGACTATGATTTCCTACTGCTCTTTGATTTCTATGTAATAACTTTGAAGAAGAATTAGTTGAAGTCATTATATAAATTAAATAAATATAAAAATTATTTAGATTTTGTGATTTGTAAAAATATTGTATTATTATTTTGTATATCTGTAGCGAGAGAATTATCTGGTTGTAGAATTCTTACTCTATATTCATTAACGTAAAGTGGTGCCCCTTTGTGTATATATGGTATTTGTCCCTCACTATATGCCGATGTATAACTTCCTTGACTATAATATCTACTGACTATTCCTTGTATTTTATTATTTAATGCATCTTTTCCTTGTATATCTTGATCTATTCCAAAATCTATTTCAATTTGATAGTAACCTTCTGCTTCAGATCCTCCTATTCCCCCACTATTGACTATTCCGTCAGCAAGAATTCCTATATTATCTTGAGTATTTGTAGCATTAAAATTTGGGTAATCAACGAATGCCGATGGTAAATCATAGGCTTTATTAAAAACCGCTGGTGCTGCTGCTGTTGGGCCTGATGATTGTTTAGTTACAAGACTATCTAATCCCATATCATCACCAGTAATATTTATTCCATCAAGTAAAGCATTAGGCGTAGGATTAGTTGATAGAAAAGTAGGTACATTTATAATTTGTCCTTCTATTGTTAATGTATTAGCATTATGTATATCTAATAGTAATCCTTGACTCCCTAGTGCTTGATTAAACTTAAATTGATCTGTCCATAATGATTTTGGTTCTAAATCTGTTAAAAATATCCCACTATATTTATTTGCTACGAATTTATCCCCTCCAGTATTTTTATATGCTCTTACTTGTGGTTGCCCACCGCTATTTGCTTCTAGACTTAAAAAACTATCATGTATAGAGTGTAATTCTACTTTTGACGACACGTCATTAAATAATAAAGAAAATTGACTACTTCCTATTAAATAATTTGGTGTGCCTGGGGTTAAACTATTATCTGCTTCTAATCTAGTTTTTAATTGAAAAGATTTTGTCCCATCTGTTCTTATGAATTCTATTGTATCGTGTGTTGTATCTGCTGATCCTTTCTCTGTTCTAGTTTGTTTTATAAGATTTGCGCTTGTTGTTAAAAGTGGATTATTTGCTATATCATAAGTTTCAGTTCCTATATTTCCCATTAAATTTAGATTCGTAAAATTTTGTCCTATAAGACTACAGATCTGAGATGCAGTATATTTGCCTGATGGTACATTAAAAGAAATAGTATTTAATATAGGGTGTCTTGTTTCGGCGGCCACCGATGTTCTAGATTGGTCTTCTGTTATTAAACTAACTCCTTGTATTGGGTAATCATGATTTTCCGATCGCCCATTTCCATTAAAAGTTGTAATAGTTGGTTGTGTATTCCCATCAAAATGAAATGGTAAATTTAGAAATTGAAATGCTTTCTCTGCGCCAGTTGTATTTGATATTAGTTTTTGTAGTTCGCTATCAATTTGTAAATTTCCATCAGCAGTCACCATACGTGCTCTAATCTTAGGAAAATTCCCTAACACTGGTAAGTTTATATTAACGCCTGCTTGTAGTGTCTTTCCACTTGCGTCTGCCTTATATGATATTACTATTGCTAGATTTAAATATTTTGTAGGATCTGGATTATTTAATGCTGGCGCAGTCATTTTCAAAGAAAAACCACTACACACAAAACCAGCACCTACACTTATAATATGGCGGTCACACGCTACATAGATTTCACCATCAATTCTCTCACCAGTGTTTTCAGTTGGGCCTGCTGCTGTGTTTGTATATTGCTTACTAATTATATCTGCGCCACTTGTATTAAATGGTGTTTCATTAGAAGTTGGCATATTAGTTAAATAATAACCAAAAGTTGCCGATATTTTTGTTTCTTTAGGTGGTACAACACCATCATTAGTAGGTTCTAAAAGTATTAGACCATCATTAGTTGCTGCTGTATCCAAAAAAACACTATGTAATCCTACTGCGTCACCTTCTTCAATTAAAACTGGTTTATTTAAAGTAACTCTGTAGTCACCATTTGCATCTTTATCTACATTAGAATTTTTAGAATTATTATTTTGTTGTCTTAATTCTATAAGTTGCGTCTTTTGAAAAATATTCTTATCGCTCATATAATAATTATAATTAAAAAAAAAATATAAAAAAAAACAACTATACATATTTGACTAAATAACTTCCTTTGCCGTCCATAACTAACGTCTTTTGAACTTCTACGAACATGTGTAAGTCTAATCCTCTTGCCTCTTGTGTATTATCTACTCCAGTAGCATCTCTAACTAATCCTCTTGTATAATCTAATTGTAATTGTACTATTCTTCTTCCACCGAAATCCATTCCTATATAATCCATCGCTCCAACTCTATCACTATCATTAGCATCAATTCCTAAATGCGAGTCTGCTGGTACTCCAACAAAGTGATGCACAGCGGCCGGTATATTTGATCCTATTGCTGGTTGATTTCCGTAGTGTATCATATTGAAATCTCCCCAAGTGTCATGTAACATAAATGCTTTTTTTGATGGTTTATCTAAACCTCCATTCGGTAAAATAGTTTGTCCGTTAATTCTAAAGTTAATTTTTTCTCTAACCATCGCTTTGGATATAAGACGACCAAAGCCAGCGCATTTATTTCCTGCGACATCAATAGCAACATTACTACTAAATGCTTTCATTAAAACCATTCTTCCACAGACTTTATTATCAAAACCATTCACTATACTATTGACTTCTTGATCTACAATTGTTCCGCCTGCTTGCGCTGCTCTTCCAGCGACTTGATCTGGTACAACTACTACGTCGTGTTCTAAAGCCATAAACATAACTCCTTTAAATGCTTTCCTTAAATTACTTACTACACTAGGATCTCTTATTTCATCTACTGCGAGTATAGGTGGTTTATTAGCAATAGTTAAATTATTGTCTTGTATAATATTTCTGATCTCTGGATCAATTTCAATAATAATTCTTAAATTTCTAAAGACCGAAGTATCTATATAACTAACATTTTCTAAAAATGGTAAGCATTTTCTTAAATCTAAATATGCATCATTTTTTTCATTTGTATTGTTACTTTGTCCTATATTAAAATCTGTTTCATTATTATCACCACAAGTGATTTTTCCGTCG
>Ga0181395_1000856_pt1 | contig 12654 bp, 13 predicted proteins | sample 18SPOviralmetaG_FD_130124 | JGI IMG/M metagenome (GOLD analysis project Ga0181395, IMG submission 130124) | Marine viral communities from the oligotrophic San Pedro Time Series (SPOT) site, San Pedro Channel, CA, USA - 18 SPOT_SRF_2010-12-16 | ecosystem: Environmental > Aquatic > Marine > Strait...
GCCTGAAGTTCCAAATCGAAAAATAGATGTTTATGATACAGAAAAAGAATTGTTAATTGGTTGGGCTAAGATGATAGGAGAAACTAAACCTAATATCATGTTGGGTTATTATATATTTGGTTTTGATTGGAAGTTTTTAATAGCTAGAGTAGAAGAATTGAATTGTAAAGACGAATTTATGGAACATTTATCTAGATATAAATATGAAACAACAAAAGTAATTCATAAAACAATTAAAGTAGCTAGTGGAACACATGATGATGTTTATATAAAAATAGAAGGTTGTTTGCAAATAGATTTGGCTAGTTATTTTAGAAAAAACGTAAATCTGGACAGTTATAAATTGGATAATGTAGCGGCTAACTTTATAGGAGATAAAGTAAAAGATTATGTAGTAGAAGATAATAGAACATTAATAATAAGTAAAAATTTGATGGGATTAAAAGATGGAGATTATATAGGTTTTAAAATAATTAAATATTCGACAAATTATTATAAAGGTGGTAAGAAATTTATGGTTTATGATGTAGATAAGAAAAATGGGACGTTTTATGTTGATGCCAAAATCAAAATTAATAAAAACAATACAATTAAATGGTGTATGAAAAAGGATGATGTAACACCAGAGGAAATGTTTAATGCTAACACACCATCTAAAAGAGCAAAGGTTGCGAAATATTGTTATCAGGATTGTAACTTAGTTCATAATTTATTTATAAAAAATGATATTTACACTGAATTTTGTGAGATGGCAAATCTATGTAGTGTTCCATTAGATTATATTATCATGAGAGGTCAGGGTATTAAATGTTTTAGTTTTATTATAAAAAAATGTAGGGAACAAGGTGTATTAGTGCCAGCTATAAATAAAGGCAATATGACAGATGCTTATGAAGGCGCTATTTGCTTACCACCAAAATGTGCATTTTATGCTGATAATCCAATAGCAGTCAATGATTATTCATCACTATATCCTAGTTCAATGATAAGTGAAAATATATCACATGATAGTAAAGTTTGGTGGAAAAAATATGACTTAGAAGGTAATGAAATAGATAGAGAAAGTAGTAAGGAATATGTTAATAAAGATGGTAGTTTTAAATATGATAATCTAGAAGGTTATGACTATGTAGATATAGAATACGATTCGTTTGAATATTATCGTAAAAATCCAAAAGCAGCAGCTGAAAAAATATTGACAGGTAAGAAAGTTGTTCGTTTTGCTCAACCAAAAAATGGAGCTATGGCTGTTATGCCTTCTGTTTTGACTGAATTATTAGCAGCTAGAAAAAATACTAAAAAACAAATGAAAGCATGTAAAGATCCATTTATGAAAAACGTATTGGATAAAAGACAATTATCTATTAAAGTAACGGCAAATTCGTTATATGGACAATGTGGTGCTAAGACAAGTTCTTTTTATGAATTAGATATAGCTGCTGCTACTACCGCGATTGGTAGAAAGAATTTGATGTATGCTAAGGCAATAGTAGAGCGCAATTTTAAAGATTATGTTTATAAAGATAAATATAGAGCAAATGCTGAATACATATATGGCGATACGGATTCGGTATTCTATACATTTAATTTGAAAGATAAAGATACAGGTGAGAAAATTATTGGAAAAGAGGCTTTAAAAATTACAATTGAAATGGCAAAAATAGTGGAAGATTTCGCAGGAATGCATTTGAAAGGTCCGCATACATTAGAATATGAAAAAACGTTTTTACCGCTACTATTACTATCTAAAAAGCGTTATGTAGGTATGTTATATGAAGAAGATTTAGATTATTGTTATAGAAAAGAGATGGGAATTGTATTGAAAAGAAGAGATAATGCGCCATGTGTAAAGGATTGTTATGGTGGGGTTGTTGATATATTGATGAAGGAAAATAATGTATCCGCGGCGGTTGATTTTGTAAATAATTACTTAAATGATATGTTAAATGGTCATGTTAGTATGGATAAATTAATAATTAGTAAGAAGTTAAATTCATATTATAAAAATCCAAATCAAATAGCTCATAAAGTGTTGGCAGATAGAATGACAAAGAGAGATCCGGGAAATAAACCAGCTACGGGTTCTAGACTACCATATATTTATATAAAAACAGATAAGAGTGTAAAATTACAGGGAAATAAGATTGAAACACCCCAATATATAAAAAAGATGAATCTTGAAATAGATTATGAAATTTATGTTACCAATCAATTAATGAAACCATTGTTACAATTATTTGGGTTAGTATTGGAATATATACCGAAATTTAAAAAACGATTACAAGGTTATAAAAGACGAGAGAGAAGATTGAAAACGAAATATACAGATATAGTAAAATATAATGAGGAGATAAGTAAAATTCGAGATAAGGAAGTTAAGATATTGATATTTGATCCGGTGTTAAAACGATTAGGTAATAAGAAATCTGCTGATATAATTAATTTAAGAAAACAACAAGATATGATGCAAACCTGGTTTAAAACAAAAAAATAAATAAATTTAATAAAATTATTAATTTTTTATTGGTCTTCTTCTTCTTCTGAAAAAGCGGTAATTGTATTTCTTTCAGTATTAGCATTAGAATTAGGTATAAATTGAGGAATATTAAAAGAGATCTCTGCTGATAGAATACTATTGTGTGATGGATCAAGTTGTTGTATTTCGTTTCTTAACAATGTTGTAATATTTTCTGTTAAATTATTGAAAATGTTATTACTGGCGTCTATTGTATTACTACTTAAATCAAAAGCTGTGTTAATGAAAGATAAATCAATATTTGAAGTAGAAATGGGTGTTGTTGAAGTTCCTAATGATCTTGTTGTAGAAATAGTTTGATTTTCTGTTGTAGAATTATTTGTAGAATTAGTTAGATTTTCTGTTACAGAATTATTACTAGCATCTGCTATATTAAATCTACAAATAGGGCAAGTGGAATTTTTAGAGAACCATTTTAGCAAATGACCATGAGTAAAAATATGACCACAATGATTTATTTTACAAATATATGTAGTGTTATCAAATGGTAATCTAGAAATAGGACAAATAATTTGGTTATTATTTGTATTTTCTTGCCATAAGTAAGAAGTAGTGTTATTTAATACTTGTTCTATACTAGCTGGTTGTTCTGTGTTTCCTGAATGCAAAGTAGTGTTAATAAATCGTTGTAAATTATTTCTAGGAAATCTTAAAGGCGGTGTTGTTCTTATAGTAGGTGGGATATAAGTGGTGTTTGAATATCTTGTTCTATTTCTACCCCAATAACTGGTATTGGTTGTTGGTGGAGGAGGTGGTGGTAATATTGGAGGCATTCTTGGAATATAAAAATTATTATATGAAATATCAAAAATATTCCTAGTTATGTTATTAGAACTAGGATCTCTTAAAATGGTATTATTATCCGAATTTCTAGTAGTTTCGTTAGAATTTATAGTAGTTTCATTTGTAGTAGTGTGGGTATGATTATTTCTATAAAATTCTCTAGTCCATTCTCTTCTTCTTCTTCTGAGGTTATAATGTTCATTATTTCTAGTTCGTTCTCTATTTTCAGCTAGAATCGATGGATACAATATATAATTTTGATAATTAGATATAATACGATTCATATTTCTATGAGATGCTTGTTGTTGTGATAGTATTGTATTAAAAAGGTCGAACTCCATTCGAATTATATTGAAATATTCAGTATAAATTCTATTTGTTATATTATCATGGGACATATATTATTATTAAAAAAAAATGTTTAAATGTAAAAAAATATATAATATAAATGAGTTCAGAGAATTATTATACGGAATATAAAGGGAAGGGTTTAACAGGATTAACTAATTTAGGTAATACCTGTTTTATGAATTCAACATTGCAGTGTTTATCCCATACATATGAATTAAATAATTTTTTAAATACAGAAAAGTATAAAAATAAATTGAATCGTGTTCCTGAATCTTTAGTATTGTGGGAATGGGATAGTTTAAGAAAATTAATGTGGAGTGAGAATTGTGTTATTCAACCGGCGGGGTTTTTACAAGCGATTCACAAGGTTTCGAAGATAAAAGGTTATCATTTGTTTTCAGGTTTTCAACAAAATGATTTACCAGAATTTTTGATGTTTTGTATTGAATGTTTTCATTCAGCTATAAAGAGAGAAGTTAATATGGAAATAAGTGGTAAAGTGAAAACAAAACAAGATAAAGTAGCAATAAAATGTTATGAAATGATGAAAAAGATGTATAAAGATGAATATTCAGAAATGATAGATTTTTTTTATGGTATTCAAATTTCAAGTGTGACATCTTTGAAAAGTAGTTATAATAATATGACAGCAGAACCATTTTTATGTTTAAATTTAGAAATAGGTTCAAAAAAAACATTGGAAGGGTGTATAGAGAATTATACAAATAAAGAAATTTTAGATCATGATAATATGTTAGAAAATGATGATGGTAAAAAAGAACCTATGGAACGGAAAATTAGTTTTTGGAGTTTGCCTAATAATTTAATAATAATATTGAAAAGATTTAATAATAATAATAGAAAAAATAAAGAGTTAATAGATTTTCCATTAAATAATTTAGATTTAAGTAAATATATAACAGGCTATGATAAATCGAGTTATAAATACGATCTTTATGGAATTTGTAATCATTCAGGTGGGACAATGGGGGGACATTATACGTCATTTATAAAAAATGCGAATGATAAATGGTATTTATATAATGATACAAGAGTAGGTCCGGTGAATAATTTAAATAAGTTAAAAAGTCCATATGCTTATTGTTTTTTCTATCGTAAAAAAAAATAACGGGAAATATATATAGATGGCGTCATCATTAGATATTCAAAAAAGTAAAAATGATTTAATAAAAAATAATGCTTTGGATACAGAAGCTAATATATCACCTTCATCTGCCATGAATAATGTTTTTGAAAAAACTAGTTTAGATTTCACAAAGAAAATTATAGAAAGTGATATTTATCAAAATCCTGCTATTATTTTTATAATCATAGGTGTATTTTTAGCATTTATGATATTATTTAATACTTTAGGGGTAACTTATCAAGCTCCTACCCAAGGAGAAAGCGGGTCTAATAGAGTATTAGAATTGATAATGTGGGGTATATTCATATTTTTAATTTTAATAAATGGATTACAGTTCTTTTTAGGTTTAGATGTAAAAACAGCGGTAATGGGTTTATTTTCAAAAAACCCTGAATTGAAATTTAAAGTAGATTCAGATGATATTGAATTAGTAAATGAAGGGGAAGATCCAGATTTATTAGTAAAAGAAGAAGTATTTCATATAGGAAACAATAAATATAATTATAAAGAAGCTAAGGCGGTATGTAAAGCATATAATTCTGAATTAGCTGATTATAACCAATTAGAAAAAGCTTATATGGAAGGTGCTGAATGGTGTAGTTATGGATGGTCAAAAGATCAATTAGCTTTATTTCCTACACAAAAAGCAACTTATGAACGATTAAAAACAAAAGCAAAATGTGGTAAAGGGGGTGAAAGTTGTGGGCGACCTGGAATCAATGGTGGATTTTTTATAAATCCAAATATTAAATTTGGAGTAAATTGTTACGGTAAAAAACCAGATGCATTGAAAGAACAAGAAAGACGTTTAGCTAGAATGAATCCATTCCCAAAAAGTAAAGAAGAAATTGAGATTGAAAAATTAGCAGAAAAATACAAGAAAAACTTAAATGATATGGAAATGTTACCATATAATAGAGATTTATGGAGAAAAGAAGGAGAAGGTTGGAGTAAAGGAGATATGGATCGTGGAAAAGGTTGGGAAACAAAAGCAGATGTTGCCGAAAAAAAAGCGAAAGAAAGTTTCATAGGTTTTAGAAAAATCTAATTGTATAATTTTATTAAAAATATCTAATAAAATTATTATTAATATTTTTTGCGAGTAAATCGTTTCATTTTTAATTTTCTTTTTTTCGTTTTATTTTTTGGACCTGATAATTGTAATAAATTATCAAAAAGTGTATTTTGACCATTTTCATTTAAATGCATTTTTTTTATAATGTCATCTTCTAAATCAACTGTTTCTGATATATTTTCAACATCATATTTATCAAATTGTTTGTTTAACATAACTAATGACATGGGAACGGAATATTCGTGTATTTTATTAAAAAATATATCTTCTCTTTTTTTACCACCACCATATAATACAGATAATCCATTTTTTGCATATAAATTTTTAACATTAAATCCCATACTCATTATATTGCCGTTTTCTTTATAAAATGTAAAATCATTTGGATTCATATATATACTATTTAGAATTAATATATATTTATCAAACCCATAAATATATATTAATTATATGTTTTTGTATTCCAATCAAATTTCTTAGAAACATTTACTATTGTATTTTTTTTAATTTCTTTTTTTTTAACAACCTCTTTTTTTTCTTTAAACAAAGGTTCTGCCAATTCTAAATTATCATAAAATAAATCTATTTTGTAATCTTTTCTAATATATTTGTAAATTAAATTTACGAAAAAAAGACCATCAAAGTCAAATTCATCATTATTTAAAAAATGCTCACACATATTAGAGTTTTTAAAATATATATAAGTTGTTTGTATATCGTCATCTACATCGTGTAAATAATTAAAATAATGTTCGTTCATCATTATGTCTCGTGTTTGTTTATTATTCATAATATCATTAATATCAAATAAATCTTCTATTTTTAAATTTTCTTCTTCCTTTTCTTTTTCATTTTTTTCATCTTCGTAGAAATAACTAACTCTTTTCATTTACTGAAAGATTATATATTAATGTAGCTATTTCGTCTTTAAATAATTTTTTATTATCTATTTTATACGATTTATGCTTTAGAATTAGTAAAATTTTACTTATAAATAACTTTATTTTACTATTATTATTAATATTATTATAATCAGTTTTTTGCAACCAATTATGAAATTTTCTTTGTTTTTCATTTTCATAATCTTCTAGTCGTTGTTTATTTAATTCTTTAAAAAACTTCTCTTCAATAATGCTCATGATAATTAATTATTATAAGATCGTTTTATATCGTTTTTTATTTTAAATTCGCGTTTGGATTTAATATAATCCATTAAATTAGTAACGGTGTTTTCATTTTGTATGCATTCTGATAAACAAGTTTTTATAAATTTAAGGGTTAATGGTGAGGTTTGTTTATGATTTTGAAATTTTAACGAACCATCAGAAATTTCAATGATCGCGTTTTCTAAATTATGTTCATCGGCATAAGATAAAATCTTGTCTGATAGATTATTTCGAGTTTCTCTTAAAGTTTTAACGTGTGTGCTAGCTCTTTTAATTTCATTATCGATTTGCACCCATTTTTGGACGTCGTTTTGGAATTCAGCCATTATTAATTTATGATATAAAATTATTTTTAATATATTTTATATCATATTTAACGTCTTTTACTTTTACGGCTTTTTTTACTACCTTTTCTGGTGTGTCTGCGCATTGCCATTCTTTGTAAAGCAAACAAAGACAATGGAAGTGCTGCTGTAGCTAAAGCGGATCCACCTTGTCTTCTTCGGTTTCTACGTCTTGATCTTTTTTGATTGCGATTTCTACGTTGATTTCTTGAACGTTTTTGATTTCTACGACTACGACGACGACTACGACGATTATTTCTGCTTCTTCTTGCCATTATATATTATGTAAATATTTTTTCATTTGTTGTTTTTTGAAAAAAATTTATTACGCATCAATAATACAAAAATGCCTAAAATTAATAAAAAACTAATAACTACAAAAATGATAGATAAATAAATATATGGATATATTTCTTTTAATAATAATTCAATAATAGGCCTCATAATATTTTTAAATTCGTTTTTGACATCTTCTCTACTTAAGATTTCTAGACATTCATTTATAATTTTGTCTTTTGTTATCATTATATTAATATTTGTAAAATATTTATTATATTTTTGCGTAACATATTAAAAATAATAATTTATAATTAGTCCATATATGGAAGAGATTTTAGATACTACAAAAGATTACCCTTTTGATGAAATAAGTCTTCAAACACCTCAATCATTACAAGGTGGAACTTATTTAGCTAAAATAGTAAATAATGATGAACCTATCATATTTCAAACACCTAAATGTAAGACAAAAAAAGGAATTCATAAAACGGGAAAGAAAACATATTGTGATTTATTATTTACTATAGATGATGAGGAATTTATAGAATGGATTTATTCTTTGGAACATCGTATTCAAGCATTAATTTATGAAAAAAAAGATTATTGGTTTGTTGATAGTGATTTAACTTTAGATGATATTGAATATAATTGGGTTTCAACTGTTAAATCATATAAAAAACAACATTTAGTAAGAACCTTTGTTTCTAGAAATAAAAATTTTTCTAATAATTTACAAGTTTATAATAATGAACAAAAACTTGTTTCTGAAGATAATATTACTTCAAATTCTAATATTATAGGAATTATTGCAATAACAGGATTAAAATTCTCAGCAACAAGTTTTCATCTGGAATTAGCTGTAAAACAAGTAATGATTATGAAAGAAAGACCTAAATTTCAAAAATGTTTAATTAAATTCAAAGGTAAAAGTGATACTCTAGATGAAGATGATGAAGAAGATGAAGATAATGAAGATGAAGATAATGAAGATAATGAAGATGAAGATAATGAAGATGATGTAGAAGAAGTTGTAGAAGAAGTTGTGGAAGAAGATGTAGAAGATAATAGTGAAAATTTAAAACCCGAAAAAATAGTTGAAATAAATGAAAACAATGAACATGAAAAAGACGTAAATTTAGTGAAAAATGATGATGTAGATTTAGTTATAATAGACACAAATGAAACTAGTGAAGAAAATAATGAAGTTCCAATAAAAGAGTTGGAAACGGTTGATCATAAAAAAGAAGCTATTTTAGAAAATAATGAAGTTCCAATAAAAAAAAAGGAGGAAACTGATGAAAATACTTTGGTTAAAGAAATTACGAATGATACTTTAGTAAAAAACAATGATTTAGATGAAGTTGTTCTAGATTTACCAAAAACACAAACAACTATTAGCTTAAAACAACCAAACGAGGTATATTTAGATATTTATAAAGCTGCTAGACAAAAAGCAAAAGAAGCTAAAAAGGAAGCAATAAAAGCATATTTAATGGCGAAAAAAATCAAACAAACATATCTATTAGATGAATCAGAAATATCGGAGGATGACTCTGAAGACGACTTTTTATTTAGCGAAAACTAAAATTTTAGACAAAAATTTTTTATATGTTAAATTTATATAATGGTTATGAAATCTTTAGAAAAATTAGTCAAAAAGGTCTCCGGTAATACATTGCTATTAATTTTAGGAGCAATTGTAATTGGATATTTATTATTTGATTATTCCGGAGGAAAAGGTAGTATTTTGAGTGGAATGGACAATGATAATAGTGGCGCATCAAAAGCAGGAAATAACGTAGATAATGGTGCAAATAATTATCAAGCTGCTAGACCAGAGGGTGAAAACTCTGATTTTGGTAATGCTAATAATTTAGAAACAGATACATATGGATTACCTCCAAGTTGTGCAAAACAATCAGTTGTAGATCCAAAAGAACTATTACCTGTTGATAACAACAGTGAATTTTCCAAATTAAATCCATCTGGTGAAGGTGATTTAAATAACGTAAGTTTATTACAAGCCGGACATCATATTGGTATTAATACTGTTGGACAATCATTGAGAAATGCTAACCAACAATTACGAAGTGATCCACCTATCCCAAAAGTAGAAACAGGACCATGGTTGCAAACAACAATGACAGGCGATCCTTACAGAAGACAATTAGAAGTTGGCGAATCAAGTCAATAAATAAATAAATCATATTTATTTTGATAAATATGATTATATATTAATAATATATATGAAATTAGATATTAACATATTTGGTTATATATTAATTGCTTTTGTATTGTATGTATGTATTAAAATATATCAAGAGTCTGACGATTTACAATTAAAATGTATTGTATCAGATGTTGATAATAATACATATTGTGTTAGAGAAAGAGCAAAATTGGAATTGGTTGCAGACCTTTTAGCACGTGTTACACAAAAAATGAGAAGTGTAGTGGATCATTTACATGAAAAATACCCAACAAGAGAAAATGTTAAACGATTAAAGGCAGGTTTTAACCCAAAAAAAATTAAAGAAATTTTACCAACTAGTAAATACACAGCTTATTCTGAAAATAAGGGTGAAAAGTTAGCTTTTTGTGTTACCAAAACAAAACAGGGTAGTGAGTTAATAGATGAGAACACATTGACATTTGTCGCATTGCATGAATTATCTCATATTGCAACTGAATCTATAGGTCATACCACAGAGTTTTGGGAAAATTTTAAATTCATATTAAAAGCTGCTGTCAAACTAGGACATTACAAACCAATAAATTATAAAGAAAAACCAAAAAATTATTGTGGAATGGAAATAACAGACAATCCATACTATGATATGTAATTAAATAAAAAAACTATAAATTTCTTCTTCATTATTTTCCATTAATTTGTTTTGATATATATTAAAATTATATGGAATAAAGTTAAGAGCATTTGTTTGATGATAATAAGTTTTACCATTTTTTTTCAAATAAAAATTATCAGGTATTTTTGGAAAAAATGTATCACCTTCAAAATTCTCATCAATCTCTGTCAAATATATTTTATTGATATATGGTTTATCAATATAATATTCATAAATTGATTGTCCTCCACAAATCCAAATATTTTTATAATAAGTTTGAAATAAATCTTTATTAAAATTAATATCATTTAAATCCTTGTATATTAACGCTCTTACTTGATGTGCATTGTTTCTTGTAACAACAATATTTCCTCTATTAGGCAAAGGATTAGGGAATATAGACAAACTTTTCCAAGTATTAAATCCCATTAAAACAGCACTGTTTTTTTGTGTAGTTAATTTTTGAAAGTATTTAAGATCTTTTTTTATATTCCATGGAATCTGTCCTTTATTGCCAATTACACGATTTTTAGAAATAGCAGCAATAATATTTATATTCATTTAAACATATATATTGTCTTTTATTTATATATATGTCTAATGTATTTAAAATAATTCATATTAAAAATAATGAAGTTCAAAAAATATACATATTTGGTGGTGGAGAAAAAATAAAGGATGAAGATATATTTAACAAAGAAGAGTTAAAAAAATATGAGAAAATTGATAAAGTTTATATAAACGAAAATATATTTTTAGATGATAGTTTAACACAAATTAAATATAAACTAATAAATAATATTTCATTGAAAATTACGACAAGTGAATTATATTTATTTTCTAATTTTTCAAAATATGTTGATTTAAATGTAGTATATGAAAATTATACACAAGATAATTCGGTGATACTATCTCATAATAAAATAAGTAATTGGTTGAAAAATGTTCATAAAAAACGAACCAGTTTTCATCATAATAATAATTACTTTTTTGATTATTCAAAACATGAAATGGAAGGATATACTTATAATGAAATTTTTAAAAACTTAAATTTAGATTTTAAAAAACCTATGATAAAAAGTGAATCATTAGGTATAAAAATATTCTTTAAAAAAAACTATCCTTTTATATCAAATCCATATAATAATACCTTTATTGACGAAAATATATTAAAATCAGAAGATCGCTCAATAATAACTTATGATAATAATCTTTTATTTGAATATGGTAATCCATTAAACAACACAATATATTTTTGTGTAGCAAATGAAATAGAAGAACATATTACTTCTGTAGATTTTTCTTATATGTTAAAATTGTATTTTCCAAAGTTGTATGTTAATTATTCAATAAAAAACAAAACTGATTTAAATAATAATAAATTAAAACTACAATCAGTCGATAAAACTAATTTAAAAAATATAAAAAAATACAGTGAAATTATAAATTATTTTCATGAAAGTTATGATGAAATTGATAATATAAAACACGGTATCAAATCGATGAAAATAACTATTTTTCCTATTAATACTATAAAATTACCATTGGATATTTTATTTAAAATAATAAATTCGAGCAAAATAATACCATTTATAAAATATAATCCTGGTAAAAATAAGGAAAATATATATCGATTATATACTGACGATAATATATCATCCGATGGTAAAAAAATACCATTATTGTATGCTGAAAAAAATAATAAGTTTAAAATAAGTAATTTATCTAAAATATTATGTACTAGATCCAATCAAGTAGGTTTTTATATAAGATATAAATATGAAGAAATATACTGTGAATTTATGGAAAATGGAAATATTGTAATAAAATTTGAATTAAATAATTATAAAACAATCAAAAATATTGAAGACATTATAAAAAATACAGTAAATAAACATATATTACACGATGTTAATAAATTCTTATCAAAAAGTGGGTATTCTTATATAACTTTTAATAAATTAACCGAAAATAATGTTACAATAAATAATATGGATTATATATTTGAATATAAAAAGGATGATAAGATAGTTAATATAAATGATTATACAAATTGTTTGTCAGGAATTTTTAATATAGATAACGGCAAAATGATGAAACAAACAGATATTATGAATTTAACATATA
>Ga0181395_1000860_pt1 | contig 12643 bp, 12 predicted proteins | sample 18SPOviralmetaG_FD_130124 | JGI IMG/M metagenome (GOLD analysis project Ga0181395, IMG submission 130124) | Marine viral communities from the oligotrophic San Pedro Time Series (SPOT) site, San Pedro Channel, CA, USA - 18 SPOT_SRF_2010-12-16 | ecosystem: Environmental > Aquatic > Marine > Strait...
ATTTTATAAATTATTATATTTTTTTAAAATTATTATATTTTTTTTAAAGTTATTAGTTTCTTGTATATATATACAAATATATATATATATAATATAATATGAGTAAAAAAGAATTTTTATTTAATCCTAATAATCCTAAAAAATCATTTGATGTTTATGTAGATAAAAATCCAAAAGATACAATACCTATTAAATATACTACATTAGATGATGTAAAGAAAACAATTAAAAAATTAGAGAGATTGTATAAGAATGGAAAATATCCACATAAAAGAATATTTCAAGTTGCTATGATTATGATGGTAAGATTAAGAGTAATAAATCCAAATGATAGAAGAACTAAATTATCTATTAAATATAAAAACTTTTTAAATGAGAGAACTAAAGTAAAAGGAGAAAAAGATAGGAAAAGATTGGTATTTAAAATATAATTTAACCAATTCTAGTATAACCGTATTTGTTAACTGGTGCTTTTTTATCAAACTCTGGGTCTTTTTGCATCATAGCAATATGTTTTCTTTGTGCATTCACTCTTTCATTATAAGAACCAAACTCATTCATATAACTTCTATACGATCGTGATTGACCAGTCCTATTTGTTTTAAATACATGAAACGGCTTTTTTTGTGTTTTTTTAATTGTTTGTCTTCCTTGTGGTGGTGCTTTTGGTATTTCCATATGAATATCTTCATATCTACTTCTTATTACTTGTTGATTTTTCTTTTCATAAAATGTATCTTTGATTGGTTTTGGTATCATTTTTTCTGTATCTGGTTGACCTGGATCGTCTGGTTGTAAATTATATTTAGGTAATATTGGTTTCATTCCTATTCTTCTTTTAACAGCATCTACTATTTGGTCATATGTTGGAGGTGCTGATGGTGGTTCTGATCCTTCTGGTGGTTGTACGTCTTCTATTTGTTCTATTTCAACAAATTCTATAGGTTCTCTTGCTCTATCTATATCAGCTATTTTTTCCATTGTTGTGAATGTTGTTCTTGGTTTTGGTGGTTGTTTCTTGAATGCTGATTTAAATAAGTCAAAATCTTCTCTACTCAAATTTTTAATATATTCTTGTCCTTTTGCTATTAAATTAATAGCAAAACCTCTTCCAATATGAGTTATTTCTACATCAGTATTTTTATTATGAGGATAAACTCCAGGTCTTGGTCTTTTTCCTAAACTTCCTTTATTTTTTTCAACATTGTTTAAGTCTTTCATTATTGAACTAATAAAACTAAAATGAGGTAATACATTTGCTGGAGATAATCTATTAGTTCCTCTTCCTATTCTTGATTTAGTAAAACTAATTTCTACAAGATTAAAACCAGTTAGTTGATTAAATTTATTAATTATTTCTTCAGCATTTTCTCTATTTGCTGGATCGCCTAAAAATTGTAGTGCTTTTAATACAGTTGGTCGTCTTTCTTTTTTCTTTAGTGAAGTCATAGTTTTCAGTATAGTTGTTCTTAAACTTTCATATACAAATTGTGATACTTGTGTTTCATCTTGTTCTGTATAAGTTTCACTATCTTTAAACTGATCCCTCAAATCATTAATTGTTAATAATGAAAAGTCATTTAATGGATTGTCTTGTGCTTCTTTGTCTTGATTATCAAGTTCTTCAAAACTAATATCTCTTAAGTCTTTTAATTCTTCTGGTTTCTTTAATTTATCTTCTGGGTCTTCTGTAGGCATACTTGAAGGAACTCTTCCTTTATTTTCTTCAACAATTCTTTCCCAAGTCTTTCCTTCTCTTTCTTTAAAATCTTTTCTTGCTCTTTTGAAATACCAATCATCTTTACTACTAAACTTTTCTGCCATGTGATTGTATAACGGATTTTGTTTATTACTATGTTCTTGTGTAGTGTCTACTGTAGTGGGAAAAGCATAATCATATCCTGCTTCTAATAGTGGTGACATATATCTATATAATTTGCTACCAGTTTCATGTCCATATGCTAACTCTGTAAAATATAAAGCAGATTTCAAACCTTGTTCAATAACATCTATATCAGTTTCAGTTTTAACTCTTCCTGATATAGTTTTCTTTTCTTTTTTTGCTCTTATTGCTCTTAATTTCTTTTTTAATTCACTTTGTTGTATTACATCATCTAATTTACTTCTTTGAGTTTTTAATCTTTGTTCTTTAAGTGCCTTTACTTTTCTCATGTCATTTGCTTGTACATCATTTATTTCATTACTAATTAATCTGTCATTTATATCAGTATCTTCTCTATTTACAATATTACCAGTTGGTTGTTCTGGTTCAATGTCAGTATTAATTGGCAATCTTGCTGGTGATGAATTTTCTGTGATTGGAATAGTTGGTTGTAAAATATCTGGTTGAACAACAACTGCTTTCTGATTTAGAACAGATATATCATTAACTGTTTTTGTATATTCTTCTAGTAAATTATCTCTTATTGACCTATCTACTGTATTTGACAGTTGAGTCTTCAGTTTATTTTCTTTTGTTTGTAATTGTAGTAATTGTTGTTGTCTTAACTGTTCCATACCAAACTGACCAGTATTTTGTTGAGGTAATATTCTTTGTCTTCTATTCATTCTTCTGATTCTTTCTTCATATTCCTCTATTAAATCACCAACTCTTCCTTTAGCATCTCTTACCATATTTCCAAATCTATCTTTTGGATCAGTTGGTGGTTTTGCTCCAGATGGGTCATCTTTCGCTCTTTTTGGTAATTTTGGTGGTCTAGATGGTATAGCTGGTTGTGGTCTTGTTAAATATCTATCTTGTACTGGATCGTATACAACTTCGTCTAGTGGTTTTACAATACCAGTTAAGTCAATATCTTCTATCTCTTCACCTGCTATATTAACTCTAACTCCAGGTGGTATTGGTTTATCTATGTTAACTTGTTCTCTCACAAATTGTTTTGGTCTTGGTCTTTTACCAGTTTCCATTATACCTCTTAATCCTTGAACCGCAGACCTTACTTCTGAAGGTGGTTTTGCTTTTTCCAAATGTTGTAAAAATTTACCTAAATCTGACTTTCTGTGATTTGTCCAAAAGTGTCTTTTATCATTTTTTGGAAACTGTTTACGTGTTCTTCTAGACCATTCTAAATATGCTTTTTTTGCTTTTTTTTGAGATTGTGCTACTGTTGGTTCTTGAAACTGTGGATTATCAAAAATAGCCCTTCTTAAAGAACCTAAAGTCCCTCTACCAGATTTTCCTTCCTGACCAGGTAATGCTTTCATGGTTTCAAGAATTTTTTGTTGTTGTTGTAATTCACCAGCAAATATAACTCTGGCATCGTCATATATTTTTCCTTGTGGTAATTCTGATAATTTTTTAAAATCATCTATTAAAGAACCTATATCTTTAGTATCTCCTATATCTTTAACAGCAGTTCCATCTGGTAATCTGATTTCCAGTTTTGAACTATCTATATTAGGAACTACAAACTCTACTTCTGGTCTTTGTGGTGTTTTTGTTAAAAATCTTGCTCTATTAATAGCGTAACCATATACACCATTGATATATGTTTCTGGATTTCTACTTTTACTCATAGAATACTGTCTCAGATTGAAACCATCTAAGTTAACATTTTCACTTTTATCAAATGCTATAATTAATTGTTCATCATCAATCTCTGGATATCTTTTTATTAAATCCATAAAATAGTTTGTAGCAGTCTTAACATCTATATCTTTACTTTTTTTTGATATTTCATTACTTATAATATTTACTTGTAAATTCATACTACCTCTTTCTTCTTCTGTAAGTACTGTACCCAAGTCTTTTTGTATTTGTTCTTGTTTTCTGATCAAATTATCTATTACAAGTCTATCTTCATCAAAAATATCTGTAGCACCAACAGTTCTTAGTTCACTAAATAAATTATGAGTTAAAATATTCTCTACATCTTGTTCTGGTAATGATTGTAATATACTATCAATATCTTTATTATCTGCTCTTATAGTCTGTGATTTTTTTGCTATTTGTTTTGTAAGTGCTTGTATTTCTTGTGCAGTCTGTTGTTCTTCTTTTTTTAATGCTTCTACTGCCCTCTTATCTGCCTCTCTTACTCCATCAAATCTATCAGTAATACTTCTCATTGCTCCAACTACTTCTCTAGCAACTTTACTTCTACCACCTGCTATTGATACTGCTGATCCTAATAATCCACTTAAAAATTCATTACCTGTAAAATATTCTAAACTAGTATCTGGTCTTTCCCCTGTTAACAAGATTGGTTCTTCCAAACCATGAAAATTATACATTAAATTAAACTCATCTAGTTGTTCTTCTGAATAAGCAATCTTTCTGTCATCTACACCATAATAAGGTTTAAAATATACTCTTCTTCCTCTAAAATCCAATATAAAAGGATAAATGAATCTTAAGTCAATAAGTTGTTCTTGGTCTTCAGTGTCATTACCATCATGATTAATAAATTTTACATCTTTTTGTTTTTTATTATTTAATTTTGTTGATTTATGTCTTGGTAATTTTTTAATACTTCCCTTACTAGCACCAGTCTTTTTTTTACTTGCTTTAAATAAAGCAGAAGCATTATAATAATATCTGACATTAGGATTAAGATCGTCTTGAAAATCTCTAAATAATTGTTGTTGATATACTGGACTGAGTAAATCAAAAAATCCAGTATGAAAATATTTTTGAATATATTTGTCAAATACTGGGTTATTTTTACTACCACTCATGTTTAATTCTCTTTTATTTTTATCTCTATCTGGGTCTGGTACTGTATCTGTTCCATATTTATTTAATCCTACTGAAATCATATCTTTTAAAGTCTGATCTCTTACTTTATCCTGATCATAATACTTACGACTAAAGTCCATAATTTGTGCTTCTCCATATTTTAATATGGATGGAAAGGGACTAGGACTTTTTTTAGTACTAACACCGAAAGATTGTTGAAGTAGTTTCTCTCTATTTTGTCTTGCTGTTTTTAAGATTGCTACAAAGTCTTTTAATGATATTTTTTTATTATTAAAATCATCATATGCTTGTGATATTCTTACACCAATCACATTTTGTCTTGCTCTATATTCCATCATATCTCTCTCTTGTTCTAATTCTTTGATATGATTTGTTCTTGATAATTTTTGTTTAGCAGTTTCATCCTTACTGGGTTTTACTGCTTTTGCTTCAGCAATTTGTCTTAAAAGTTGTGCTTTATATTTTTCTGGATCAGTTGCGAAAAAATTAACAGAATATGATTTTTTATAAACATCTTTAACTGTAGTTTTATCAGTTTGTATAGTATCACTTACCATAGTAGTTTTTTTTAATGCTTCATCATCAGTCTTTGCTTGTTTGGCTAATTTTGTTGCGTCTGATATCTCATCAGTATCTCCTTTTCCTTTTCCAGCAATTGCTTTTTTTACTTTTGCCTCTGTATATGCTCTCATAGATGATTTTTTTTGTGCTGGTGTCATTTTCATAAAATCAGTAGTTTTTACGGTTTCAAAATATCCTTTTGGTGTTTTATATTTCTTTTGTAACATTTCTGCTGTGATTGGTATAATGTTTCTTCTTGGTATTGTTGGTTTTTCTCCAGTCCCAGCATTAGTATGAGTTATAGATGGTTGAACTGTTGGATATCTCTTATGATAATCAGCTATACTTGTATTTAATATATTTACATATGGATTATAAGTTTCACCAATACGATTTAAAGAACTTGTAAAAGGGGAATCTCCTTTTAATTTTGATAATGTGTCATTAGTAACTTGCCCAGGATTTACAGCATTCATTTGACCAATTAAAATATATATATTTTTAATATATGTTAGATATGCTGACTGGTTCGCTTTCATAGCATTTAGTTGTGAAGTATCCATGTCACTATAACTCATTATAACAGAACTTATCGTATTGACGTTCTTTACGTTATTGGATGCTGTACTTATTGGTTTCGCAGAACTTGAAGACCATTCTCCATTCTTAACCAGTCTTAATAAAAGAGGATCGCTATCAAATTTATGTAACAATGGATCAGATTTAATTTTTGCTGACCTATCATATCCTCTTATATCCTTTCTCATTGTATCTACTACAGCATCTCGTTTCTCTTTTTTCGCTTCTTTAATATCATATAAACCCTCAATCTCTGTCAGTCTTGCTTGTAATTGTTTTCTTTGATTAGTATCTATACCAAATTCTTTTCCTCTAAAACCACCTAATTTATTATTTTTACCTAATTGTGTTAAAACTCTTTTAGTATATGCTTTTAAACTATCAAGACCCATAGCTTTATAATTTTCAGTTAAGACTGCTTTACTATCTTTATTGATTTGATTAATCAAGTTTCTGTTTTCACTATTCCATTGAACTGGTGCGTAGTCTTTGCTCCAGTATGCTTTTAAGTCTGAGTCTTTTGCTAAATCACTATTAATACTATCTTTAAGACTTGTGAAAGTAACCTTTGGTTTTGCGTGTATTGATTTGTGGTCTTTTGCGTTATTAGCATTAGTTCTTGATATTGTTGCTTTTGTTGGTGTATAATCTGTTAATGTTGGTATTCTATTTAAATCACCATATTGGTGCTGATTGGTTAATCTATTCCAAACTCCAGCATCATTATTTAACCATCTATACAGTCTTGACCAGTTTGTCATAGCATTTGCTATTACCAGATGGTCTTGAGAATATGGCGGTTTATTCTCACTCATGATATGAGGAAACTTGGAATTTAATTTTCTGATTGCGGTTTTTTGGGCTTCTGCTCTATCTATCATTTTATATAAATATGCTGTTTGTTGTCCCACTGGTATTGATGGTAGTTTTCGTAAATCTTCTATCCATTTATCAAGACTAGATTTATTTTGTCCTTTGAATACTTCTATTTCAGTTATTTCCTTTGCTCTTTCTTTTATAACTAATAACTCGCTAAAATCAATAAATCTTTTCTGTAATGATAATAGGTTCAAGTCTAAATTATCTTTTATAATTCTATCTCTTATAGTTCTATCTCCAGGTGGTTTTCCATTTACTATTTGTAGTGCAGTTTCATATTTTTGAAGATTTTGTTTTGCTTGTTGTAATTCAGTAATAGACATTTTATTAGGATCTAACGCCATAAATGTATTTAAGGTTTTACTAAAACTTGTAGCAAAGTCATAATCTTTTCTTGTTTCAGTATATGTATGACCATCAACAGTAATCTGTGTATTTCCACCACCTCTAAAATGTTCAAGTTTTTGTAATTCTGCTTTTTCAGATAATAATGAAATACCTAAATTATGATTGTTAATTAAATCTTGAACATTATCTTGTAGATTGGTATCAGTGGTAAATTGTAAATATCCAGTTCCTGTTGGATATACTTTTCCAAAATTAGGATTAGCATATATTTTTTTAAGTTTTCCTTTTCTTATAGAAGCAAAGTAATCATGTAAAAATTGTATTTTAATCATATCACCTTTTAAGTTACTTTGAGATAGTTTAGACATTTCACCAACTGTAGGTGTTTTTCCATATCTTTGTTGAAGTTCATATGCTACTTCACCAGCTATATTTCCTAACATATGAGCAGTAGCATAATCTGTTACAGCTGAGTATTTTTCAGCGTGTTGCATCTGAGATAAAATAGTTATTGGATTACCAGATTTATCTTTACTTGTAAGAGTATATTTAAAATTTTTATGATGTGCGAGACTTAATGCTCCTGATCCCATTTCTAACTGATTTCTTAAATCTTGTTTATCTAGTGCTTGTGCTCCATATCCAGTCACTGATAATTTACCTTGTTTGGATATTGATGTATGAAACCTATTATCTACTGAAACTTGTCCACTTGCTCCTAATTTTATAGTGTCAGTGTGTGTAATACTACTTGTAATATGAGTATGAGGTTGTCTTTGAATGTCTAAAGTATCACCCATGTATAATATCTAAAATATATTTTTAGATTTTTTATTTTTCTAAAAATATATAAATGATTAAAAAATACAAAAATACGAAAATGACTATCAAAAAATCAAATAGGTCAGACAAAAAATTAATGGCATTATTTGAAGATGAAAAAGGTAGAACTAAGAGAGTTCATTTTGGTGCGAAAAATATGGACGACTATACTTTAACAGGCGATAAGGAGCAACGACGAAGATACAGAGAAAGACATGAAAAAGATTTAAAAACTGAAGACCCACGAAGAGCAGGATATTTATCATATTATATATTATGGGGAGATAGTAAATCAAGACAAAAAAACATAGCACAATACAAAAAACGTTTTGGATTTTTATAAATTATATTTACTTAAGCATTAATTATTATATTTACTTATAATATAATGAATACAATTAAAAAAGTTAATAATGATAATAATAATAATGATAATAATGTTTTAGATGTTCTTGTAAATGAAGATGATTACAGTCTACCACAAGATCAAAAAGATAGAATAATACACAGATGTAGATTTAGAAGAAAACAACAAAGATATTTGATCAGAAAAGCATTACACGACGATCAATATAATACTGAAATGACTAGATTATTAGTAAGAGAGTTACAACATATGAATAAAATAGTTGAAAGACAAGGTAAAGTAATAGATGTAATATCTGGTGGAATGATAAATATAAAAGATGTTATTCCAGATAATAAGGATACAATAAGTAAAAAATAAATAATAATAAATGTAAGTAAATGTTATTCATATATATATAATATATATATATATGATTAATTGGAGTGAATTAGGTGTATTTATTTCGGTATGTGGTTCTGTTATGGTTTCTTTATGTTTTGCTATTCAGAAATCTAGATGTGATAAGATTAAATGTTGTTGTATGGAGATACATAGAACAATTAAAGAAAAAGAAGAAAAAGAAAAAGACGAATTACCTATTAATAATCCTTAATGCTTTTTATAGCATGATCTGGTTCATATAAATTTAATAGCATAACTATTAGCTGACCCAATGGTGATAATGAATTTGATAATTTATTTTTACCAAGGACACTAGATACAGTTTCACCATTACGTCCAAACTTATAACCATTATTTGTTATAAGTGTGTTATTTAAAAAATCATAATAATTTATATTTAATAATTTACTATGGTTTGTTAAGTTCATATATAAGATATAGATATATTTTTAATTATTTGCATTTTCAAAGTCTTTAAAATCTTGTATAAAACGATCCATTTTATTCTGATCAATATCTGGAGTGTCAAATATTACTTCCATAAGTTCTTTTGGTTCTATATCAGGTTTCCATATTCCATCTTCCTCACCTTCATCCTCACCATCATATTCTTCTTCCTCTTCTTCCTCTGAAGAAGTATCATCTGGAGTATATTTTTCTAAGTAATTTTTATCCCATCTTTTACCTAATTCATCTTCAACTCTTTTTATAATCTTATTTCTAGTAAGAGTTGGATCTTTTTCTATTTCTTTTGCTACACCAATGTCAAAATAGTTTATTTGTCCTCTTGGTACTTTTAACATACCATCCATCTGTCTTTTAATATATTTTTTTCTTTGATTTTTTCCTTGTTGTATTAATCTCTTTTTCCTTTCTGCTTTAAACTTTATTAAGTCTCCACGCAGTTGTATTTTATATGCGAGTTCTTCTTTTTCTCTTTGCTTTTGTGATTTTTTATATTGTCTGGGCATTTTTTATATACCTTAGTAAAGATTCTTTTTTTTAAGTACTTTTTTTTTTTACTTTTTTAATAAATATAATAATTATAATAAATATTTTGTCAATGGATTTTAAAAGTATATAGTACCTTGTATATATATACAAGTATATAATATATAATAATTCTGAAGGGTAATTTAATATTTTAATAAAAATCGTTTATTAAGTAAATAAAATAATATATAATATAATATAGATGGATTTATTTTTAGAAGAGTTAATTGATAATACAGATAGATATCTTTTAGAAAACATACAGGATACAGAACAAGCTTTTACTGTTTTAAAAGAAGTTTTATCTAGATGGGAAGATAGAGAACAATTACAAGATAATATAAATGATTATAATCAAAGATATTTACTTGTTACTTCTGCTTTTTCATATAATAATAATAATATAACTAATAATATACATGGCAAAAAAACCAGGAAAAGGAAAAGGGATGAAAGGTAAAATACCAATTAATGATCAGACTAAATCTAAATCTTTTAAAAAGACACCTTGTGGTAAGAATCCAGATGGATCCAGGACTCATAATCAATGTTTCAAAGCAGGTATAACTGTGGGTATAACTATTAAAGAAACTAAAAAATATACTAAGTCAGAGTTAGAAAAAACGAAAAAAGGTGGTCTTGAAGACATTGCTAAAAGATTATTTCAAATAAAAGGAGTAAGAAAAAAAACAAAGAATGCTCTTATAACTGAAATATTAGCTGAACAAAATAAAAAGAAAAAGAAAAAATAGATATATTAATAAATCTCATGATCGGAATAATATATATATATAGATTGTATATATATACAAGGTTACATATACTTTTAAAAATAAATCAACATAAACAATTTCTAAATAATTTATAATTATTAGGTATTGACTTTTCTTTGAATGTCTTATGAAATACATAATCTTCTATTCTAGAAGTAGTTTTAGTATTATCTATAACAAGAGTTCTATAGTTTTCTGGTACTGTATTCATTATTGCATATCCTTCATCTACATTATTTAGTGATAACCACATCTTAACAATGTCTTTTTTTAGTTCCTCGTTTCTCTGTTTCCACACTATAAGTATATCTAGATTACTACGAAGAATAGGAGATACTTCTCTACGAAAATTTTGAGTAGCAATTATAACTGATAATTTACTATGCCTCGCACGTGAACTGAGCATCCCTAGTAAATCAATAGTTCTTCTATCAACACTCATAGCAATATCGTCAAGAATTAATAAAGTTTTAGCATTTGCTTGTGGATCACTGGTTATAGTCTCATATTGTTCTTTTAATAAATCTCTTACAAACTGTTCATTGAAATCCTCATGTACATACTCATCTTCTATGAAAGAATAATCATTTGTCAACTTAGCAGTTGGACAACATACAAATATTCTCTTATATTTCTCTTTTTTAATAAAATGCTCATATATAATCTGTTTCAATGCGGTTGTTTTACCTGATCGTCTAGAACTGGCACATACTATAAAAGGGAAATCTGGTAAACTATTAAAATCATATTCTTCAATATCCATAATATATATATTATTTATTATATAAAAAATATACATATATTAATTTGTTATTACTACTTATGCTGTTTTATTTTCTTTTTCTAATCTAAATATTATATCACGACATCTCTCTTCTACAATACCTAAACATTCAGATGCCTGTACAAGTAACTCCAGATCATAACTATAACCGTACTTCTTACCTTTAATTAATTTTTCCTGTTCCTCCTCTATAATTTTTTGTCCATAGTCTATACAAGTAAGGCGGTATTTTTCAGGTGTTTCTAATAGATCCATTAAAGTCTGGATATTTTTTTCATCAAAAGTAATCTCATCATATAATCCTGGTTTATTTAATCTTAAATAAAAAACAAAAGACTTAAACCACTCTTCATTTAAATTATAGTTATTTTCTAGATTAAGTTCTAAATTCTTGTTATTCATTTTATTTGTAATTGATACTTTAGATTTTTTCAATGGGTTCTTAGTTTCAAAATAGCCGTATCTATAACAAATAATTGCTTTTCGCTTTTTTATTAGTCTATTCATTTCTCTGCTTTGGTGTTCACTGCTTTCATTTATAGAGTTAATAAGTCTCATATAATTAACGTATTCATAAACAACAGTGTGAAGGTATTTGGCATGGATAAATATATAGGTCATTATTACTTGTATATATATACAAAGATATCTTTAAGTATTTATAAAAAATATTTACCGAGTATATTTTTTTTATTTTTACTTAAAGAATATTTTTTATTATAAGGTATATAAAAATGAATACCTTACAAAATCAAATATCTCTTTTACCTGAAGACATTCAACTACTTATTAAAACTGGAGCAATGAGGAAGTTTAATAAGAATAACTCTGCTACTATAATACAAAAGTATTTTAGAAGAGTTAATGTTTTTAATAGGATTAATGATTTTCTTAATGTAGATTATTATTATAATCCCAATCACCCAGAAACTGCTATTGAACAATTACACGATCATGTAGCATCTGAAGTATTTGAGAGTCTAACTGACGAAAATCCTGATCCAGAATATGTTACTACATATGATCATAAAGAAGAATCATATGATAAAGATGGTAAACATAGACGTACACTATATTTTTATGGAAATGACCTTGTAGCAATCTTTTCTAAATATCCGACAAAGATCGGTGAAGATATAACAATACAATTTACACATAGTGATACTGATAATATTACACGTAGTTATTATGAGAATGAAGACCATTGTAATTTAGTAGAATTAACAGAATATTCAAGAAATAGTTACAATGATGAACGCAAAAATAAATGGTTATTTCTAACAACAAAAGAAGAATTAGAACCACTTATGAAATATATAAATATGTTTCCATATCAAATACAAAAAGAAAAAAATAGAGAACGTAATTATTGTTATATTGATTATCAAATTCTTATGTAACAAAAACAAAAACAAAAATATAAATAAGATGTTTAA